>Ga0315308_1000371_pt1 | contig 24760 bp, 18 predicted proteins | sample TDP3_MG_FD_203078 | JGI IMG/M metagenome (GOLD analysis project Ga0315308, IMG submission 203078) | Freshwater sediment microbial communities from Lake Towuti, South Sulawesi, Indonesia - TDP3 | ecosystem: Environmental > Aquatic > Freshwater > Lake > Sediment | place: Indonesia: South Sulawesi... | reverse complement strand
GCCGGAAAAAGTGAAGGAGGAACTCAAGCAGATTCTGGGCGCCGTCACCGCATCAGAGATAGCTGGCATCGAGGAGGACCTCATCAAGGAAGGAATGCCTCGAGAAGAGATTCAGAGGCTCTGCAACGTCCACCTCGCCGTCTTCAAAGAGCCACTTGAGAGAGAGGAGCTTCTAGCGTCTCCGGGGCATCCGGTCAACATTCTGATGGAGGAACACCGCCTTCTTCTGGGATTTGCCAATGAACTGAAGAGTCATGTGGAAGAGCTGAAACAAACTGGCGGCGAGTCTTTCAATGAGAGAATAGCACACTTGAATCGCATTGGCGAGTACTTCAGGGATTCTGAGAGCCACTATCTTCGAGAGGAGAATGTTCTCTTCCCGTATCTGGAGAAGCATGGAGTGACGGAGCCGCCAGCCATCATGTGGACGGAACATAATAGAATTAGAGAGGTCAAGAATAGCTTCTACAAGCTCACCGACTCCAACAAGAGCATGACTGTTCAAGATCTCTCGAATCAGTTGAATGAGGTCGCCTCAACCCTGGCCGAAATGCTTGAGAGTCATTTCTTCAAGGAGAACAGAATCCTCTTTCCAACCGCCATGAAAGTCATCAAAGCGGACGAATGGAAAGACGTCAGAAGACAGTTTGATGAAATCGGATACTGCTCTTTCACTCCTAAACCGCCTGAATATGCCGTCGCTGTGGAGAAGCCAGAACTCAAGGTTGAAGCCGATGGGATGATCCAGTTTGAAACCGGATCTCTATCAACAATGGAAATCGAGTCGGTGCTGAACACTCTCCCCGTGGATATCACCTTCGTCGACAAGGAAGATACGGTGCGATACTTCAGCCAATCTAAGCATCGGATCTTCGCCAGGACGAAAGCGGTGATTGGCCGCAAGGTTCAGCAGTGTCACCCTCAAGCCAGCTTGCCGAAAGTCGTGCAAATTCTGGAGGACTTCAAGAACCACAGGAGGGATGCCGCTGAGTTCTGGATCAACCTGAAAGGGCGATTGATTCACATAAGATACTTCGCCGTCCGCGACAGAGACCAGAACTACTTGGGTTGTCTGGAGATCACGCAGGACATAACGGATATCCAGAAGTTGACAGGGGAGAAACGCCTGCTGGACTAACTTCCCCTACCTTTGATGTCAATGCTTTCCGAAACGTGAAGGGAAGCTGAAAGAGAGCTTTCGTGAATGCTCATTTTTTGGGATTATGCAACTGAGGACGGTCAAAATGAACAAGAGCCCTTCTGCGCTTGGAAGAAAATGCGGGCCAGATTCTGCCAAAGATAGCTCAACTCTCTTTTCCCGGAGCTGACTTCATTGATCCGCTACAGTACATCGGTTCAAGACCGTATCATTATCAAGAGCATTTTGAATCTCTTTGCCGCCTTAAGGGAATGTGGCTGATTTGCTGGCATGATTGTCATTTCTCCTTGTCTCAGGCGATATGTCTCGCCTGAGATGGTTACATCCGTCTCTCCGTCGATGATGTAGACCATTGCATCGTATGGGGTGGTGTGTTCGCTGAGGCCCTGGCCTTCATCAAAGGCGAAGAACGTCACTGTTCCGGCCTTTCTATCGATTAGCGTACGGCTTACTATCGCATCTTCCTGATAATCTGCCAAGCCAGCCATACTCGTGACTTGTGCCTTCAGGGCGGCCTTTCCCTTCCTATCTCGTCCCATAATTGCCCCAGTCCTATACAACCTGGCTCACATTCCTTGTCCCAATATTTCTGCATAGCACACGTAATCAAACTTCTCGCGTGGCGTCCTTATGCTAGAAGTTCGAAGCCAACTCGAGGCCCCGAAGGAAATGAATAAGCCGAGCTAAAGATGTAGTTCCGAAAAGACCCGAAGAGAAGGGATTTTCGGCGGGGAACTTCACCGACCTTGGGTTGGTTCGAATCCGCTCTTGCCGCATGCTCGATTCAATGGAGGGGCTGACCGCGCTCCTTTCCGGCAGAAAGTCGATCGGGATCGTCAGAGGTATTCAAGTATTCTTCTATTTGATTGGCCAGGCTTTTGCCGATACCGTCTATTTTCAGGAGACCATTCATTCCCTCTTTCCTATGGATATTTCCAACATTTTCTTGTAGATCGTCCAAGGCCCAAGCTGCTTTGCGGTATGCCCATTCCTTGTGACGATTCTCGGAGGTTAACTGCAGTTCACGAGCCATCAGATAGAATTGCTCGGCGATTCTCTTGTTGAGCCGTAGTTCTGCAGGGTGAAAGCTCACCGGTCGGGGGATATGGGGAACGAGATCATATTTTTCACAATATTTCTTGACCAGCTCATGGACGCGGGCTGTATGTTCGGCCAGGCGACCGAGGTCTCCGTACAGATCATCGTATTTGGAGATCAGAGAAGGATCATAACCCCTCAGGGCTTTGTAGAAGTGTATTCGACTGTAGCCCCAGAGAGTCAGTCCGCCGTCCAAGACATAGTTTCCTCCGCTCTCCTGCGTTCTTCTTACAACTGCCTCGATGTTTTCTTCAGTATCGTAGATGAAGGGAAGAATCGGCATGAAGACCGTGCCGGTCGTGATGTTGTCCTCTGATAATCTCTTCATGGCGGCAAAACGCGCGCTAACTGGCGGAGCCCTATGCTCGAATCCTCCGCGGACATCGTCATCAGTTGCTGTTATGATCGACCAACCAACATTGAGGTAGGATGTTCTACTCAGCTTCCTCAGGATGTCTAGATCTCTCATTAACATGGGAGATTTCTCATTGATGAACGCCGGAAACCCAAGGTCGAGGCAGACTTCCAGCATCTGTCTCGTGTACTGGTATTCTGAATCGATTGGCTGGTAATTGTCGAGATAGATCAGATCTCGCTGCCTGTTTCCGAGTTCCTTTCGTAGAAGTTCTGGAGCGTTCTCCTTGATTTTGATGTACTCAGAAAAGGGATCACGGAACCTTGAGACATCTAGGTCCCGCGAGGCTCTGTGTGGATTATATCTTTCACCCCTCCAGTAGCAGTATTCACATCCCCACTCGCAGCCGATGTACGGGAATGCTGAGTACTTATCCCAGAACCAGCCGCCGTCGCAATGTTTGTGGACGTTCAGTATGGTTCTCGTTCTGTAGACCTTGTACATTCCTACCTATCCCGAGCTTTCCATCTCGCTGGACGGGTCAATGTCTTTTGATGATTGACTGAAGCCAATATCGTGTGGATTAATCTTGGGTTATATGGTGCTCTGTGCTCTGTGCTCTGACGCCGCGGGTCCGCTGGAAGAATCGTTTAGCCTTGGCACGGTTACCGCAGTCCCTCATATCACACCACCGACGACTTCTGTTCCGGCTCATGTCCACGAAGAGCCAGCCATAGCCGTCAGCAGTATCCGCGCACTCCCGGATTCTTATCAGTTCTTTTGAAGTTAGCAATTCAGCTGCCGATCGTGCTATCGGCCAGAGCATCCGGTCGAGTGCATTTCCTCTGTCTGAGAGATGTTGAAACAATGAGGGTGACGCGGTCATGACTGGTGCTTTTTTCTTCCAAGTGCGTGGATGGCCGTCGCTTGGAGCAAGCTTCTCGGCTAGAACAGTTTTAGGAGGATGCCTAAGACCCCTGCTACGATGACAAGCAGTGATATGTTGACCTTGAACCTCAACATAGTCACCATACTGGCGGCTGCTATCGCGATTGCGAGCAGGTCGGGAAAGGCTGTCTGAGCCAGTGCCGCAGTCACTGCCAATATGGCTCCAACAGCTCCGGCTTTAACGCCCTTCAGGAATCCTTGAAGCCAAGGGTTTTCCCTTATCTGCCTGAAGAAAGGTGCGAGCAGTATCACGATCACAAAGGGCGGGAGGAACATTCCCGCCATAGCTACTGCTGCACCCCATGTCCCTGCAACTTTGTATCCGACGAAGACAGCAGTCTTCGCTACAGGGCCCGGAGTCGCCTGGCCTAATGTCACTCCGTCGAAGAATTCTTTGCGGCTCATCCAGCCGAACGCATCTACGACATCGGGCCCGATCAATGGAATTATCACAAGCCCTGTTCCGAACATGAGTGAGCCGGCCTTCAGGAATTCGAGGAAGACCTGTACTATTGGAGAAAATCCTTGAACCGTCGCTGTTATCATAGGCAAGCTGAACGGCAAGAACATGAGCATAACTGAGGCCTTCTTCAGAGAAGGGCCATAAAGAAGGGCTCCCACGAATCCTGCTGCAAGAAGTATGATAGCCTCGTTTGTGGTGGTGAAGTAGGTCGCCAATGCCGTTGCCAGGAAGATGCTTGCCAATTTCCAGTCTGTGATTGAGGTTTTTCCTAGCCGGAGAATCGTCACGATTATGATGCTGACTACGACCGGGTTGATACCGTAGAATAGTCCGGCAATGCTCGGCACGGCTCCATACTGGAAGTAGAGCCAGCTCAATACCAGCATGATCATGAAAGACGGGACAGTGAATCCCAGCCCGCTGAGAACGCCGCCAACTCTTCCGCCTTTCGCACAGCCTATGTGTATCGCCATCTCAGTGGCGTTCGGTCCGGGAAGCATATTTGTAATGCCGAGCATCTCGGTGAACTCGTCCTTGCTTAGCCACTTCCTCTTCTCTACGCAGTCATCCATCATCATGGAGATGTATGCTAGAGATCCTCCAAAGGCCGTCCACGAAAGCCTGAAGAAATAAGAGAAGAGAGTAGAGAGCGATGCGCCAGACGTGGAGTCTTCGGCCACTTTTCAGCTCAACCTAATGAACCGATCTGCCTCCGTCTTTTGATCGACGTCCGATTACATCATGACCGTTTCGGCCGGACGAGCGAATAAGCGCTTTCTTGCCCAGAAAGCCACGTTGACCAAGCCTATCATGACCGGTACCTCTATCAGCGGACCTATCACTGTAGCAAACGCTTCCTGCGAGGCGATTCCAAAGACTGCGACAGCCACAGCAATGGCCAACTCGAAGTTGTTGCTGGCGGCCGTAAAGGCGAGCGTGGTGGTTCTTCTATAGTCCAATCCAGAGTAATGGCCCAAGTAAAACGAGACAAAGAACATTGTTATGAAGTAGGCAACCAGGGGCAACGCTATCCTGACAACATCAAGCGGTAACCGTACTATGTACTCACCTTTGAGGGAGAACATGACGACTATCGTGAACAACAGGGCGAGAAGAGAGGTTGGGCCTAGTTTGGGCATCAGGCTATTCTCGTACCACTCTTTTCCCTTAGCCTTCAGGAAGTAAAATCTAGTTATCACTCCCCCGAAGAAAGGAATCCCCAAATACACAATGACGGACCTTGCGATCTCTACTAGGGATATGCTGACAACGGTCCCTTCTCCTGAAACCCAAGAGCTGGCTACGGTTATGTAGAAGTAAGCAAGGATCGAGTAGAACGCTATCTGGAAGACGGAGTTCAACGCCACGAGTATGGCGGCCCATTCGTTGTCTCCTTCTGCTAGATCGTTCCAGACAATCACCATCGCAATGCACCTTGCAAGCCCCACAAGAATTATCCCGTTTCTGAAGGCCAAGTTGTCGGCGAGGAATATCCAAGCCAACACGAACATCAGAAATGGACCTACGATCCAATTGAGGACGAGTGAAGAGGATAGCATCGTTCTTGAGCCTTTGGCGCTCACTATCTTTTTGAGATCCTCATAGCGCACCTTTGCCAGAGGAGGATACATCATCCATATCAGCCCCACCGCTATGGGAATGGATGTCGTACCAACGCTCATAGAGCTGATGATATCGGAGATTCTTGGGAACACGTATCCCAATGCAACACCAAGTATCATGGCCAAGAATATCCAAATGGTGAGAAACCTACTGAGCCATGAGAGTCGTTTGGTGCTTTTTTGAGCCATGAAGGTCGCCTATGTCAGGCCCATGTGAATCAGTGAATTGAATCATTTACCGTAAAGTTGGCACATCCCTGAAGTCCACGTGGATCTGCCTTGAGACTTCGCCTTGATTCGGAGCAATACTCACCTGCGAAGGGGTTTTTCACGCTCCACTACCCGTATTTCCTCGTCCAGAATCTCCAGCGCCTTGTCTGCAAGCTCGGCCGAAATGACGAGCGGCGGAGCTACACGAAGAACATGGTTTGACCAGCCGGAGGGGACCATTAACACTCCTCTGCGGAAGATCCGCGATATAATCTCCTCAGCCTCTTCTCCCGCCGGCTTCTTTGTCGTGCGATCCTTTACGAGCTCAACGCCGATCATGAGCCCTCTGCCCCTCACATCGCCTATCAGCTCGTGGCGACTCCGCATTTCCTCCAATCTCCTTAGGATTTGCATTCCGACCTTCATAGCATTCTCTGCTAACCTCTCCTCTAGCAGAACCTCGATCGTCGCCAGCGATGCCGCACAGGAGAGAGGGTTTCCCCCATAGGTGCTCGACATCTCTCCCGGGCGCCAAGCCTGCATGATGTCCTTCCTCGCAACGACCGCGGACATAGGAACACCATTCGCAATACCCTTTCCGAGAGTGGTGATGTCCGGTTCGACCTTCTCGTACTCGCTGCAGAACAGCTTTCCAGTTCGTCCGAAGCCGGTCTGTATCTCATCGATGATCATTATGATGTCACGTTCCTTGCAGAAGGATGCAAGCCTCCGGAGATATCCATCAGGAGGCACCACGTATCCGCCTGCGCCCTGAATCGGCTCGACAATCAAGGCAGCTACCGATCCTGTAGACTCAGACTCAAGAACTCTATCGATGTACTCGACGCAATAGAAGTCGCAGCTCGGATACTCCTGCTTGAAGGTGCATCTGTAGCAGTATCCATACGGCGCATGCAGCACCCCAGGCATTGTAGGGCCAACACCTCTCTTGTACTTGCGCTCGCCTGTTACCGCGGCAGTGTCGAGTCCTCTTCCATAGAATCCGCCGTGAAATGAAAGGATCTCAAAGGCATTCTTGTGAACTCTCGCCAGTCTGAGGGCTGCTCCCACAGCCTCTCCTCCTCCGCTCAGTAGCAGAGCCTGTTTCTCGAACTTTCCCGGAGTAATGGCGCACAAGTTCCTCAGCAGACGACTGCGCAAGGAGTGTGGGAAGTCGTAGCAGTTGATCAACTTCCCTGCCTGATCTTGAATAGCTCTTGTAACCTTTGGATGAGAGTGGCCGACGTTGGTAACAGCGATTCCAGAAGTGAAGTCGACATAGACGTTCCCATCTACATCAGAAACGAGAGCACCGTGACCTTCTGACCAAACCATCTTCGCGAGGTGCTTCACAAAGGATGGGGAGGCAAAGTTGCCTTCCTCAACGAGCAATTCAAGCGCCCTCGGGCCTGGCGGAGTTACGATGATCTTAGGTCCCAAGTGTCTTGGAGATATTGAATCAGGATACTTCTCTGACATTGCGAGATCTCATGGGTCATCTCCCTTTCGGAACTTAATTCTTTGCCAAAGCTAGGCGGGACCTAGATGATATAGTACGAGCACCTGCAGATTTCCATCGCATCACGAAGAATACTCATCGGAAGACTTGGTGAAGATCTCAACGGACATGACTCTAGGTTCGGGCCATGTCCCTGACATAGCGAAGTTTGCGAAGTACAGAAAGTAAGGACGTTGGCGTCAAAGAGCTGCCTTTCACATTCTCCGCGCTGCGGGCATCGTCAATTCATTACATGTGGTTTACTTCTCAGTCGCTTTGTCCAGAAGTGCTTTCAATACGGATCTGCGGTTGCCTCTTCTCTCAGCCACTCTCTTGAAGGCCCTTGGAATCGTGGCGAGCAAGGATTTCGACATCTCAGCCACGCAGGAATAGAATTCACTGGCCTTGTCTTCGAGTTCGATCGCCATCTTCAAGGCGGTAGAATAGTCCGCATCAGGTGCCAAGTCTGTACTAGTCAGATATCTGCTCTGATCCAGGCCTTTGAAGGAGAAACACGCCTCGAGTGCATCAGTAATGGTTTCCTGATAAGTTCTCGTCACAAGAACCCTGTTTTTTTCACTCTCGTTAGCGAAGGAGAAGAAAGTCTCTCTATCATTTGCGAACCTGTAGGCGAGTTTCTTGTAGAATCTTGCGGAAGAATCCTCTAGATTCTCGGTGAAGCTGATGATGGCGGAGGCTGTAGTGCTCATCTCCTCCATCTCAGAACCACCTTTGGATAACGACCTTGCTCTCCGTGAAGAATCGTATCGCCTCCTGACCCTGGCCATGGAGGTCTCCAAAGAAGGAGTTCTTCATCCCGCTGAACGGGAAGAAAGCCATTGGCGCTACGATTCCAATGTTGATGCCTATATTGCCGCATTGGACTCTGTACTGGAAGTCGCGGGCAAGCTTTCCGCTTTGTGTAAAGATCGATGCGGCGTTTCCATAGGGGTTACCGTGAATTATATCGACAGCTTCGTCGAAGCTCTTAGCCTTCATGATACCTGCTACTGGGCCGAAGATCTCTTCCTTACCAATGGTCATGTCAGGCGTGACCTCCTCAAAGACCGTTGGATTCAGGAAGCAGGTATGTGGCCAATCCCCGACTAGCTGAACATTTCTGCCGTCCAGCCTAAGCTTCGCTCCTTCTTTGACTCCCATCTCGATGAATCCCGTCACTCTCTCTTTCTTACCTCGATCACGGAGTGGCCCCATCTGAACTGATTCATCGAGTCCATAGCCCACCCTTATCTTGGATGCCGCATTCACAAAGACATCGGAAACCTTCTTGTAGAGGTCGTTGTGCTCCCGCTCGCTGAGTCCCTCGCCCACGACTACGAGGTTGGCGCCTGAAAGGCATCGTTGCCCAGCATTGCCGAAGAAGGAGGTCATTGAGGCAGCTATGGTCTTTTCAAGGTCAGCATCAGGCATGACCAGTAGGTAGTTCTTTGCCCCACACTGAGCGATGACTCGTTTGCCGGTCTCGCCGCATTTCTTGTAGATCACATCCTTCCCCACAGGCGTGGAGCCAACAAAGCATATCCCCTTGATGCTGGGGTGATCCAGCATCCCGGAGACAACGCTTCTTCCGCCGTGGACGATGTTCCATACTCCAGGTGGGAAACCAGCCTCCTCTGCCATTTCAGCGATCTTCACCTGGCTGATGGGATCTTCGCTCGAAGGCTTGACGACAATAGTATTACCAGTGGCGACTGCGTATGGCGCGAACCAGAGGGGCACCATGAAGGGGAAGTTAAAAGGTCCTATTATCCCGAAAACGCCTAGCGGCTGCCTGATCAAGTACTCATCGATTCCTGCTGCTATGTCCTCAAGGTTATAGCCCATCATGAGAGATGGAATTCCGGTTGCAACCTCAACGTTCTCGATTCCGCGTCTGGTCTCTCCTCTGGACTCATCGATTGTCTTTCCATGTTCCATCGTCTGGATTCTGCTCAGTTCCTCGAAGTGTTCCTCCATCAGTTCCTTCAGCCTGAAGAGGCATCGTGTCCTAGCGAGCGGAGGTGTCCTCCTCCAGTCTGGAAAAGCCTCCTTTGCGGCCTCGACAGCCGCATCGATCTCCTGTCTCGTCGATATGGGAACCTTTGCGATGACCTTACAGGTTGCGGGGTTTGCGACGTCTGCGATCTCTCCTTTCGATTCAACCCATTCTCCGCCAATGTAGTTCTTCAGACCCAAAACCTGCTTTATCGGCTCCTCCAAGATCGCCATAACATCACCTTCTGCTATTGTTGAAGTCTGCACTACTTTACTGCTATCCCATATACAGACGCTCGTCAAAGGCAAAGAAGGATGGACTGCTCCGGTCACGGCGTATTCATCGTGGAATGGCACTCGATGAAGCGGATCTTCGGAAAACTCTAAACATCTCGTTTCTCATAAGCTGTTTTTACCCAAAGAGGCTCAGGTCTCTTGGTCTCAAAAGAGGATCTCCAACTTCTCACAGACGAGTTGACCCAACGATTTGAAGAGGGACACGATCCAGGGCGACTTTCTGACAGGATCACAAGCTTGAGGAAGCGAAAAGAGGTCTCGAGTGGAGAGCTTGAAGAGATCTGGCTCGAGTTCGATCAACTTCGTCCCCGATCCCAGTTTCAGTACGTGGAGCCTTCAACATTAGAAGAGATTCGGAGAACACGTCCAATGGGACCGATATCTGCCAGGGCCCATTTCTCGTCTGATCAGCTGCGAGACAAGATACTCGGCGCTTGGCTTGGAAGGTGCGCAGGATGCATGCTCGGGAAGCCCGTTGAGGGCTGGAGGAGTAGGAAAATAGAAGAGTATCTCAGACTCGCCAACTCCTATCCTCTTGACAACTATTTTCCGAAACTAGCCGAGGCACCAAAAGATCTCAAGATGCGGCCTATAGACGAGAGAGCTCTATTGGGCAACATCAGGGGCATGGTCAGGGACGACGACATCGACTACATGATCCTGAATTTGCACATCTTGGAGACTTACGGTTCACGCTTCAAGACGAGCGAAGTGGCAGAAGAATGGCTGACCCATTTGCCCTATTTCCAAGTCTACACCGCCGAACGTGTTGCCATGAGAAATCTCGTAAACGGTCTGAGGCCCTCCAAGTCTGGATCATTCAGGAACCCCTATAGAGAGTGGATAGGGGCGCAGATCAGAGCCGATCTCTGGGGATATGTCGCCCCCGGAAACCCCGAGGCCGCTGTCAAATACGCCTTCCGAGACGCCTACCTCTCACACAGGAAGAACGGCATTTACGGAGAGATGCTAGTTGCCGCTATGATCTCATGGGCCTTCACAAGCTCGGACATTGGAGAAGTACTCGAGGTCGGACTATCGTCGATTCCGGCCAATTCGAGGCTGGCCAAAGCGATCTCAGACGTCAAATCGTGGTATGAGACACGACAAGACTGGAAGAGCACTCTGCAGAGGATCGAAGAGAAATATGGACGCTATCACTGGATCCACGTCATCAACAACGCTGCAATCTTGGTCTTGTCACTTCTTCATGGAAACGGTGATTTCGAACGGACCATATGCACGGCTGTAATGGGCGGACTTGACACAGATTGCAATGGAGCCACTGCAGGATCGATACTGGGGGCGATTCTTGGCGCCAAGGCCCTTCCACCGAAGTGGGTTAGGCCTCTGGGAGAAGTCATTGAGACAAGTCTATCGGGGCTTCATGTGGAGAACATATCGAAGCTAGCGAAGAGAACTCTTAAACAGGCCCATTTTGGGGCATAGACAAGCTGAGGAAGATCTCAAATTCTTGGACGTGGAGCCATACTTTCAAAGGCGAAACCTTTTCATCACGTCAGGAGACCTCTCGACCAGCTGAACGAAGTGCACGCCAATTCTGAAGAGCCTAATGCCTTTCTTCGAGCTTGAGAAGAATTCTCGGCCATTGTTCTGTGAAAAATATGTTGCCGTGAAACGCTCGTGTCAACCTTGTATGCGCATTTAGAGTCCAGCTTTGAATCTCCGATAGGTATGGTAGTCGATGTATTCTAGGTGCTCGCTGTTCATCTGTTTCTCTATTGTGAACTTCTGCCGCTCTCTCTTTGTGAGAATGTCTTGTGTGGTCATGAAGGAGTAGGCGTCGCTCCCTGCTCCGGAGCCATACCCTACAAGCATTATCCTCTCATCAGGCTTAGCCTTGTCGAGAACCGCGGCTAGCCCGATTGGCGACGAGCCCGAGTAGAGGTTTCCGAACTTTGCGACCGCCAAGCCCGGTAGAACTTGCTCCTCCTTGAAACCGAGTTTCTTTGCAACTCTCATTGGGAAGCCGACGTTGGGCTGATGTGGAACGAAATAGGCATAGTCCGCAGCAGTCATGTGCATCTTCTCCATAAGGCCTTTTGCGGCCTTCTCAACGTGTTTGAAGTATGCTGGTTCGCCTGTAAATCGGCCACCATGCCTTGGGAAGCGCTGTGTGTCCCTTCTCCAGAAATCCGGCGTATCTGAGGTGCAGGAGTACCAGTCTTCGACCTCGGCTGCAACGTCATGGGTTCCGAAGATGAAGGAGACGCCTCCATATCCTACGAAGAAGTCTAGCTCTCCGCCGAGGGTTCCTCGAGGTGCAGCCTGTGAGTTGTCTGTTCCAACCACCACGGCATATTGAGGTGTTTGCGATCTTGGAGACAGATAGTAGACTAGGGAGGCTGCGTCTTTGAACATGCTCGTCGCGGGCTTGCAGGCGAACTGGGTGTCTATAGCGTCTATCCCCTGTACTCCTCCGAGCTCTCTTCTTCCCAGCTCCAAGACCTGGGCCACCTTCGAAGCCAAGGGTTTCACTGCGTATGGATTTGATTCGGAGCCTGCGTAGATCTTCTGCATCGAGCTGCCGTCTACTCCAGATTGTACAAGTGCAAGCTTCACGGACTCTACTGCCGCGGTGGTCGCGTCTTCATCCAAGAAGGGGACTGACCGCTCCATTCTCCCCTCTTTGATTCGGAACTTTGAGGTGTATGCTCCCCATCCGACGACTCCAGGGGCTTGGTGTTCTTTTCCTGATGGAGTCTTCTCGTAGGGTTGGTACGGGTAGTAGTCATCGCTCATGGAGAATGCAAGAGAGAGTGTCTGAATGATGTCACTCTCTCCGACCGAGCATCTTCTCCTGAATCTGGGAACGGCTCTCTTTCCTTCAAAAGTCGTCGCATCGGCTCCATCCCTGAGCAGAATATCCGTAACCCTTCCTGGAACCCTGACTTTTCCATCATGGAAGGAGAAGACACCGAAGACGAATGGAGCAAGTTTCATGAATCTGTTCGTGGGCTCTCTTACGATCGTACAAGACTCAAGGACAGCCTCTTCGTGGAGAAAGTCAATGTCCTGTATCTTTCCCATACTTGCTCTTCCGCAGTCTCCGCAGTACTCTCGGAAGCCAAAGTACTCTCTTCCACAGTTGGTGCATCTGCAGCCACGCAGTCTATCCCCGATATAGGATACTCTGCGTTCTATGGGTTCGCTGCTCATCCTTATTCCCTCGTTAGGACGTGAACGTATGACTTGGTTCCGAACCCTTCGTGTTCAAGGGCAATGCCTTGTGTCAGTTCTATGTCTCCCTTAATCTGTCGAGATCCAGCTTCGTTCCTCATCTGCGTCACGATCTCGATGATATGTGCCCCACCCTTAGCGCCCAGAGGGCTTCCATCCGCCTTGCAGCCGCCGTTGGTGTTGACAAAGAGCGGCCCAGAATCAGTCTCGCAGAACCAAGTTCCATCTTGATAGCTCTTGTAGATACTTCTCCACGCGTCACCCTTCCTCAGGAAGCCCAGATCTTCGAGCGCGTTCAACTCCGAGACGGTTGACGGGTCACAAACCTCGGCAATACCGATGTTTTGGATCTCGGTGCCAGCCATCCTGAGAGCTCTCTCGGAGGCTAACCTCGTGGAGAGGAAGGCTGAACGGTCTTCACGTGAAGGGTAAGAGATGAAATCCGTCGCGGACGAATATCCCGTAACATATATTGGTTTCTCGGTGTAGCTGCTCGCAAGCTCAGGTTTCACCAAGATCAGCGCAGTCGCGCCATCCGATATGGGTGCAAAGTCATAGAGTCCCAAGCTCTTACCGGCGGCCTTTCTCTCCCTGAGCACATCGTCGATGGTGATCTTCCTTCCGTAGAATTGGGCACATTCATTCATTGAACCGTAATAGTGATTCTTGACGGAGATTTGAGCCAGAGCAATCATTAATTGATCTTGATCAGTTTGGGAGAGTCTGTACTTCTTGATGTACTCTCTGAGCATGAGTTCATGGTTTGCCTCCGGGGTTCCACCAGCGAAGTAGCTCCACTGACAGTCGAGGAGCATAAGGTCATCTCGTATCTTGTCGGAGCGGTCAGTCATCTTCTCCACGCCTCCGACCAGCGCTATTTTACAGTGACCAGCCTTCAGAGCGTTGATTGCGTTGTGAAGAGCGGAACTGAAGCATCTCATTGTCTCCATTGAAACGTGAAGCTCCAGTAGCTCTGACATGAATCCTTCCTCAAGCCCGATCTTATTGGTGATCTGGAGGAAGTGGTTGGCGAAGTAGACGCCTTCAAGGTCTTTGCGTTCTACACCAGCAGCGTTGAGGGCTGCAAGACCGGCCGCATCAATGAGTCGTTCCGGCTCAATCTCATAATGCTCTCCAAACTTTGTGCGTCCTATGCCTACGATGGCTGCATGGGCGTTCCTCATTCAGATCGACCACAGAGCGGACGAGCCAAGTGATGCGAGAGAGACATTCGGACATAAATAACTTGCCAAGACACACGTCTCCTGCAGACTGTCTAGGCAGGTCAACTCCACAACGTTTTCGAGGACATGTAATCGAGGCAGATGATCGACTTGAAATCAAGCAATGTGAAAGAGATCCCCGCTAGATGTCTCAGTACGCTGGTTCATCATCCGGCCTAGCCTTCGGCGAGGCCTCCGCAAGCGCTGATATGATCGCCATCAAGCTGGATTGGTTGGCCGAGCTCTTGGCCGAGGCCAGATAGCAAAAATAGGCCAAGATCTCATACTCTCTTGAATCTACTGGGGAAGAGTCGAGTTGAAGGGCGAAGCCGCGGAGAAGGAGAAGGAGAAGGAAAGGAAGAAGAACCGTAGAGAGCTCGAAAGCTACGTGGACTTGATCCAAGCCCTCGACTCTTTCCGCGCCTTTAGATCATTGGACCCACGCCGAATTGAGAGATATGTCTTGAAAACCGGCTCAGAGGATTTCAGGAGGCGCTATCACTCAATCGAGGGCGACTTGAAGAGGATGGCGTACTATCCAGCAAAGGTGCCTGAGATGAGGGGGATGTACAGATGGATGACCTTGGCGAAGTTTCTCGCAGTCATCGCATCGGTTTTTGTGGCCGGAGTATCGTTTGTGGCGCTGGAGAGGCCCACGATGATAGGCGCCGCGTTTGGAAACCCTGTCTTGTTGGCGATGGGGATTCTTCTGCCGGTGGTAGGATTCAACTTCGCAGTCATCTCTGAATTCAGAATGAGGAGGAGGCTGTCGAAAATCTATCAGGGCAAGTTTTCTGCTGAAAGATCTAGAATGGGAGCAGTGATTCAATATTTGATCAATGTGCTGAACGAGAAAGTTGGCCAATATGGAGAGGATCCAAAGAAATACAAGCTTTCACTCTATCATGAAGACTACAAAGCGTGACTGGTGAAGCTTCATCGCTCCTTCCACGTTGATTCTCGTCCTGGACTAGTTTCCAAGCGAAAACGTTTATAGAGAAATGGGGACGTCAGTAGCTCCGAAAATCGGAGGACCAAGGAATTGGCAGGGGCAAAGAAAATTCTTTTTTGCACGGATCTGCACGGAAGTGAGGTCTACTTTGGAAAGGTCTTGGCATCCGTCCTCAACCTCAAGGTGGACGTACTGCTCATCTCTGGCGATATTACGGGCAAGTCGATCGTCCCAATCATAAAGCTGGGGAATGACCGATACATAACTGAGCTCTTCGGAAGAAGGGCAGAGGGACAGGGCGAAAAAGGGCTACAAGAATTGAAGAACAAGATAAGATACAGCGGATACTACTACTACGTCAGCACCCTAGATGAAGTCAAGGAGCTGGAGGCAAAGCGAGAGAGAGTTGACGACCTATTTACCAAGGTCATGTGTGACACCGTTGCAGAATGGCTACAGAAAATCGATAGGACGCTGCCCAAGAACGTCAGAGTGATCTTTAACCCAGGGAACGACGACCGATTCGCAGTGGACGAAGTAATAAAATCGAACGAGAGGGTCGACTACACCTTGGGAGAGGTCGACTACTTGGATGAGCGACATCCCATGGTGGCATGTGAGTGGGTGAACACTACGCCTTTCGAATCCCCACGAGAGTGTTCGGAAGAGGAGCTTGAGAAGAGGCTCAGAAAGGAGATCGAGAAGCTGAGTGATTACAAGAACGCCATCTTTGACTTTCATGCACCGCCGCATGACACGCGCTTGGACGTCGCCCCGAAGCTTGATAGCAGCCTGAAGCCTGTGACGAGGTTTGGGCAATCGGTGATGATCCATGTTGGAAGCAAGGCTGTGGTGAAGCTTATCAAGGAATATCAACCTCAACTAGGCTTGCACGGACACATACATGAGTCGGCGGGCGTGCAGGCTATTGGGAGAACGTGGTGCGTGAATCCAGGCTCGGAATACGTTGAGGGGATCATGCACGGTTACGTCCTGATTGTCGAGGAAGATAAGATCGAGTACTTCCCTGTCGTTGGCGGATGACTCGAATCGCACCGTCGAAAGTTATATCTATCATAATCATTTCATATCTTTGCTCCGAAGAATGGTCTACACTGCCTACGAGAAGGGCTCGAACTTGACGGAAGAAGTGAAGATACCAATCTTCGTGAGAAAAGCGACGGGGCTAACAAGAGAAGTTTCGTCATTCGGCGCTTACATGATCCCATGGGCTTCAATGGCTGGATCGGGAATCACGGTCTTCGCGGTGCAATCGATCTATCTGTATCCCCAAGCCAACCTGGCGCTAGGCTTCATCATAGCAGGCCTCCCAATGCTCTTCAACGCCATGGCTATCGTTATCTTGGCCATCGCTATGCCCAGATCAGGAGGCGGCTACGTTTGGGGCTCGAGAATAGTCAACCCCTTCCTTGGATGGTTCTCTCCAGGATGGATGTTCTTTGTGACCGCGCTGCTTGGGCTTGGTCTCCTCCTCTGGGTTTCGTCGGGCACAATTGGAACAATATTGAGCGTCGTCGGCAACGTGATGCACAACCCTGGTCTCATATCCTTTGCGATAACGCTCTCAACCGTACCATGGGCAAGGATGACATTTGCAGTCCTCTACAACTTGTTCCTCTTCGCGATAGGCGTACTAGGGACGCGCAAAGTACTCTACGCAACGTATATCGCTTGGGCTGTAAACGTCGTCGGCTCTCTTACCTCGATTGGCTTGTACTACACCCACAACCCGGTCTCAGCGCAGGCCTCTTGGAACGCAGTCTGGGGGACAGGTGCTTGGGAGCAGGTCATCGACATGTCCAATAAATACGGGTTCTCGAGTTACGTGGCAGGACAAACGAAAGGCCCGATGCAGGACACCGTTCTGATCACCACAGACCTCTTCTGGGCTTACACCGGATGGGAGACGCTCGGATACGTTGCGGGCGAAGTAAGGAGCCCCAGATCGAGCTTCTTGTACTGGTACATGCTTGGAAGCGTGTCCACAATGGCCTTCTACACCATCGCTGGCTTCGGTCCTCACTACGCCTATCAGGAGTTCGTTGGCAGGTACGTCTTCCTATGGAAGAACTACCAAGCGGGCAATATCGCTTCAGCGGATTCGGCTGCGATGATGACGCCGATAATGTTCGCGTGTCAACCACTGTTCTCGGCATCGCTTTCAACGAACGCTGCCGTTCAGGGGGCGGCAAGCATCTGGCTCTACCCGGCCACCTGCCTATTCCTGACGTACTTCTCCACTCCACGCACACTCATGTCGATGGCCTTCGACAGAATGCTGCCCGAGAGGCTCGCCGATGTCAATGAGAGATGGCACACTCCCCACATCTCATGCGCAGTGCTTGTAGTGATAGGATGGGTCGAAGCGTTCCTCGTGGCATTCGGATTTGACATCTTTGCTACCGCTGCGAACCTTAGCTTCTTCACAGCGTTCTACTGCATACTATTCAGCTGGGCTGCCATGATTCTACCCTATGAACGGCCGGAGATATGGGCGCTAGGCCTGAAGAAGAGGATACTCGGAATACCAGAAGGGACGCTCATCGGAGTCATAGGAAGCGCTTTCCTCTTCGAGTACTGGTTCCTCGGCTGCCTCGGAATGTCCCTCGAAGCCATATTCGTCACCATTCTCTGGATGATCGCGGGCATCATCATCTACGTCTACTACCTCCACAAGAACCAAGCGCGAGGAGTGCCCATCAAAGAAACCTTCAGAGAGATCCCGCCGCTCTAAGAAACTTCCCAACTTCTTTTTTTCGCTGTCTATCAAGCAATTAGTGGAACGGTTTCACACGTCTGCAAGCTGTTCAATGAAGAATCCCAAGTATTCAACGTCGGAGGCTCAGCATTTTCCACCTTGACCGAGATGGAAATCTCCAGATGTGGAGAGCAATCTAGTCTATCCGAGATAAGCTGAGCGATCTGAATGGTAGCGCCATAAGCGTGTAGGGGAGTTTGGTGAGGAAACATGAGGTTTCCTTTTGAAGAAGCGTCGTACCTAGTCCCTTTCACTCACGTGATTCAGAACAAGCTCACGAGAAAAAGACGGGAAGCGAATAGCCGCGCGAGACTAGGCTTTCTCAACCTCTGCTATGGCTTCGTCCAGCAGGTCCAACGCCATCAAGGCCTGTTCTTTAGTTATGATCAGAGGCGGTGCGATCCTGAGGGAAAGAGTTCCGAATCCGCCCATCGCCACCATGGCCAAACCCTTCCTCATAGCAGCCTCGACTATCTTGTTAGCCTCATCTATCCCCGGCTCCTTGGTCGACTTGTCCTTGACTATTTCTACTCCAATAAGCAGCCCCTTGCCTCTGACATCTCCTATAAGTCTACGCCGCTCTTTCATCTCCAAAAGGCGCTTCATCATCGCCTCGCCAACCCGCGCAGAGTTCTCGACCAAACCCTCTCTCTCAATGACATCGATGTTGGCCAAGGCTGCAGCACAGGCAACCGGGTTGTACATACATGTATATCCATGCGACATGACTCCTCCATCCTTTGACTCCGACAACTCAGACCTCACCACAACCGCGCTCATGGGCATGCCGGCCGCGATGGATTTCCCAAGCGTGATCATGTCTGGCACGACTGACCAGTGATCGCAACACCACATCTTCCCAGTCCTTCCAAAACCTGTCTGGACCTCTTCAGCTACGAAGGCTATTCCGTACTTCTCGCAGAGCCTCTTCAAACCCGGCAGGAAACTGTCGGGCGGTACTAACCAGCCTGCATCTCCCTCTATAGGTTCGACGATCAACGCAGCAACCTCTTCAGGTGCAACATAACTCTTGAATGCCACATCCTCTATGTAGCTGAGGCATCTAAGACCGCACTGAGGGCATTCCAATCCAAATGGGCATCTGTAGCAGTATGGATAGGGCATGAAGAAAACTCCGGGAACCACCGGATAGAAACCCTTCCTCATGAACGTCGTATACGAAGAGACCGATAGGGATCCAAAGGTCACACCATGGTATGCACCCGTAAACGCAATGATGTATGGGCGACCTGTCGACCAACGCGCAGCCTTTATCGCACAGTCGCTTGTATCTGAGCCGGAAAGGCCGTAGTATACTCTCTTCTGAAACTCGCCAGGAGTTATCTTGACGAGCTTCTGCGTTAGCCTAACCGCCAGTTCGGATGCTCCATGTATGGATTTGTCCAGTTGTCTCTTGCAAGCTTTCACAACACTTGGGTGGCGATACCCAATATTTGCGACGCATCGTCCAGAGATGAAATCTATGTAGATGTTGCCGTCGATATCCTTCACCCAGATGCCTTCCTGTTCATCCATGATTACGGGTGTCGTGAACTCTCCTTCAGACAACTTCTTCCAGATCTTGGCCATCTTCACAGTCTTCGGCCCAGGAGGCTTCACAACGATGACTGGCTTGGAAATGTCGCGCAAATCTACAAGTCTCCTTGAGCGTAGTGAGTCTCAATGACGATATAAAATACCGCTGCAAAAGCAGCGATATAAACGGCAGAAAGACAGTCTAGATAGACTTGGTCAGAATAGGACCACTTCACCGTTGATGTGGACTACTACTTTTGAACGCCTCTGACTACTTCTTCGACTTCTTTGTACCACTGTTTGCTCGTTCCCACTCGCGCCCTCATCTTCCACCCGAACGACTTTGAACACCCTTCAATCTCCGCAGCTAGAACATCGAGCCTCTTCGTCACAATGTCCTTATCATCAGAACCCAGCGAAGGGAAGCTGGGCAAGTAGTCCTTCACCTTCTTCATATTCGTGGTGACATCGTAGTAGTAACCCCAGTCATCAGACAAAGCCTTTGCAATGTATTTCTTGTTGACCATGTCCTTCTCTTGGTCACCTACCTCATGCTCCCTCAGCATGATTATGGTATCTTTGATGTCCTTCTCATTGATCTTATTGATCTGCATCTTCTCTAGGAAGAGATCGGCAAGAGTGATTGTAGGAGAATCAAGCTCAAGGCGGCCCTTGAAGTCGACCACATGGCTCATATCTATCTTGTCAAGGAAGACATCGCATTGCGGAATGGGTCCACCCTGACCATAATAGAGCTGTCTCATATTCCCGAAGTATGCCAGCATGAATTCGTTTGTAACGTATCCAAGTCCGGTGAAGAAAGGTTTCAGCTTCTGTTTGAACTTGCCATATGTGGCGAAATCCAAGTCAGTAAGAGCGCGGCTCATTTCACGGTAGAGGTGTCCAAACTTCGGGCAACGATATCTTATGGCGACCGCACCCATGATCCTCAGAATGAATCCATTCTCCTCCGCCAGCTTCACTATACGCAGTGCTTCGCCGACGAAGTTCTCATAGTCCTTATCCGTTTCCGACATGCGATGTCCTCCCAATCTTCCACATGGAAGGTGGTGGCCTGCAATTCTAACAGTCCGCCAATATTTATTCCTGTCCTAAGGTTTTCGAGCTTTCCTCGACCTGTTCACAGAAGAAGCGTAGTCCCAAACACAAATGCGACTTCCCAAGGGACTCGCTTGGTCTGAAACAGGCTGAAAGGGGCTCGCACATGAAAACATGTCATGGGGCGAGTGTCCATCCCCTCGACCGCCTCGAGTTCCATTCGTGATGAGCGACCATGAGCCTTAAGACAGGTAACACGGATACATTCCCGCCGGTGTCATCTATGAAGGGATATGAAGCACCCAAAATTGTAGTAAAGCCGCCAGGCCCCAAAACAAAGGCGATCATCGAGTCGATTAGCAGATCTGTCGAGGCGCCATCTCTTGCCAAATACATCGCATCGGCTGAAGTGATTCCGGCTAAAAACGAGGGCCCGTGGATTGAGGATCCGGACGGGAATGTGTACATCGACTTTCTTTCGATGCATTCCGTGGCGAACGTTGGCAGACAACATCCGAAAGTCATAGAGGCCTGCAAGCAGCAGCTTGACAGGGTCTTGTTAGGCTGGTTCGAAGAGACAGCCAAGCATCTCGCTCTGGTTAGAAAGCTCGCTCAGATAACTCCGGGCAACTTTCCAAAACAGGTCTTCCTCGGCCTTAGTGGAAGCGACGCCAATGAATGTAGCATCAAGCTAGTCCACTGGTCGACTAGGCGACCGTACGTGGTATCATTCATGGGTGCATATCACGGCATGACCCATGCAGCTCAAGCACTGACCTCCACGAACGTCCGAATGAGAAGAGGATACCACCCATTGATTCCCGACGTCGTCACAGTGCCCTATCCATACTGCTACAGATGTCCATTCAAGCTCGAGCGCCCAGAATGCGGGCTACAATGTCTCAAATACATCGAAGACTGGGTCTTCCAGACATTCCTTCCCCCGGATGAAGTAGCCGCCATCACCATTGAGCCAATACAGGGAGATGCGGGCTGGATTGTCCCACCAGATGGATATCTGCAAGAGCTGAAGAAACTCTGCGAAAAGAACGGCATTCCCTTCATAGCTGAGGAAGTTCAATCTGGATTCGGAAGATCAGGAAAGATGTTCGCCTGTGAACACTGGAAGATCGAGCCCGACATTATCCTCCTAGGCAAAGCCATGGCCTCAGGAATGCCCATCAGCGCCTGCGTCGCCAAGACCGAAATAGCCCAACCATCTGGAAGAAAAGACGACTTCTTCCATGGATTCAGTACCTCAGCAAACTCTGTATGCTGCGCTGCAGCACTGGCGACCATCGAAGTCATAGAGAAGGAAAGACTCGTCAAGAGGTCAGCGAAGGTGGGAGAGCACATCCTGAAGAGGTTGAACGAAATGAAGGAGAAACACAGAATCATAGGAGATGTACGCGGCAAAGGATTGATGATCGGAGTTGAACTCGTCAAGAACAAGGAAACCAAAGAGCCCGGAACAAGAGAAGCTGCCAAAGTCTGCAGGATAGGCTACGAGACGGGCTTGGCAATGATCGCCATGGGAATCTTCGACTCCGTGCTGAGGATCCATCCCCCACTGGTGATAACCGAGGAGCAGGCCGACAAAGGTCTGGAACTGCTTGAAGCCGCGATAAATCGGGTAGAAAAGGAATAGAGAGACGATCGGAACGCCCTTCCACCGCATTTTTCTTTCATGACGGTCTTTTTCCCGCAGCTCTGTTGCCAAACGCCCATTGGTCGGTCTTCAAAAGCTTATTGCACAACTGGGCTCAACATGAAAAGCCCTAAGACTCCACCCAGCGATAGTCATGCGAGCCAAAAAACTGAGTGAAGGGGATCTAGTTGATCGGAGAGGCTGTAAAAGAGTACAAGAAAAAGACATCGAAGTCGCTCAAACTGTTCGAAAGAGCTAGTATATCTCTCCCGGGTGGAGTCTGCCACAATGTAAGATTATGGGGCCTACCAAACGTCGGGGCCTACCCATTCTACACGGAGAGAGCTCGAGGCTCTCACCTCTGGGACGTGGATGGAAACGAGTACGTAGACTACTGGTGCGGTCACTCAGCCCTTATTCTGGGACACACCAATGAAGCCTTGGTCAAAGCACTGCATGATCAGGTGCAGAGGGGAATCCAGTGGGGGACTACCAACGAGAAGCAGGTCGAGTTGGCCGAATTAGTAAGGGATATGGTGCCCTCGGTAGATATCGTCCGATTCTGCAGCACAGGCACGGAGGCAACGATGTACGCGGCCAGAATGGCACGCGCCTACACAGGTAAGAAGACGATCATAAAACAGAAGGGAGGTTGGCATGGCGCGAACGACTCCCTGTTCTACCAGTGCTTCGCGCCATACGAAGAGAAGGAGTCGCTTGGCCTACTGGACGAGATCTACAGATATGTTAAGACCATACCATTCGGAGACGTGTCCAAAGCATCTGAAGAGATACAGAAAAACAGAGACGATCTGGCAGCAGTGATTCTAGACTGCTCTGGCCAAGGAGTTCTAGGAACGAAAGAGTTCCTCAAAGCCGTCAGAAGGGAGACCGAGAAACATGGCGCTCTCATGATGCTTGATGAGATAGTGACCGGTTTCCGATTGGCGCCCGGAGGAGCTCAAGAATTCTACAATGTCACTCCAGACCTGACCGTCATGGGCAAAGTGCTCGGAGGAGGCACGCCGATAGGAGCTGTCGGCGGAAGAGAGGAAATAATGAAGTTCGCCGACCCACTCACAAGAAAGAAGCCAGACATCGCTTGGATTGGTGGCGGTACTTTTTCCGGCAATCCTTTTACAATGACAGCAGGAGTCGAAACCCTCAAGATACTCAAGCACGAATCATCGATCTACGATAAGATCAACTCAATGGGCTCAAAGATTCGAAATGGCCTCGTAAAGACCTTTGAATCAAGGAACTTCAAGGCAAGCATAAGAGGAGAATGTTCACTCTTCTTCCCGTTGCAGATACTGACGGCAGACTCGCCCGACAGAGGGCTGGAGTACTTCATCCGACTCATGAATAAGGGAGTCTTCACAGCTGCAGGCGGCGGATTCGTCTCCGCTGCTCACACCGACATAGATGTGAAGAAGCTGCTTGAAGCGGCCGAACTCGTCGTAGAAGAGATGTCATAATTCTGAATATGGGGGAGACTCAACTGTTGCGCGGCGACTTGGAAGATGCCTTCGCCAGAGTTGAAGACGAACAGGTTTCACTGGTCGATGTGTGTCGAGGCCTAGTTCAGATACCGAGCTTTTCTGGAAGAGAGGGAGACCTCGCCGCCTTCATCTCAAAAAGGTTGAAGCAGTGCGGACTGGATCGAATCTGGGTAGATGAACTGGGTGACGTCATCGGACTGATAAGAGGAACGGAAGACCGATCGAACGTTGTCTTCGACGGACACATGGATGTCGTTCCAACAGGCGACAGGGCAAACTGGAGATTCGACCCATTCGGAGCAGAGGTCGCAGACGGTGCCGTCTGGGGCAGAGGAGCCAGCGACATGAAAGGATCGATTGCCTCGATGCTCAAAGCTGTCGAAATCCTAACTAGAAAACAATTGAAACCTCCATCAGATGTCTACTTGGTTTTCGTAGTTCACGAGGAGACCCAAGAAGGCATGGGAATTCAGAACGCCATCGAGAAGGAGATACCGAGACCAAGCCTCGTCATACTCGGCGAGGCCACACGCCTCAACTTGGCGATCGGCCATAAAGGCAGGGCAGAGATCGAAGTCAAGACAAAAGGTAAAACCTCCCACGGAAGTATGCCCGGACTAGGCGAAAACGCCGTATATAAGATGACACCCGTGGTGAATCAGATAGAAAGACTGAACGAAGGGCTTAGCCGCCACCCATTCTTGGGAAAGAGCACCATAGCCCTGACGAAGATATCCTGCGAGCCAGGAGAAGGGCCGATAATCCCAGACATCTGCCGCGTCACCCTCGACAGAAGAATCATTCTAGGCGAGAGCGAGGAAGCCATCCTCAGCGAAGTCAGAGAGATCGCAAGGCCTCAGGGAGCCGAGATAGCCATCATCGAAGAAGACCTAGCATCGTACACTGGAAAAAAGAAGCGGGTCAGAAAGTACTTTCACCCCTGGCTTCTCAGCCCAGACAGCCCCGTGGTGGAGACTGCACGACACACACTAGAATCTTCACTCAAAAGGACCGTCCAAAAGATCGCTTGGACCTTCAGCACCGATGGCGCCTATACCGCCGGAGAAGCACTCATTCCGACGATCGGATTCGGGGCTGGTGACGAGCGGCTGGCCCACACTCCAGACGATCACGTCGAGATCAGAGAGCTCGTAGAATCCTGCAAGGGCTACATTGCCCTGATGACTACTGACTGGGTCGGACACTGACCAAATC
>Ga0315308_1000370_pt1 | contig 24775 bp, 26 predicted proteins | sample TDP3_MG_FD_203078 | JGI IMG/M metagenome (GOLD analysis project Ga0315308, IMG submission 203078) | Freshwater sediment microbial communities from Lake Towuti, South Sulawesi, Indonesia - TDP3 | ecosystem: Environmental > Aquatic > Freshwater > Lake > Sediment | place: Indonesia: South Sulawesi... | reverse complement strand
CCTCCAAATGCTTGATTATGTATCAGAGTTGTAGCCTATAACCTAAAATATTTTGCCATACAACCCACTATCAGACAAGTCAGAGGCTTCCAAAATTGCCGATTACAACCAGAGAGATGCGGGCTTTAGAGATCAACTCAGAATATTTCGGCGTGTCTCGGCTCCAACTGATGGAAAACGCAGGTCGAGGTATTGCAGACCAAATCGCAGAACGATTCAAGCCGTCAAAGACCAAAGTAGCCATCTTCTGCGGATTGGGCGGCAATGGGGGAGATGGTTTCGTCGCCGCAAGACACCTCCTCAGCCGAGGCTTTCAAGTTGAAATGTTACTAGCTGGAAAACCAGCAGACATCAACGACGGAGAAGCATGTGCAAACTGGAACGCATTGCAGGCCCTGAAGGAACACCTGACCATACACGAAGTCTACGACTCTTCTCTTGTTCCAGACGTTAAGGCAGACGTTGTAGTGGATTCTCTGCTCGGAATTGGACTTAAGGGAACTCCTAGACCACCTATTCGCCAACTAGTCGAAAAGATCAACAGCATGAAGGCGTTCTGCATTGCAGTAGACGTGCCAACCGGAATAGACTCCGACACTGGAGAAGCCTTCGGAGAAGCCGTCAAAGCCAATCTAACAATAACCTTCCACAAGGCTAAACTAGGCTTGGAAAAAGCCCAGAAATTAGCTGGCGAGATCATCGTCGCCGATATTGGATTGCCACCGCACTTCGAACACTTCGCTGGCCCCGGAGACGTGCAAATGATAGCGAAACCGCGCTCACCTGAGGCACACAAGGGTGATTTTGGCAGACTCCTTGTGATAGGTGGGAGCGAAGTTTTTTCCGGCGCGCCGGTGCTTGTGGCATTCGCAGCCTACAGAACAGGCGTCGATCTGGTTCACATAGCTGCTCCAGTTAAGACTGCTCATGCCATATCCTCTATGTCGCCTGACCTGATCACGCTTAAACTTGAAGGCGATCATCTCGCCCCACGCAATGTCGCTTCGATTGAGCCATACCTAGAGAAGGCTACAGCAGTCGCTATGGGTCCAGGCTTGGGACTGCACAAAGAAACAAGGGACTTTGTGAGACAAATAGTTAAACAGGCTGAAGCCAAGCAGATTCCTCTGTTGCTAGACGCGGACGGATTGAAGTCCTTCGCCGAGTTCAAACATGAGGTGAAGTCGCCCATGATTTTCACGCCTCATCCCGGCGAATACAAGATTCTAACTGGAAGAACGCCTCCTACAGAGCTAAAAGAGAAAGCCGAAGACGTGCAGAAAACAGCACAGGAATTAGGCGCTGTTATCCTGCTGAAGGGCCACACTGATGTAATCGCCGACGAAAAACGGGTCAAACTCAACTTCACAGGCAACCCAGGCATGACCGTGGGCGGAACCGGTGACGTGCTCTCAGGTATTGTGGCAGCGTTTTTGGCACGAGGCGTTGACCCGTTTGAAGCGGCAGTTGCGGGCGCCTTCATCAACGGCGCAGCAGGAGACTTCGCTGCTTCAGAGAAAGGCTTCCACATGGTTGCCACCGACCTTCTTGACTGGATCCCCCAAGTGATTGATGAGCCCATGTCACATCTAAAGGTGCGAAAGCATGGCTGAGAAACGAGGCCTCAAGATTGTTGTCTACCACGCCGAGCAAGACGACCCCAAGAAATGCACGACATTGAAGCTGAAGCGCTTCGGCATGGCGAGAGTTGTTCATAGTGTCAGAGCGCTACCTGCCGGTGCCGTTGTACTAAATCCATTCTCCATGAAGGCCTTTTCACCAGCAGACCGCAAGAGAATTGTGAGTCGTGGTCTAACCGCGATAGACTGCAGTTGGATACGCGCCGATGAGGTATTTGAACTCAACACACGTGGTGCTTCTCGAGCGCTTCCCTATTTGATAGCTGCTAATCCAGTGAATTATGGGACACCGACGAAGCTGAGCACGGTTGAAGCATTAGCTTCAGCGCTCTACATCTCAGGGTTCCGTGAGGAGGCCGAAAATCTTTTGTCAAAGTTCAAGTGGGGCCTAGAGTTTATCCGGCTGAATAAGAGGTTTCTTGAAGCTTATGCTGAAGCAAAAGACAGCGCAGAGGTTGTCGCACTGCAGAAGAAATTCATGGCATAGAACTATCATCATTATCGCAATCACATTAGACTTAATTATTCAGGTAGCAGAACAATGAATGGAGTTTGAAAGCTTGGCCAATCGGCATTTTCGAATGTGCATGATCGTCTCTTGTGGACACAAATGTCAAAAGTCTTTGAACGACTGCCTGAATTGCGTAAGAAACCGCATAGAGGGAACGGCAACGCGCCCAGACGAGAAGCTGCACGTTTTTCAAGCCTGGGGATATGAGGTTTAATCAATCAACGTCGGCTGTAATAGACCTGATCATCCTTCTTTCTTGAAGATTTATATGGAACCTAGCCTTTCACGTTTAAAACAAATAGCAATAAACGTTGTACAAGCAGATTCTGGATCGAAATGATGACTGGTGACCTGCAGAGTTGAGCTGGAAGAACGAAGCAGCCAAGAAAAAAGAAAGTGAAGTTAAAGAGATAAAGGAGCCTTCCCTTGTTAGGAGAAAGCTTCTAAGATTTCAAACGGCTCGGACACTCACGCAGCTCATTTTCTTCTCCCTCTTCAACGCCCTGATCTTCGGTTTGGGACCGTGGCCCATCCTCCTGCCCGTCGTAGGCTTGCTAGGAGTTCCTTCAAAGACCATAGGAGACGCCCTCGGAGCCCTACAATACATGCTCTACTTGCTGATTCCACCTGTGCTTGCCCTTGCCTCGATTTTCATAGCCTCCGTGGTTGTTGGCCGAGCCCTTTGCGCTTGGGTTTGCCCGTTTGGCTTCGTTCAAGACATACTTGAGGTCATGAAGAAAAGGCACACAAGAGTGTCTTTGCGGACACACACCCAGATGATCAACGTAAAATACTTCGTCTTGGTCATCACCCTAGTGATATCAGGCGGATTTGCCCTGTCGGCATCAGCTGGCGTTGGAGCTGGATATAAACAGGCGTTCGGCATCTTTGCAGTTGCACCGTTCAACACGTTAAGTCCCGCAGACACGCTGTTCGCAGTCATTCCCCGAACGGTTTCAGACGTAGCCTATGCTCTGCCTATAATCTTCGAAACGCCAGACGCTGGCGGCGCCTTCGCAGGTTCAATAGCCTCTGTGGAGCCGCTATTTTGGAGTCGCGTAATAATCTTGGCATTAACCATCGTCTTAGCCTTGTACGTTCCCAGGGGCTGGTGTCGATACCTTTGTCCACAAGGCGCCTTCTCCGCCATCCTGATGCACTTCAGCTTCCTAGGCCTAAAACGTGACCCAGTGCGTTGCACCCGAGTCGGATGCCGCGACTGCGTAGAAGTCTGCCCCATGATAGTTCCTATACTCGATCAGCCGTGGGAGAAATTCACACATCCAGAATGCATCATGTGCCTAAAATGCGTAGACGCCTGCTCAACCACAGCAATCAAACCAAAATTCCCATGAGCGAACGCTGACGAGAAAGGCCGATTATTGCGGCTTCTTGGATTAAGCTAGACTTGTTGGAGCGTTTATTGTAGTTGTTTTACTGCGTCTTTTTCGTTGCTCCAGTAGAGCATTTGAAGGGCTTTGTCTCTTGTTGTCCACACACAGTCGGCAACTTCTGACCTCTGCAGTTTTATAGGCTCAGTTGAATCCGCCTTCACTAAATAGCTGGAGACCACGTGTTTGACGCCTTTGAACGCAAACTGGTACGTGTGCACTTTGGTAACGATTTTGAGCCTTTTCAGGCCAGTTTCCTCGAAGATCTCTCTCTGTAGAGCTTGAGTTTCTGTCTCGCCCACGTTTACGCCGCCTTTGAGAAGGCGCCACCTGTAGCGCTTCGCTGAGTAGTCACTTTTCCTGAGGATTAGAACATTCTTTACTTTGCCCCTGTCATCGAAGATTACGGCTTGAACCTCATGTCGAATACGCAAATGCCGCTTCGCCTCAAATACTGCAAGACGCCGTCTTCTTATCCGTTGCAGTTATCAACTAAAAAACTTATATGTATGTGTTGAATAGGGTTGCGGTTGTGATTTTAGAAGATGAAGGTCGGTGTCTTTGGCATCGATTAAAGAAGTACGAACGGGTGCAGGCCGATTTGAGCGCATTGGTGCCCACACACACATAAAGGGATTAGGACTCGACGGAAACCTCAACGCAGAGAAAGTAAAGGACGGCATGGTTGGGCAAGAAAAGGCACGTGAAGCAGCAGGCCTAGTAGTAAGAATGATAAAAGAAGGCAAACTCAGCGGCAAATCAATAATCTTCGCTGGCCCACCTGGCACGGGCAAGACAGCTATCGCCGTTGGTATATCCAGAGAACTCGGGCCAAACGTTCCATTCATTCAAATGAGCGGCAGCGAAATCTACAGCAGCGAACGCAAAAAAACCGAGGTTCTAATCGAAGCCATTCGGAAATGCATCGGGGTGGAAATCCACGAGATGCGCAAGGTGTACGAGGGCGAAGTGATCAGCGTAAACATCCAAACCGCGCCGCATCCATACAACCCATATCAGAAGGTGCCTGAAAGCGTCAGACTCACGTTAAAAACCAATGATGAAGAGAAAACAATTGAGGCTGGAGCCACCATAGCCCAGCAGATCATTCAGGAAAACATCTCTGAAGGACACGTGGTTCAGATCGACGCCGAATCGGGCAGAATCGCCAACCTTGGCCTAAGCTTGGAGAGCACAAAGGGCAAGACCTACGATGTGGACACGCGTCAGAAGATCCCGAGGCCAGAAGGCAAGGTTCTGAAAGAGAAGGAATTTGTTTACACTCTAACTCTGGCCGACATGGACGAACTCAACGCCAGAAGCAGAGGCGGAGGACTCATGTCCATGTTCTTCGGAGCAGCTGAGACGAAAGAGATTGACACAGAAATTCGCACGGCTGTGGATCAACAAGTGAAGCAACTAGTTGACGACGGCAAGGCATTCATCCATCCAGGTGTCCTGTTCATAGACGACTCACACCTGCTAGACCTAGAGGCGTTCAGCTTCTTGGGCAGAGCCATGGAGAGCGAACTTGTACCGATAATCATCTTGGCTACTAACAGAGGCGTGGCTCGCATACGCGGAACAGACGTCAAAAGCCCGTTGGGTTTCCCACTTGACTTAATCGACAGAGCCGTTATAATCGCAACCTTGGAATATGACCCAGACAGTATTCGCGAAATATTGCGCATAAGGTCAGATGAAGAGAAGGTCAAACTTGATAAAGAAGCCCTTGAAAAGCTGACTCAAGTCGGCACCAAAAGCTCGCTCCGCTACGCCGTACAACTGCTCAGCCTAGCAGCCCAAAACGCCCGAACTATGAAGCATCCTAAAGTAACAGTGGAAGATGTTGAAAGGGTGGATTCCCTATTCATGGACATCGGCGAAGCCGCTGAACACCTGAAGAAATACGAAGAAAAACTCATGAAACACTAACCTCAGAGAGCAAGAGGGCGAAGAGATGCCGCAGGAAAAACGGAAACGAGACCCATTCAGCATCTTTGGCTTCGACAAAGACCTCTTCATGGCGCCCGAATCATTCGCCAAAGGCGGTTCAGGCTACTCCATCTCAGTGACCTACGATGAAAAGGGGAAACCAATCGTGAAGGTGCAAACACACGGCGACGTGGATGTCGCTGAACTGCGCAGGGACATTGGGCAACGCTATCCTGGCGCCAAGATTGAAGGTTTAGAAAAGCAACCGCTCATACGAATTGTTGACCAAAAGCCAGCTACAGAAGTGAAAAAGCCCAAAGAGGAGCAGAAGCCCGTTAAGAAGAAAAAGAAGGACCCGCTAATACGAGTCATTGAGTGATTTTCGAGTCGGAGAAAGGGCTAGCCCGAGTTTTAGAGCCGCGACACGAGATAGAAGGATAAGGCACTTGGCATTTTTATACTTCATCTTTTGACAGTAAATAGAAATATTAAATGTAATTACGTTTCTCTTACGCCCATATTCCACGACGTTTGACCAACTCCTTATTAGAGTCAACTCAAGTATTGTTCTCTGGACCTATATGAACAAGAGTGAAGGTCAAGAAAGCGCAGTCTACCGCAGACCAGTGCCTATGCCCAAGAGACCTGAAAGACCTGAGCAAATAGGATGGCCGTCTCCAACTCCTCTGCCCACAATTCCCTCAACCGAAGATGTGGCAAAGACTCTGAAGCAGATACTCGACAGATTAGACGCCATTGAGAAGCGCCTTGCAAACATAGAAAAGATGATGATGCAAAGACCACCTGTCTAGCCAAGCGTGAGTTCAAGCTAAAGTCTGCCATTTCCTGACGCGGCGTCCAGTTATGGGTATGAGTTGACCACATTTCGGGCACTTCTTGTCTTCTGTCACCCTGTATTGGGTGACTGTATATCCCCAACGTTGAATGAGCATGTCGCCACATTTCGGACAGTAGGTGTTCTCATACCTGTGACCCTGGACATTTCCAAGGTAGGGATAGGCAACTCCCTCTTTCTTTGCCATATTATATGCCTTCTCCAATGTTTCAACAGCCGTTGCAGGATTTGAGAACCTATAAGCTGGACTGTAACGAGTGAAGTGCAGTGGTGTTTCAGATCCGACAGCCTTCTGATGCTTCTTGATTATCCATCTAAGGCATTCTTCGTCGTCGTTAACGCCTGTCACAATCAGATTGACGATTTCCACGTGAAAGCCCATTTTTCTCGCTTCATGCGCGTTTCGCCACACCTTTTCAACATCAGCTCCGCCACAGTATCTTTGGTAGGTTTCCTTGTCTCCCTTCACATCTATTTTCAGTCCAGTCATGCCGGCGTCTTTCAACAATTTCAGCGCTTCTAGGGTCATGTAACCATTGGAAACATAGCATGAATACAGACCATTCTCATGCCCGAGTTTGAAGACAGGCAGCGCCCACTCGGTCAAGATGGTGGGTTCCTGAAAACTAGCGCAAAGACCACTGTCTTCTTGGTGCAACGCCAGTTTTAGTATTTTTTCGGGGCTGAAATAGTGCCCCGACTTAGATGGGTCGGGTTCTGTCTTTGAAAGGTGGTGATTTTGACACCAAGCGCAGTCAAAGTTGCAGGACCACGTGGAAAACGTAAGCGCGCTGGATCCTGGCCAGAAATGGAAGAACGGCTTGATTTCAATTGGTCGACTCTCAAGAGCGCTCAGGTCGCCATAGACTAGCGTAAAGAGTGCTCCGGCGATGTTTGTTCTTGTCTTACATATGCCTCGATTGCCCTGCGAGATGATGCATCGTCTCTCGCATAGGCTGCATTTCACTCGGTCCGCTCTCAGTTTTTCATATAACAGAGCTTCTCGAACAGTTGGAAGTCCTAGCAGCTTCGTTTGCTCCTGCAGTCGCTACACCCCATTGTTAAACAGACGTGATAAATGGACATCGGACACAAATTAACTTTAACAACCAACTGATTGGCAGCTTGGAAAAACGGACTACTTTGTGAAGCTTTTGGTTGCTTGAGCGACTCTCCTCAAGCATTCTAGGGCTGACTCATAAGATGGGAAACCTCTTAGTCCACATTCAGGCCCCGCGTACAGAATTCGATCAGAGCCAAACCGTTCAATTGCAGCTCTCAACCTCTTTCTCATCAAAGCAGTGTCTTCGAGAAAAATCATCGGGTCGATTTTCCCGTGTTTCAATTTTTCCCAAGTGTCAGCTATCTTCTCGTTCACGGAAATTTCATCGAATTTCGCTCCAGAAGTCACAGTCACATGGTTTCTTATCAGTTCGTCGAAGTCAGTCACTGTTATGCTCGCTTTCAGGAATTTGTCGGTTGATTCCAGCTTTTCTTTGGTTCTGTTAGCTTCGTAGAATGGGTCGCTTACGTGGGACTCGAGTAGGCTGACTGATTTCGTTTCCCAGAACAGCTCGTCGGAGGTGTTGTGCAGGTGTAGACACGCCTGAGCTCCCCTTGCCCTAACCTTTCCAGCCATGTTGTCCCAAGCCTTGAGCAGGTTTTCTCTGCCTTTTGAACCGTGGTCAAGCAGTGGGTCGTCGACGAAGCCAAGAAGGGGCTCGTCTATGGATACAATTTGCACTTTTCCATGCTTATCAGTGAAGACGTTGGCTTCAATTATGTCAGTCAGCACCCTGCCCAGCCGCGTGAAGGTTGCCTTGTCCTTGTAAGTGAAGAGCGAAGACATCGTGTAAGGACCTGTGATACATATGCGGAGCTTCAGGGGCTCCCGCAATCTCTCATAGATCTCTTGTATTCGATTCCTGATGGCTGAGATTTCAGGGATCTGCCTTATGTCTGGCTTCAGCCTCAGCTGGGCTGCTTCTATGTAGCCACCGTTGGTCTTTTCGACGCCGTCAATCATGTCTAGAAACATCTGGGTCATGTCTCGGTGTTGAGGATAGTTTGGAACATCGATGCCGGCCTCTGCTTTATCGAGGAAGCCTTCGACAGCCTTCTTCTCGAAAAACTCAACTGAATCGTTGATGACTTGGCCAAAGTCGGAGGCGCCCTTCAAGTACTTCTGCAAGTCTCCGACGAAGGGGAGGCTGCCAGTGTCGCATGATTCAATCATTCAGGAGCCTCTTTAATGATCATGATTTTGGAAGCTTTGTTCTGAAGTGCTCCCACCCACGAGCCTCAATAGGTATCGTTCTCCTTCCTATCTTTAAAGAGAGAGTCTTCCCCTCAGTCACGCGGCCGATCTTGATTAGAGGAACATTTTTGATGGCTTTGTGCCATAGTCTAGGCTTGACCGTAACTACGAGTTCGTATTCTTCGCCGCCGTAGAGACACAGTTCGTTGGCGTCCAAGTGGTGAACGTTCGCAAAATCCTGCGCCTCCGAGGCCAGCGGTAGTTGATCGATTCTGAACCCTACATTGCTGGCTTTTGAGATTTCATGAAGGCTCCATGCTAATCCGTCGCTTGAGTCGATAGAAGCAGTCACTGAGCCCGTTTGAGCCAAGGTTAAGCCCTCGTTTAGCCTTGCACGCGGCATGAGAACGCTTTCAACTAGCGCTTTTCGTAGTCTTGATGGTGCAGACAGGTCTTGAAGCAGCATCTTCAGACCAGCTGCGGTTTTGCCGAAATGTCCTGTGACCGCAGCGATGTCGCCAGGTCTGGCTCCGCTTCGCAGCATTAAGCGGTGTTTTTCACCAAATCCCATCATCGCGCAGCTGATGACTATGTCTGGGGCTTCGTTGGTGTCGCCTCCAAGCACATAAGCATCGTATTCTCTAGCGCCAGCATTAAGTCCCTCTCCGATTTGCTCGATGTCTCTTCGTGTAAAGTCTCTGGGGATACCGACTGCCACAAGCAAGGCCACAGGTTTGACTCCCTTAGCGGCCAAGTCGCTCACGTTCATGACAACTGCCTTGCGAGCTGCATGCCAAAGGCTCATTTCAGGTGGCATGTCCGTTTTGCCTACGAGCATGTCAGTCTTGAAGATAGCAAGTTTTCTTTTCCCAATGTCGACCGCTGAGATGTCGTCTCCAAAAGGTATGGGCGTTTTTGGCATTTGGCTCAGCTGCCGAAGGATAATCTCGATAATGCTGCGTTCGCCTAGTTCTGCAGCGCTACTCAGTTGAGTATCCTCCATGTGAATGAATATTACTTCTGAATGGCTTAAATAATATGGGCTAACAAACTTATAGAGATAGAAAAGAGGGATTCTGAGTGACTAGAAAAAGTAGTAGAATTCGAGCGATTGACTTAAGCGTGCTCTCTGAACTCATGAAGAATTGTCGAACAAGCGACAGAGAACTTGCCAGAAAACTCAGAAAGTCTCAGCCAACAATAAGCAGAATCAGAGCGAAACTGGAGCGAGAAGGATACATTAGGGAATACACTCTCATACCTGACCTAACTAGACTTGGATATGAAATAGCTTCAGTAGTTTTTGTCAAAAGTAAGAATCAACCAGACCGAGAAGAAATGGAAAAAATAAGGAGCATTGCTCAAGAATGGGAGAAGAAACTCGCATTCAACACCATAATGGCTATCGAAGGCGAAGGCCTCGGCCATCAAGCCATGATCGTCTCATTTCACAGAAACTTTGCTAGCTACCGGGAGTTCATAGACCAGATCAAGCGCTTTCCCTACATAGATGTTGAAAACGTTCAGAGCTTCTTGATCGGTGTGAATACAGCGTATGCTTATCGTCCTCTAACTTTCTCAACCCTGGCAAAAGACATATTGACAGTGAAAAGAGAGAACCAATCATGACACAAACAAACATTTTTCTCCTACTGAAAGTTCCTCTTTGCTAGGAAAAGAGAGTTTATGCCCCGATAGCTCAGCGGTTAGAGCAACGGTTTCGTAAACCGTAGGTCGCGGGTTCAAATCCCGCCCGGGGCTTTCACGTTTTCGGAAAAGAAGTTTAAATCGCGGGTTTCGTTTTTGTGCAGTCTTGTAGTGACATCGCGCTTGATGTGTGTTTGCGCCTTATTGGTGGTTTTGCGTTTGTGTAGTTTGTCAGCCTCGGCTTATGGTCAATTCATCTATTTCTCGTGGATAGTACGTGATTTTCTCTGCACCGTCCTCAGTTATCAGAACGGTGTCTGAGTGACGAAATCCAGCGAACCCGGTTTCGTAGATGCCTGGTTCGCAGCTTACAACCATTCCTACGCGCAGGGACTCTTCATTACCCACATCTAACCATGGAGGTTCGTGTCCTTCTAAGCCCAAGCCGTGCCCTGTATGATGCAATACCAGATGCATTAAACCAACTTTCTTAAACACGTTTATTGCCGCTTTGTCGATGTCGCAACATTTAACTCCATGTTTGAATGTCTCAAACGCGGCTTCCTGAGCTCTGACCATCACATTGAAATACTTCCTTTGTCTGGTTGTGGGTTTACCCATAATCATTGTTCGTTCTAATTCGCAGCTGTAGCCGCCTACGTCTGCGCCGGCTCCTGTCACGAGGACTTCTCCCTTCTTGATCAAATGCTTTGTGGCGATAGCGTGGGGGACGGCGCTCATTGCACCTATTTGTCCTCGAAAGTCGACGCTTGCTGGAACGCTGGTGCGCATCGGTTCGTAATCAGGTCCAAGAGTCTTCTTCATCAGCATAGATGCATCATGTGAAGCAGCCAGCGCGACGTCAACGTCCCACAAGCCTTCGGCAGTATATTCTTGCAGGAAGTTGTGTGCCAGATTGGCCCATTTGGCGCTCTCTCTTATGAGTGCTATTTCTTCGTCTGATTTTTGGAGGCGCATTGACGGCACTAGGTCTTTTGTGTCTGTGAATTTTGCTTCTCGCAATTTTCTTGTGATTGGCGGACCTTTGTAGCCCCATATTGCCGCGGTTCCAGCTTTGTTGTCTATGCCAATTCGTCTCTTGGCTAGGCCCATGTCTGTTAGGAACTCGGCAAAATGTTCAATTGGATGTTTTTCTCCAGGATAGTCTGTGTAGGTTTTGATATCTTCAATGAATCTTGTTTTCAATGGAATGTGATCTTTCTCTAGTAGTGGACCTAGGAAGGTGATCTTGCCATCTAATGGTATGATCATTGCAGCTGGGCGTTCCGTGGCGATGAATGAGTAACCTGTTAGATAGAACATGCTTGTGCCGTTTGTCAAATATAACGCGTCGAGCTTGCGCCTAGCTAAGAATTTTCTAACCTGTTCCAAACGACGTCTATATTCCGCTTCACTTATTGAAAATCTCATTGTCCAGACCTCCAGACCAATCATCAATAAATGTACTCAGACCGCATAAATGGTTTTCAATGGTAAGCTAGGTAGACCTTCGTGTGCATGAATAGAACAGTGCGACGGCGAAAGTCAGAACGCCTGATCCTGAACAAACCCGGAGCCCGGCATCTCGCGATTGGCCGAGTTAACCGGCGTAAAAGAAGCAAGAAATTCTAGAGAGAATACTCGCAAGCTCTTTCTCTGCAGCTGAGTTACTCCTCAGAAGAACCGAGGTTATCGCCAATATCAACGCGTAGAAGAGCAAGAATCATGAAATGGCTTTCCTCGCCACAGAAGCTCTCTCGATCCTCTAAGTTATGAAGTTTGTGAGTCCAGCTTCGCTAGCGAGTTGAATCGCTCTGTCCATTTCGCTTCGAGTTAGCCTTCGCCTGAGTTCAGGCACTTCGTGAGCTCTCCACGCAGGGCGATACTGAAACATCACATTGGTGCGCACCCCAGTTCCAAGATTTTTTGCGATCCAGTTGAAGATAGTCTTGGAGCAGCATTCGAGATGTTCAGGCAGAACTAGGACGCGTATGAGTAGCTCGCCATATTTTTTGCCGTATAAGTGGTTTCGAGTGCAGGCTTCCCAATACTCAGGCGCTTCTGAAATCCGCGTGGCACACTCGTTGGTTCCATACTTGAAGTCTAGAAGGTAAACGTCTGCGAAACCAGCCAGGAGCTTGGCAGTTTCTTCACTGTAATACGAGTTCGAGTTCCACACAACCGGAACGTTGGTCTCAACATGTCTAAAGGTTTCCAACCACTGTTGCAGCCAAGGTGTGGGTTCGCCTCCGACCAAGTTGACGTTTCGACAGCCTCTCCGCCTTAGATTTTCGACACCTGTAGCCAACCGCTTAGGCGTGTAGATTTCACCTTCCTCAAACCACTGAGAAATGGTCCAGTTCTGACAGTGCTTGCAACGCATTGTGCAACCCATAGTGAATATAGTTCCAGATGGCACCAGCTCAGGTTCTTCGCCCATGTGCTCAAACATAGTGGAAACCGTGATCTGATTTCCAGTCTTGCACCACAGACCCAAGTCGCCTGCCAATCTGTTGAAGCCACAGCGCCGCGTGCATAAGTGGCATTTTTCCATGATCCGCCTAGCTATGTCCGCTTTCAGGTCAAGATATGATTTTTCAGGAGTTGCGAGTTCGTCCAAGTTCTTCTGCTTTGCGTCTATCTGCTTCTCCAAACTGTAATAGTCTTCAGTGAGCTGGTTATGAAGAACCCACAGCGTTTCTAAGTAGTCGTCCGAACAGAAATCGGCTGGAATCTTCTTGGCTATTGTGAATTTGGCTGGTTTTTCGTCTTGCATCACGGCGAAATATCTGGGTAACCCTGCTATTGCTTTCCTGTCATGTAACACGGTTGCGGCGTCAGGTCTCCAGACTGACCACATGTTGGCTTCGACTCTTCAATCAAGAAAATAGCGGACATCCATTTATACAGTTAGTTTCTCAGAAAAACATGCGGGAGAGAGGTCTTACTGAGCTGGTCACCTAACCATGCGCTTTATCTTCGTAGAACTCACTGCCCGCCTGTACGCTCTTTCCGACTGCATCTTCTTATAGTCTTGATAGCTAATTCTTGTAGCTGGATAGATCTCTGTGTATCTTTTGTAAGTCAACCTCAAATCCACCTCTCGCTGCAGACCATATGCCCTGGGAGTCCTATTCTTCCGCGCAATCACCCACGCGACAACCAATGCAATTTCAACAATGAGAACTACCAACAGTATCGGTAGGATCATTGTCCCACTCCCTCGGCTTGGCTCTGGCCTGACCGCTTAATTGGCAGCACTGAAGGACCACCTTCAAAGCCTAAGACAGTTAGGATATCAGCTGTCGATGGAACGATTATCTTCGTTTGCTGGGCAAACGTGTCTCGAATAACATCTAACCTCTTGTTCAGTTGCGCGTTTTCGAGGAAGTATTGATTTGCCGCTTGAGAGATTACCTTAACTGCCTCAGCCTGAGCATTAGCAACAAGTTCAATGGCTTTCGCATCTCCCTGTGCCCTAAGTATAGTTCCTTCCCTATCCTGCATAGCCGCCTCTTTTCTACCAGTTGCCAACAGACGTATCTGTCTTCGCTCCTGTTCAGCCGTCTTTTGCTTGTGCATGGCGGTTTGAATATCACTAGGCGGATCAATCCTCTGAACCTCAATACGGTTGACTTTAGTGCCCCATTTGTCTGTTGCTTCATCCAACACCTTTCTGAGTTCTGTGTTAATCTTCTCCCTGGATGTCAGACAGGTGTCAAGGGACATTTCTCCAACGATGTTTCGCAACGTTGTCTGCGCAAGTTTAACGATGGCCAGCTCGAAATCCTCTATCTCGTACAGTGCCTTCACTGGGTCTATGATTTGGTAATATACAACGGCATCGATAGTGACTACAACGTTGTCCTCTGTGATTATCTCTTGCGGTGGAACATCAATCACCTGTTCACGCATGTTGACTCTAAATATCCTCTGCATGAAAGGAACGATGTACCTCAGCCCTGGGCTCACAGTTTTCTCGTAGGCGTTCCAGCGTTCCACTAGCCCTCTCTCATACTGGTTTACCCGTTTCACTCCCATGCTGAAGAGCAAAATCACTGCAATGAGGATTATTGCTAGCCCGAGCGCGATTTCCTCATACATTTTACTTCACCTCTTCAACGATCAGACTAACTCCCTCTACGCCAACGATGTTGACAGGCGACCCTTTTCGGATGACTCTGTCTTGTTTTGGGCGGCAGAACCACAATTCACCCACAACCTTGACCAATCCCCCGTCGATGGGGTCTATGTTCGTGTGCGCCACAGTGGACCTGCCTATCAACGCGTCTATGTTGGTTTTTGTTAGATTGACGTTTATCATGTCTGAAAAGCGATGCGTTTCGTACAGCTCCTGAATCTTATATTTGCAGCCCTTGATGTGGTTTAAACGTCTAATCAACTCACCCAGATCATCAGTTTTCACTCGAAGAACAAAGTGGGCATTCTGCCTAGTCAAGGTGTAACTGACCTTGTATTGTCTGGCAAACTTGTCAAGCATCTGCGTTAATTTGAAGTCGTCTCCCTCTATCGTCAGCGTAACGATCATTATTGGTCAATATTAACTCATATTGATATCCATATAAGGTTATTGGTCTCTATTGACAGCCATCATTTCACAATCAGAACTGGACATGGCGCTTTATGACTTACGCCCTCGCTAACGCCTCCCAACAACAATTCCCTAAGCTTGCTCCAACCTCTATGCCCCAAAACAATCAGATCAAACTCTTCCCGTTTAGCCGTGGCAACTATTTCGCTAACTGCGTCACCCTCTTTCAACACCTTGTCGACTGAGACACCGTGATCTTTCGCAGCTTTCTCAGCTTCGTCCAGAATCTGTCTGCCCCTCTGCTTCACTTCCTCAGCTATTCTAGCCGCGGTTTCCATAGACACGGGACTAATCACAGTCGGCGTCCCAACGCCTTCTGCAACCGGAACTATGGGCACTACTGCTGAATAAACATGGATTAGCGTGATCTTTCCGTCAAACCTTCTGGCCAACTCTAAAGCGTGTTGCAGTGCCTTGTTAGATTGTGAAGAACCGTCAACACCCACAAGAATACGGCTAAACATAACATTCTCCAACAGTAATTTAGGGCACGTTACTTTATAACAATATCAGTCAACAAGCGAGAAACACTTGAAGAGAAAGCAAAGATAATTCGCGCAAAGGAAAAAGCGACAAGCTTCCTCGCTGACATCGGTACATTAAATAAGGGAGTATGGGTACCCAGCGCCGGTTGGCTCGAACTGTCCTTTAATTGCTATGTTGTGTCCGCATTTTGGACATCGCATGTCCTTCGTGAGATTCCATTTCACAATTTCGAAACTGTACCGTTTGATGACCATTTCGTGGCAGTTGGGGCAGTACGTGTTTTCGTATGGGTGCCCCGGCACATTTCCTATGTAAACGTAGTTGAGCCCGACCTCCCGTGCGATAGTGCAGGCTTTCTCTAATGTTTGGATCGGCGTAGAAATGATGTCTGTAATCTTGTACTCTGGGTGAAAGCGTAGAAGGTGGAAAACTGTGTCCTTGCCCATGCCCTCCCTTATCCATGTGGCGAGTTCTCGGATGCGCTCTAGCGAATCACCTATTTTTGGAACCACAAGGTTTGTGATTTCCACGTGGATGTCGTGGCGTTTCATCTCAAGCAGCGAGGCGAAGATGGGTTCAACCGATGGTACAGCGGAGAATTTCTTGTAGAATTCTGGGTCACCGCCACCCTTGAAGTCCACTGTAGCAGCGTCTAGGTAGGGCGCTATAGTATGTACGGCTTCTCTTGTCATGTATCCGTTCGTCACGAATGTGTTGAAGTAGCCAACTTGATGGGCCAGAATTGCTGTGTCATAGGCATACTCAAAGAAAATTGTTGGCTCAGTGTAAGTGTAGCTTATACCTTGGCAGCCGTTGTCTCTCGTAGCTCGCACAACATCCTCTGGAGAAAAGTCAGTGCCTATGACTCTTTCCTGACTGATCATCCAGTTGTCGCAGAACTGGCAACGGAAGTTGCATCCACCTGCAGCTATGGAAAGAACCGAGGCTCCTGGGTGAAAGTGCCCCAAAGGCTTCTTAGTGATGGGGTCAACCGCCACAGAGCAGGCTTTTCCATAGGCCAACGCGTAGAGCTTGCCATCTTCATTTTTTCTGACTTGGCAGAAACCCAAGCCGCCGTCGGGTATGGTGCAGACTCGGGCGCAGAGGTAACAGCGTACACGCTTTTCCGGCAGAGGTGAATACAGCATGGCCTCGTGAAGCTGTGGCTTAGGGATAGTCAACCCGTTTCGTTTGCTCCTTTTCTACATTGGAATCTTCGCTGTTTGTGGTGATAGGTGTTGTGGTTTTCTTTACGCCAGCAAAAAGCTAATATATTACCATTTAGTAATTAGTAATTACCAAATAGTAACTAATCTGCAAGACCTCCGGTGGAGGCTGCGAAAATGAAACTCAAGCTGGTTGTGAAGAAGAACGGTGAAGTCCTATTTGAGATTCCTCTGTCAACAGAGGACTGGACCAAGAGTCGACTAGCCAATGAGCTGAACTCTTTCGAGGGTGAACTTGATAGGTTCTCTAGGCTGTTCGACGCTTTGTCTCATGGAACTCGCCTGAAGATGATGAGGCGACTGCTGGAAGATCCCGAGCTGACACTTGGCTTCGGAGACTTCATGCGTGACTTGGGTCTGAACCCGAAGACTGTGTGGGAGAGCACGCGAAAGCTCCAGGAAGGCGGCTTGCTGGTCAGGTCAGAAGATGGCAGATACCGTTTCTCAGAGCCGGGCATCGCAGAGTTTCTCATGCTCAGTCTCGCCTTGAGGCGACTGTCCAAAGTAATCGAAGAAATGTAGGAGGTGAAAAGTGATGTCAGATGATTTTGCCGACATATTTGACGACGTGGACAAACTCTACGAGAGATTTACCAAGAAAATGTTCAGAGAAATGAAGGACATTGAAGAGTCTATTCGAAGCGGCAAACTAGAGGGCGAATGGGACCTCAAACCCATTGAGGAGCCCGGTGCAAAAGGCTACATTGCACGCGGACGCTTCCAATTCGGTGGAGACCGAAAAGTGCCGAAGATTCTGACCCTGCCCAAGCAAATACGAGAAGAGCCTCGTGAACCGCTAACCGACGTGTTCCAAGACAAAGACAGCGTCAAACTGTACATCGAGTTGCCAGGTGTTGAAAAAACAGACATCCAACTCAATGTCACACAAGACCAGGCAGAAGTCAAAGCCAAGAACTTCCACAAGACAATAGACCTGCCCACTAAAGATGTAGAATTCGACAAGGCAACGGCCAACTACAAGAACGGCGTCTTAGAGGTCACAATACCCAAGAAGAAGCCAGCGGCTGACCAGGGAAAAACAACCATAGAAATCGAATAAGCTTGAATAATAGGCCGAATTCTGGAGGCGACGTGAGAGAAGAGATGAAGGACAATGAGTGAAACTGTTAGAATTTGGTATGATGAACGCGCAGAGTACGAGTGGATAAGGCTCTTCCAAGACGGCTATCATCAACTTGAATATCTCGTAACAACGCATTTCTTGGAAAGGTATCTCCCTAAAAATGGTCTGATTTTGGATGCTGGCGGTGGTGCGGGGCGATACACTATTGAATTGGCCAAAAAAGGTTACGAAGTCGTTCTCTTTGATTTGTCGCCAAAATGTCTTCAAATTGCCAGAAGAGAGGTAAGAAAGGAGGCCGTGGGAGACAGGGTCAAGGAGATTGCTGAGGGCTCCATTACAGATCTGTCGAGGTTCAGGAATGATCTTTTCGATGGTGTATTATGTCTAGGGGGACCACTCTCTCATCTTCTCGAGAAGGATGAAAGAGAACGAGCAATAAGCGAACTTGTACGAGTGATTAAGAAAGGAGCACCGCTATTCATTTCAGTATTCAACCGATACGGATTTCTCAGAGTGCTTTTGCGCTCGCACGAAAACCTGACTGATTCATCTCATGAGGAAATGCTCGCAAGAGGGATACATAGGGGGAACTATTGCCATCCAAAGGCGTTTCGGCGCACTGCTGGGTTCACTGACGCCTACTTCTTCCTACCAAACGAACTAAAAGAATTGTTCGAGAACAGGGGCGTCCAGACTGTGACGTTGGCAACCTGCGAGGGACTGTCGTCTGACTTGGAAGATGACACAAACACGGTTTACAACGACAAAGAAAATTGGACGAGATGGTTAAGAATCCTATTAGAGACCTGCACTGACCCCTGCATAATCGGTCTGGGAAGCCACCTCCTATATGTTGGACGAAAGAAAACCGAAGGAAGCCCATGAAAACGGAAATCTACAACATTGACTTTAACCAATTTGTCCACATTCTGGGCACTGCACACTTTTCTAAGCGCAGCCTCTACGACGCTTATCTTGAAGTGGATCGACTGAAGCCCACAGACCTAGCCATCGAACTGGACACGAAGCGTTACAAAATCCTAAACAACCAATGCGCCCCGTGCCCACAAAACCAACGTTGCACTAGAAAATGCGAGTTTATCGGCGCCGTTGAAGCCCTGACGAACAGAAACGTAAACATATGGCTAATCGACATGTCAAAGAGCCAAATCATTCAAAGACTATACAGGTCTCAGCACAGATATTCACACTGGCGAGTCCTAGTTGACGAACGTGACACACTCATGGCTGCGAGGCTAGCGTGGGTGGTTACTGAAAGCCTTAAGAAGAAAGAAACCCCTTGCGTCTTGGCTCTGGTCGGAGCCGCGCATTGTGAGGGAATAGAAGCCCTGCTGAGGGAGCCACCATCGATAAGCAGGAATCTCCGCTTGCTTGATCTTTCGTTCACACCACCAACGCTCATTAGACGCGTTGCGGTAATCGGAGACTAGGCTCCGTTTTTCGCAGTCTGAACAGAAATCCATTTGATGCCACGCCTGACTGGCTTCCTCACAGCGAATGTCGAATGTTCACGGAATGCAGTTAAGTTATTATGCAATTGCTTGATAGTAGATGAGGGCCCAGAAATAGAAGAGGCTAGTCAGATGAAAGAAAAAACGTCGCTATTGCCCGGTTTCTACAAGTTCAGCCCCAAAGAAAGGGCACAGATCGTAAGGGATTTTGCAGACCTGACAGATGAGGAAGTGAGGCTGCTTCAATCAACCGGTTCACTAGACCTAGACCTAGCCAACAGAATGATAGAGAACGTGGTTGGCGCCTTTCCAGTGCCATTAGGCATAGCCGTCAACTTCCTAATCAACAAACGTGACTACTTAATCCCCATGGCTATAGAAGAACCCTCCGTTGTTGCGGCTGCGAGCAATGCCGCAAAGATGATCCGGGAGGGCGGCGGCCTCTTCACCCACAGCACCCCGCCAATCATGATTGGACAGATTCAGGCAACGCGCATCAAGGATCCGCACGGTGCCAAGATGGCTATCTACGCATCCAAAGATGAGATACTCAAAAAGGCGAACGAACAAGACCCGATGCTGGTTTCCTTGGGCGGCGGCGCCAGAGACCTCGAGGTCAAAGTGATCAGCGCTCAAACTGGACCTATGGTCATTACTGAGCTGCATGTTGACTGCAGAGACATTATGGGCGCAAATGCAGTTAACACCATGGCCGAGGCAGTTGCACCTCTGATAGAGAGAATCACACACGGACGAGTCTTCCTGCGAATAATCTCAAATCTCGCAACTAAACGGTTAGTCAGATCCTGGTGCACAGTGCCTAAGGAGGCCATTGGAGGCGAAGAAGTTGTTGACGGCGTAATAGAGGCTTACGCGTTTGCCGCGGCAGATCCATACCGCGCCGCCACGCACAATAAGGGAATCTTAAACGGCATAATCGGCGTCCTCATCGCAACCTGCAACGACCACAGAGCGGTTGAGGCAGGCGCACACGCATATGCAGCGCGCAAAGGCGTATACGGTCCTATATCAATGTGGGAGAAGAATGAGAACGGAGACTTGGTAGGCGCGATAGAGTTGCCTATGGCTGTGGGAATTGTCGGAGGCGCAACCCGCGTTCACCCCATCGCAAAGATAGCACTGAAAATCCTAGGCGTCAAAACAGCCAACGAATTCGGCGAGGTACTGGCAGCAGTTGGATTGGCTCAAAACCTCGGAGCTTTAAGAGCGTTGTCACATGAGGGTATTCAGCGTGGGCATATGAGGCTTCATGCAAGAAACATGGCCATAGCGGCAGGCGCATCAGGAGACCTGGTCGACCTTATAGTTCAACGAATGGTGGAAGAACGTAAAATAAGGTTGGACCGAGCCAAAGAACTCATCGAAGAGTACAGGGCAAAGGGAAAATTATAACACCATCCAGCCAATACTTCTGCACAAGTCGCAGATTATAGAAGTGAGAGTTTTGATCGTTATTCCGGGCCCAGCGTCGGTTGAGCTTGGCAGAGAAGTAGCTGCAAAGTTGAATGCCAAGGTTGTTCCAGTTGAGTTCAAGCGTTTCCCTGACGGTGAGTCCTACATTAGGTTTGATGGTGATCTGAGAGGCAAAGACGTTGTAATTGTTCAAACCACTGGTCCACCTCAAAACGAGAATATGATTCAGCTTCTGCTCATGGCTGACAACGCCAAGGACCTAGGAGCAAAAGCCATCACGGCTGTAGTGCCCTACTTTGCCTACGCTAGACAAGACACTCGCTTTAGACCGGGTGAAGCCTTCAGCGCCAAAACGTTGATCAAACTGCTTCAGTCGTGTGGCGTAGTCAAGATTGTCACGGTAAACTCACATAATCCGAAGCTGCTAAAGACGTTGAGCTTGCCGGTTGAGGACCTGTCAGCGATAAGTCTCTTAGCTGAACACTTTAGGAAGCGGGGCTTCAAGAATGCGGTATCGCTGTCGATGGGGAAGAAGGGACTGGACACGGCAGTTGAGGCTAGCAAGATCCTGAAGGGCGAATGTGATTACATTCCGACTCAGAGAGACAGAATAACGGGCAAAGTGACTATCGAGAAAAAACCGCTGCCTGTGAAGGACAAAGACATTGTCATTTTCGATGACATAATTAGTAGTGGTGGAACCATGATCAAGTCTGTGGCATGGGTGAAGGAGCAAGGAGCCAGAAGAGTATACGCAGCGTGCGTTCACCCCTTGCTCATCGGCGACGCAAGGGAAAAGATCTTGAAAGCCGCAGCCGACGGCGTTGTGGGCACAGACACCGTTTCGAGCTCGATCAGCGTCGTTTCGGTTGCACCCTTGATTGTTAAAGCGTTGAAGAAGTGAGACTTCTATCGTGGCTAGGCTTTTCTTTCTGCTCTCAGGTGAGCACAAAACCTTGCCGTTTTCTGAGTTGAAAGCAATATTGGAGGCTGAGGGATATCAATATCGCATTTTGGGTACGCTTAGGCAAATCATGCGACTTGAGACGAGCGTTGAGTCCGTCGAGACCATAGTGAGAAGGGCGGCTTTAACCCGCGTATGCTGCGCCGAACTGGTATGCACTCAATCAGATGTCTCTTCAATCCTTCAACAGGTCAGCTCTGTTCCGCTTGAACGCTGGATTCGTAAAGGCCAGACATTTGTTGTGCGTGTGAGGAGGATAGGTGAAAGCGCGCCAGAAGTGGATAGCATGGCGTTAGAGAAGGAGATAGGTGCCGTTGTCCTAGAAAGGGTTGAGGGGTCGAGGGTTAAGCTAAGCAGTCCTGACTTAACATTTTTTGGAGTCATAACCGAAGACAGATTTGTCCTCGGCCTCAAACTGGCTGAAATCCCTGCGAAACCATATGTTGAAAGGCGTCCTCGCAAACGCGTCTTTTTTCACCCATCGGCCATGCCGGCGAAACTGGCACGTTGCATGATTAACCTGGCTCAACCCAAGTCAGGAGACGTTGTCCTTGATCCATTCTGTGGAACAGGCAGTTTCCTCATTGAGGCTGGCCTTTTAGGATGCAGGGTGGTTGGATTTGACGTTCAGTGGCGTATGGTTAGGGGCACGTTGCGCAACCTTCGTTATTACGGTGTGTATCCTGATGGTATTCTGAAAGCTGACGCGCGGTATCCGCCCTTTAGCAAAGTAGACTGTATTGTGACTGACCCGCCTTACGGCAGATCCGCCACTACGCTGGGTCGAGACGTCGAGGAAATCGTGGCAGACTTTCTCGTGAAGACGAGTGACTGTATTTCACGAGGCAGGCGCGTTTGCATCGCTTTTCCTAAAAGCACTGAGATAAACAGAATTGCCGTGAAGATGGGCTTCAGGCTCGTCGAGTCACATTTTGTTTATGTGCATCGAAGCCTAACAAGAGAAGTAGCCGTGTTGGAGCGGACATGAAGGATCATGAGTCTTGAAGTTGTCTTCTTAGGCACTGCCGCCAGCATTCCAACCGTTGAGAGAGCCTTGCCAAGCGTAGTTGTGAAAAGAGAAAACGAGATTCTCATGTTCGATTGTGGTGAAGGCGTGCAGAGACAGATGATAAAGGCAAGAGTAGGCTTCCACAAGAAAATGAAGGTTTTTGTGTCCCATATGCACGGCGACCATGTCTTAGGCTTGCCAGGCCTCTTACAAACTATGTCGCTGCTGGACAGAGCGCAGAAGCTTGAGATATATGGACCCATTGGGATAAAGGCATTTATCAAGGGGATCCAACAAACCGTTCAATTCGTGCTCACGTTTCCCGTAGAAATCCAAGAAATAAAAGAAGAGGACATCATATGCCGGGAAAAAGAGTATCAAGTGCGAGTAGCCAGAACAGCCCATGTAATTCCCAGTCTTGCTTATGCATTGATCGAGAAACCTCGACCTGGTAGATTCGACCCAGAGAAAGCAAAGGCTCTCGGGGTTCCTGTAGGACCACTGTGGTCTAAGCTACAGCATGGTGAGAAGGTGAGAACCGAAGCAGGAGAGATCATAAAGCCAGGGCAAGTTGTTGGTCCTCTTAGGGGTGGGAGAAAAATAGTCTATTCAGGTGACACAAGACCAACAAGTAACCTTGTAAGGCTTGCGGAAAAAGCGGATTTGCTCATCCATGAGGCCACGTTTGAAGACGACTTGTTAGAGAAGGCTCAGGAGGACGGACATTCAACACCTACCCAAGCAGCAAAAACAGCCAAAAAAGCCAAGGTTAAGAGGCTGATTTTGACACATGTGAGTTCCAGATACAGAAGCGCGCTGTCCCTGCTTCAGCAAGCTAGGCGAGTTTTCCCAAATACCAACGTGGCTGAAGACTTCATGAGAGTTGAGATCCCGCTGCTGGACTCTTAGAATGTCAGGCGCCAAGCACTTTTACTTCCTCTACCCGAAGCGACGGCACCACTGAGTTTTGAAACTGTTTAGAATCTTTGCCTATTCCAGAGATTTTCTTGAGCCAATCGAAAGCCACGCCCGAGACCATTCCGCCCTTAAGCGGGTGCTGTATTTCTCCGTTTTCGATGTAGAAGGCTCGCGTAAGCTGCGCGCTGATCATTCCGGAGCCTGCTTGTGGAAAACCAGCCATTGATTCTACTAGAACACCTTTCTTGGTCTCGGATAAGAGCTCGGTTTTTGCCTTATCCACGGGTTGAATAACTAGGTTTGAAGGATAGATCTCGGGTTTGGCTCGATAGCCACTGCCGACGATCATGCGGGTGATGTCTAGTCCGCCTATGAATCTTGAGGCGTTGCCGGTGTTCCTTGTCTTCAGAGCGTTTGCAGAGGTGGCGTTGTGCAGATAGCTCTCTAAACGTCCCTTGTGTATTAGAAGCGTGTTCTGTGAAGCGCAGCCTTCATCGTCGAAGCTTCGAGAAGAGAAACCGTTTTCGAGAACGGCATCATCTGTTATTGTGAGATTTTCAGCTGCTACAGTTTCTCCAAGTTTTCCAGTCCAAGCAGATCGTCCTGCGAGCACGGTTTCACCCTTCAAAGCATCGATCAGTGTGTCAACTATCTGGTATGAAACTGCTTCCGGTCCAAAAATGGCTGTGCCCTGAAAGCTCTTCACGGGTTTCGGTTTGAACATTTCGGTGACCATTTTTCCAACGTTTTCTCCGACTTTCTCGGGGCTTAAGTCTGCTGTTCGGCTAAAGATGTAGTCGGCGCAGCTGCCTGTTACTTCACCGTCTTGTTCACCGCTTCCTGCAACGTAGATTACAGCCTTTGTCTCTTGCTCTTCAAAGTCCACGCCTGATGTGTTTGTGATTCCTCGCCAGCCTGCTTGAAAAATCAGGCGTCCATCTTTTGCTATGACCCGTTTGTCAAAGTCTTCTGCAGCCCTTATCGTTCTGTTTCCCATATCGACGGCTTCTTCGATTGTTATCTCGGCAATTCGAGAATCGAACAATCGTTTGACTTTTGGGAGTCGACTTGCTTCTGGGAGAACGAAATTGGGCTCTTCAGAGCTTACTTTGGCGATGGCCAAGGCTTTTTCTGCGGCGGCTGAAATTGCCTTTTCAGTCAGCGTGTTGGTGCAGGCGAAACCCACTTTGTTGCCCTTGACCGCAACACGAAAACCTACGCCTGAGTCGTCTGCTTTGTTTTGGGTCAGAATTTCGGAATTTCTAATAGCGACTTCGGTTGTTTGAGTGCTGGTGAAAAATGCTTCAGCGTGGGCTATGTCTTTCTGTTCCAG
>Ga0315308_1000364_pt1 | contig 24906 bp, 24 predicted proteins | sample TDP3_MG_FD_203078 | JGI IMG/M metagenome (GOLD analysis project Ga0315308, IMG submission 203078) | Freshwater sediment microbial communities from Lake Towuti, South Sulawesi, Indonesia - TDP3 | ecosystem: Environmental > Aquatic > Freshwater > Lake > Sediment | place: Indonesia: South Sulawesi... | reverse complement strand
TGCCGAGAAAGGTCATGAGAGCCACAAGCAGACGTATTCTAGTGTTCGTCCACCACAGCTTTAAGAACGAAGGCAATGAGGCCCTCTTATTTGCAGCCAACTCTTCTTACCGATCCTTATTTTCGCGAGGGCTGATATATGTGTTTGATGGGCATATAGGCGAACATGCGGACCGGAGAAGACGGTAGTAAACATTTGGAGTTAATCTTAATTATGGAACTCGTAGAGATTTAGGAAGGGAAAATGAAAGAAGAGTGATACCGATGTCAAAATCTGCAATTACAAAAATGACAGGCATAGTGCTAGTGGTTATCATAGTTGCAGCAATCGTCATAGGAGTCGGAGGGTACTACTACTATTACCTTCCCTCGATCACACCAACACCGACGCCCACGCCAACGCCTACTCCTACGCCAACTCCAACACCCACACCAACTGGTGTCCCTGTACCCAATCCTGACACAATCGTGATGACCGAATTCGGAGATGTACAGACGCTGGACCCTTTGTGGAACTATGAATCCGCGGGCGGAGAGATAACTGAAAGGGTATATGAGCACCTTGTGTGGTACGATGGAGAGAAGACGGATATCGTTCCGCAACTCGCTGAGAAGTGGGAAGTGTCCCCGGACGGCACTGTCTGGACATTCCATTTGAAGAAGGGTGTGAAGTTCCACGACGGTACAGACTTCAATGCGCAAGCAGTGAAATTCTCTATTGACGCCACGATTCTATTGAACGACCCCGAAGGCCCAGCTTGGATCTTGGCACAAATCGTTAAAGGTGGAATGCGGTACATGACGTCGAACACTTACGGTGTAACTAACCAGAGCGAGGTTGACGCGTATCTTGCCGCTGAAGGCGTTAAAGTGATCGACGACTACACGGTTCAGATCACACTCGACTACGCTTTCACACCATTCTTGTCATCGCTTGCATATGTCCCGAGAATAATTTCGCCTACTTTTGTTGAGCAGCATGGTGGGTTCAAGCCAGGGTTCCGAAATGAATACATACACGAGCATACGTGCGGAACAGGGCCTTTCACCGTGGTCGAATGGAAGCCTGGGGAAAGACTTGTCATGGAAAGATTCGACGGTTACTGGGGAGAAAAGGCCAAGGTCAAACGAGTTATAATCAACTATGTCAACGAGTGGGGGACCAGGCTGCTCTCCTTCTTTGCTGGCGAATCTGACACCGTGATGGTGCTTACTGCTAACGCTTTCGACTTGATCGAGAAGGATCCATGGCTGAGCAATCGGCAGATAGTGCCACTGAAGAAAGGATACGTCTTCGAAGTGAGCCCTGCAACGACCATTATCAGCGGTTTTCTGAATCCGCACATCAAGCCTTTCAACAATATCAAGGTTAGAATGGGCTTCCAGTACGCTTTCAACTGGAAGGCTTTCATCGACCAGATCTACAACGGCTTCGGTGAACAGCCGGCGGGTCTAATACCCAAAGGGATTTTGGGGCATGACGATTCGCTTCCAAAGTATACATATGATCCGGAGAAGGCGAAGCAACTGCTTCTAGAAGCCAAGAAAGAAGGTGCTTTCAAAGATGGACAGAAGATCACTATCTACTACAATGCTGGTAACGAGAACCGACGACTTGGATGCTTGCTTCTGAAGGACAATATAGAGGCGCTGAATGTGGGCTTGAAGATAGAAGTACAGGAGCTTGATTGGCCTAGCTACCTAGCAAAGTTCAGAAATCACGAGCTGCCGTTCGCCATCATCGGATGGATACCTGACTACGCGGATCCTGACAACTATATTGCAACCTACGCACATTCACAGAAAGGATACTTCTCCCAAGCAATACAGTACGAGAACGCAACAATCGACGAATTGGTGGACAAAGCTGCTGTTGAGTTGGACAGTGCCAAGCGGATCGAGCACTACCGCGAGATACAGCTGGAACTGATCCGACAAGCAATCTACTTCTTCATGGTTCAAGACCTAAGAATACACGCAGAGAGAGACTGGGTTCGAGGCAACTACTTCAATCCAATGCTTTCAGTTTCTATCAACGGAACTCTAACGTACTGGACGGTATGGAAAGAACAGTACACTGCGCAAGTGGCCATACAGATAGGCACCTACGTGCTAGCGACGAAGAATGAGGGGTTGTAGATTCCGAATTTCCTTCGGAATGCCGAATAATCCCCAACTCTTTTTTTACCACCGATTCAGATAACGTATATATATCACGAAGCGGAGAATGCGTGAGGCATTTCCGTTGAAAATGAGAGACTACATCATAAGGCGACTTCTTCTGCTCATTCCGGTTTTGATGGGCATCTCCATGGTGACGTTCACGCTATCTCACATGATCGGAGATCCAGTAGCTGCCTACTTACCGGGAGGAGCTGTGGAGCGTATACGAGAGCAGCAGATCCAGCAGATAATCAAAGCTCATCATCTCGATGAGCCTATCTACATGCAGTATTGGTACTATGTGAACGATATTATGCGCGGTGACTGGGGGATTTCAAGGTCGGATCATGACCGCCCAGTCGTAGTCTCGATACAGAACTATTTTCCCGCAACCTTCGAATTGACCTTGGTTGCCATCGTCGTTAGTCTATTGATGGGCATACCGATGGGAATAATCTCAGCAACGAAGAAGGACAAGCCGGCAGATCATGCTACGAGACTATTCTCGCTGACGGGAATCTCTATTCCAATCTTCTGGTTCGCCCTCCTATTACAATACACTTTCTTCTACCAATTGAAAATAAACAAACTTCCGTACCTGCCTCTTGAGGGCAGAGTAGATGACTTCGTGATGATCTCACATCCTCTCAAAACGGTAACTGGATTCTATATTTTGGATAGCATCATCACGGGAAATTGGCCCGTGTTGATCAGCAGCTTATCGCACATAATCTTACCCGGGTTCGCTCTTGCATACGCCACATTGGCTCTAATAACCAGGATGATGAGATCCAGCATGCTCGAAGTCCTGAGGCAGGACTATATAACGCTGGCCAAATCTAAAGGCCTGTCTGAGAGAGTTGTCATCTATAAGCACGCGCTCAAGAACGCTATGATCCCAACCGTTACGGTTACAGGTATCGCATTTGGAGGTCTACTCGCCGGAGCGGTCTTAACTGAAACTGTGTTCGCGTGGCCTGGAATGGGGCGTTGGGCGACAGGCGCAATTCTAACCGACGATATTGGAGCAATCATGGGCTTTACTTTGCTTATTGCCGTGGTGTACATTGTCGCTAACCTAATAGTTGATCTGATCTACGCCGCACTCGACCCTAGGATAAAGCTCGGGTGACAAACATGGCAGAGTTGAAAAGTCCTCTCAGAATGAAATCTGGGATCTCCAAATGGAGAGAAGATATGGCACCTCGAGTCAGGGAACTGCGATTCACAATCTATCTCCTAAGGCAGAGCCCTCTAGTAGTTGCCGGATTCATACTTATGTTCGCGTTCATTGCAATGGCTATCTTTGCGCCTTGGATAGCTCCATATGGGCCCGAGGAACGTATCTGGGAGGCGAAGCTTCAGCCTCCAAGCAGTCAGCATATCTTTGGAACTGATGAAAGCGGAGGAGACATCTTCAGTAGAATAATCTGGGCGTCTCAGCTTGATCTAGCTATCGCGGTCACCGTCGTGGTGACAGCGATGGCAATAGGCTCGGCCATGGGAGCAGCGTCGGGATACCTTGGAGGAAAGATTGATGAGGTTATGATGCGCATAACAGACATCTTCTTAGCTTTCCCAGCATTGATTCTAGCTATGACTATCGCCGCTGCATTAGGTAGAAACTTGACGAATTTGACCATAGCTCTAATAGTCGTTTGGTGGCCGGCCTATGCTAGGTTGATAAGAGGCCAAGTGCTTTCAGAGAGAGAAAAACTCTACGTAGAGGCTGCACGAGCTGTCGGAGCTCCAACAAGAAGGATCATCTTCAGACATGTGCTGCCGAACTCAATATATCCTCTCCTAGTGAACGCAACACTTGATCTTGGAGGAGTTATCCTCACAGCTGCTGGCCTAAGCTTCATCGGATTCGGTGCTGGAGCAGGAATAGCTGAATGGGGAAGGATGATAGCCGACGGCCGAAACTATCTGTTTCAGAGCCCATGGATGGCTACGTTTCCGGGACTCGCTATACTGCTTTCAGCCCTAGCGATGAATCTTGTAGGCGACGGTCTCAGAGATGTACTGGACCCGAGGCTTAGACGATAGGTGAATAAGGTTTGCCTGATATCCTTATGAGTATTCGGAACTTGAGTACCTACTTCTACACATACGCTGGAGTAGTTAAGGCGCTGGATGGAGTTGACCTAGAGATCTACAAGGGAGAGACTCTAGGCCTCGTTGGTGAAACAGGATGCGGCAAATCTGTGACGGCGCTCTCTATAATGCAGTTGGTGCCTAACCCGCCTGGCAGGATAGTCGGCGGCCAAATCCTACTTGAGGGTGAAGACCTCTTGAAGAAGAGCGAGGAGGAGATGAGGAAGATTCGTGGCGCCAAGATATCAATGGTATTTCAAGATCCTATGACCTACATAAACCCAGTCCTGACGATCGGCGACCAAGTCTCAGAAGTCATCCTACTTCATCAGGATCTTAGAAAGGAAGTTCTATCGATGAAGATTGAAGAGTTGCAGAGGAAACTGGATGGAGTCGACCCTGCCTCTGGAACAGCTCGAGACTTCAAGTCGAAGATTGAAGAGCTGGAGAAGAAGAAGATTGATCCTCCGAAGCCTTCGAAGAGCGAAGTGAAAAAGGCGGCTCTCAAGAAGACTATTGAAACCTTGAAGCTTGTGAGGATGCCTTATCCGGAGAGAGTTGTCAAACAGTATCCTCACGAGTTGAGTGGCGGTATGCGGCAGAGAGCTATGATCGCTATGGCTCTTTCTTGTGGACCAAGCCTACTTATCGCAGATGAAGCGACAACAGCCTTGGATGTGACCATTCAAGCTCAAATCCTCCAACTGCTGAACGAATTAAAGAAAGAGATCGGAGCATCGATACTTATCATAACGCATGATCTTGGAATAGTCGCTGAGATGTGTGACAGGGTTGGAGTGATGTACGCGGGAGTTGTCGTCGAGTACACTGGCACAAAGGCCCTGTTCAGAAAACCTCTTCACCCATATACGCAAGGTCTTCTTAGATCGATTCCCAAGCTTCATAAAGAAATGGAAAGGCTCGAGATAATACCCGGGTCGGTTCCAAACTTAATCTATCCACCATCAGGATGTCGTTTTCATCCGCGATGCCCGTATGTCATGGAGATCTGTAAGAAGGAAAGGCCGTCTATGTTCGAACCTGAAGAAGGACATTTCGTCGCCTGCTATCTTTATGGCCGAAGAGGGGATTGAGGACCGGAGACGATGTCAGCTACAGAGACACTCCTAGAAGTCAGCGACCTTAAGAAACACTTTCCTATTCGCGGTGGCGTCCTCGGCAGAACAGTGGGCTATGTGTACGCTGTCGACGGCGTTTCCTTCAAGATTGGGAAAGGTGAAACCATGGGGCTTGTCGGAGAATCTGGATGCGGGAAAACAACTGTCGGCCGATGCATCTTACGGTTAATAGAGCCTACAGCTGGCGAAATCCGCTTCGAAGGCTTAGACATATCGAAGATTGATGACAAACAGATGGCCAAGTTGAGGCCTAAGATGCAGATAGTGTTTCAAGACCCCTACGCATCATTGAACCCAAGAATGACCATTAAGGACATAGTCGGCGAACCTATGCTCGTGAACGGCATCGCAAGAGGACTAGAGCTTCGCCGGCGAGTTCTAGAGCTCCTGCTTATGGTGGGTCTAGCGGAAGACCATATGAATAGATTTCCTCATGAGTTCAGTGGAGGACAACGTCAAAGAATAGGTGTTGCTAGAGCATTATCACTGAACCCTGAGTTCGTAGTGTTAGATGAGCCCACATCATCGCTGGATGTCTCAGTTCAAGCTCAAACACTAAATATGTTGCAGGATCTCCAAAGGAAGCTAGATCTAACCTACCTCTTCATCTCTCATAATCTCAGTGTAATCAAGCACATGAGCGAAAGAATAGCTGTTATGTACTTGGGCAAGATAGTTGAGATAGCCTCGAAAGCAGAACTCTTCCGAACTCAACTACATCCATACACGCAAGCCCTGTTCGCAGCGATCCCGATCCCGGACCCGGAGATCAGTAGAGAACGAATCGTTTTAGGTGGAGATGTGCCCAGCCCTGTAAATCCTCCTTCAGGCTGCAGATTCCACCCGAGATGCCCAAAGATGATACCTATATGCAAAGAGCAAGAGCCGCAACTAATCGAGGTTACAAAGCACCACTACGTCGCATGCCACTTGGTGAAGTAGGGCATCAATCGGGAGGGTCTGGGTGTAGGGCTGACATAACAAAGGTGCATCTGGTGACTGAGAAAGAACTGACCAAAAAAGAAGAACGGGGAAAAGAACCTCCAAGACTTGATTGGAAAGATTACATTGCGATAACGATCGCAGCGCTCCAAACTACTCTGCTTCCTTTTGTTCTTCTCTTCTTCATCATACTTGTGATATCGATTGCCGTTGGAGTCTTTCTTTTCCGCTAGAGGAGGATCGGTTCATGCACAAGATTAACATGAGCTCGAGAATATTCAGTCTGATACTAGTCGCCGTCGTACTCATGACGTTCGCCGTATCATCCTTTAACCTTCGAACCCTAATTGATGCTTTATTTCTAGAAGGCGCCGCTCTGCTCAGTATAGGCGCCATTCTTGCTGCTGGACTTCCCAAACTCAGTCTTCTGAAATTCATAAGAGAAAGAGCAGCTCAAAGCCAAGAGCCAGAAGCTCCGCAAGAGGAGGAAAGCCGAGGGAGAAACGCTAGAATCGGTGTTGTACTAATGCTAGCGGGATTTGTATTGATTGTTCTTTGTATAGGACTCGGCGAACTTATTCTGCGCTGATTTTGGAACTCTAATCTAACTTATCAGTAATGAAAGCCGATTCTCGGAAGACGCGACCTAGAAGATTGTAGTCAAGTGAACCCCTCAAATTGTGATGTAAGGTCTCTTGTCATCTCAGAATCTGGTTTTGGGCGTCATCTTCTACGGTATAGCCCTACGATTTCTCCTCTTGCTAGTACATGTCCTTCTATCGCTTTTTCAACATCTTCCTTTCGAGAATTTGTCTTAAGATTCAGTTTCACGTCCAAAGCGTAGAGCTTGAAGAAATATCTATGCGTACCCGAAGGTGGGCAGGGTCCTCCATATGAACGTTTTCTAAAATCGTTCAGTCCTTCAACTCCAGGAACACTGTTTTCCTCTATTCTCTCTTTGGGAGGGATGTTCCAGACAACCCAATGAACAAATGTCCCCATCGGAGCATCTGGGTCATCAACTATCAGGACGAGACTTTTCGCCTCTCTCGGTGTACCCTCAATGTTCAAAGGCGGATTCACATCATCCCCATCGCATGTATACTTCGTGGGGATAACACTGTTATTCTGAAATGCGGGGCTTCTAATTCTTAGTTCGTTCATACAGAGCACCTCCTCCAGTTATTTGTGATATCTTGGTTCTATATCTTTTGTTCGAAGTGCATGAAACAATGCCGTCGAGAGGGAGATTATATTAAGCCCGAGCGGATGCTTGTTCGGGTCGAGAAATTCTTGGCTGAGCATGACTCGAACCATTTCCATGCCATATATGGGGATTAGGTTCAGGAACTGGTATGGGTTTGCAAAATTCTAGGAATCGACTATAAGATCTTCGCGTTAGTTCGACTGTCGAACTTACACCAAATGACTTGAGCTCAGTCTTCTTTTGCATTGTATACCTGTCCGGACGATGTCTTTGCTTTATGACGTGAATTCAATTCTTCAAATATCTCCCAAAGTCGGACTCCCTTTGAAGCTAGCAGAATCAGGACATAGAAGGTTAGGTCTGTAGCTTCAGTGATAATCTCTCGCTTTCTTCCATTCTTAGTGGAAATGACTAATTCGCAAGCTTCCTCACCGATCTTTTGCAGAACAGCGTCATCCCCTTCTCTCGAGAGCCTTGATACATACGAATCTCTTTTCGGATTCCTGATCCGGTCCATTATAACCTCAAAGACTCTCTCGAGTACTCTGCCGTCTGCTCGTTCCTCCGCTCTGGGTCTTGCAGGCTTGTGGAAGCATGTTTCTCTTCCAGTGTGACAACACGCGCCGATCTGTTGAACCTTGAACAGGATCGCATCTGAGTCGCAGTCTAGAATGGCATTTTGCATGATGGAGAAGTGCCCCGATTCACTTCCTTTGAGCCAGATCTTTCTTCTAGTTCGACTCCAGAAATGCATTCTTCCAGTACTCAAAGTCAATCGCAATGCCTTCCTGTCCATGAACGCCTGCATCAATACTTCGTCTGTAGAAGCGTCTTGAAGAACTACCGGAACGAGACCGTTCATTTTTACGAAGTCAACTTTCTTGATGAACCGCTCTGTTTCAATTCTATTCAGTTGTAGCATCATACGCACCACATTAACGATTATAGACGAACGAAAATTCCCTTTTCGCGAAGGAATTCTTTCACTTCGCTAATGGAGTATTGAGATCTGTGAAAGATAGATGCTGCGAGCGCTGCGTCAGCTCGCCCCTTGATCAGAACCTCCAGCATGTGCTCAGGGCATCCCGCCCCTCCGCTAGCGATTATCGGTATATTCGTCGCCTCAGCAATGTTTCTAGTAAGCGGTATATCGTACCCAGACTGTGTGCCGTCACAATCCATGCTAGTTAGGAGAATCTCGCCAGCGCCAAGCGCCTCGACCCTTCTCGCCCACTTGGCGGCGTCCACGCCGGTTCTGACCCTCCCTCCTTCGACGTATACCTCCCACCAGAAGCCGTCCCCCGAATTCTCTACGAGGGTTTTAGGCCGGAGGACCTTTCGACCGCAGGTTCTCTTTGCATCGATTGCGACCACGATGCACTGTCTGCCGAACTTCTCAGAAGCCTGCTTAATCAATTCGGGTTTCACGATCGCAGCCGTATTGATCGAGACCTTGTCAGCGCCCGCGTTAAGCACATTTCTGATGTCTTTCAGATTTCGAATACCTCCTCCGACTGTAAAAGGAATGAAGACTGTATCCGCAGTTTTACGCACAACCTTCAGGAGGGTACACCTCTTCTCATGAGAAGCAGTTATATCAAGGAACACTATCTCATCCGCGTTCTGCTCCTCGTAAATTGCGGCAAGTCTGGCCGGGTCTCCCTCGACTCTCAGGTTTCTAAAGTGGATGCCTTTGACGACTTTGCCTTCTTTAACATCGAGGCAAGGGATTATCCTCTTAGTCAACATATCCAACAGCTCTGATGGCATCTTTTAATGCAAATCTTCTTTCGTAGAGGGCGGTTCCGACGATGGCGCCGTGGACCCCAAGTCTACAAAGAGCAATAAGATCCGAGAGTTCACTTATACCGCCGGAGGCTATGACAGGCATCCTGACTCTCCCCAGAAGTTTGGCGACCCCTGCGATCGGGCAACCCTCGAGAGTTCCATCTACGTCAATCTGAGTAAAGATCAATACGCCCGCCCCAGTCGACTCTATAGACTCTGCGAAATCTAAGTAGTCAACATCAAGTTGCTGTTTCCATCCTTCAATACTAACCTTCTCTCCTCTAGCGTCAACTGCAACTGCAACTCTATCCGCGCCGTATCTCTTAGCAACATAGCTAATGAATTTGGGATGTCTAGCGACGATGGTTCCAAGAACTATTCTGTATGCGCCCAGCCTAATGATCGACTCAACTTTCTCCATGGTCCGGATTCCCCCGGCAACTTGTAGCCTCGCGGTTCCAGATTTGAGGCATCTTCGGATAATCTCGTGGTTCTGCCCTAGCCCTAGGGCTGCATCTAGGTCTACGACGTGGATGAGTTCAGCCCCCTCATCTGAGAACTTCTTGACGACTTGTACTGGATCTTCACTGTAGATCTTGCTTTGGGATGGGCTGCCTTGGCGGAGTCGAACACATTTTCCTTGCATAACATCGACAGCCGGGATGACGAGCAACCTTACTACCTCTTTAATATCGATACGAAATTCTCCAAGATCTTCAGTCCTGCTTTACTACTTTTTTCAGGATGAAACTGAGTTCCGAAAATATTCGTTCTGGCGACTACTGAAGGAAACTTCACGCCGTACGTCGTGTAAGCAACCCCATCTTCGCGACTTAGTAGATGAGGAATGTAACTGTGAACGAAGTAGACGTAGGAAAGATCTGGAATGCCTTTGAGAATGGAAGACTCTTGGGCGATCTCTAGGCTGTTCCAGCCGATATGCGGAAGCTTTACAGTATCCGGAAGCTTGACCACGTTTCCTTCGATCAAGTCCAGACCCTTTGTTTCGCCGCCCTCGACACTTCTCGTGAAAAGCAGTTGAAGACCGAGACAGATTCCTAGCGTTGGCGCACCGTGTTTGACAAGCTGCTTCAACAACTCAGCTATTGGCAGTAGATTCTTCATAGCCTCTTTGAAAGCTCCAACTCCTGGGAGAACGATCGCATCGGATCTCGTCAGATCCTTTCGATCCGAAGTGATCAAGGCCTTCGCCCCAGCCATCTCGAGGGCTTTCTTAACGCTTCTCAGATTTCCTACTCCGTAGTCCACTATCGAAATGGTCGGCATTACTCACAGGACTCCTTTTGTACTTGGGATTTCGTAGAGACATCGAGCCTCGTACGCTACAGCTTCCCTCAATGCAAGCCCAAGCGCCTTTGTTGCTGCCTCTGCCTTATGGTGATCGTTTTCTCCATACAGAACGGCTATATGTAGGTCAAGTTTGCAGGCCATCGCTAGTGAATGGAAGAAATGTTCGATGTCTTCTGTCGTCAGATCTTCTATCTCTTTTGAAGCGAACTGTAGCTGAAGATTGATAAAGGGTCTTCCGCCTAGATCGACGACTGCCCTGGCTAAAGAGTCCTCCATAGGAACGTATGCCGACCCGAACCTTCTGATGCCTTTCTTCTCAGCTAAAGCTTCTTTCAGAGCTTCGCCTAGGGCCAATGCAACGTCTTCACAGACATGATGCTTCAAGTCTCCACTGGCGTCCACGTCGAGGTCGAACAAAGCGTGCCTCGCCAACGTTCCCAGAACATGATCGAGAAGACGTGTTCCAGTGCTGACGTTTGATTTCCCTCTTCCGTCTATATTTAAGGCAACGGTCACCTCGACTTCGCTCGTCTTTCTCTGAGATCTGGCCTTTCTTTCATAGATTGTAAGGGCGGGGCCTGTATCAGAACTTCTCGGAGATCCTTTTTCTTGAGATACACGCCTCATTTCGCTACTCCTCCAGCATTTCTCTTAGCGCGTCAAGGAACCGCTCGTTTAGGTCGGCCGGGCCCACGGTTACTCTGATGCAGTTATTCAGTAATGGATTTGACCCGAAATCTTTTACAAAGACCCCACGGTTCATGAGCGCTCTTGTCACGGTTGATGATAAGAGTTGGTCACGAGTAATCTTGAAGAGGATGAAGTTCGTTTGAGAAGGATATGGAGCTACCCCTTCGATCCTAGCCAGTCTCGAAAGCAAGCGATCTCGTTCCTTTACTACATTTTCTGCATATCGGTTGAAGTACATCCAGTTTTCGAAGACGAGTTTAACCAATTGCTCCGCTACGGTGTTCACATCGAAAGGAGGAGTAACCCTTCTTGCAAGATCTACGATTGATCTACTTGATACGAAATATCCCAGACGAATCCCCGCCATGCCGAATGCTTTAGAGAAAGTCTTCAGAACCACTAGGTTATCGAAATCCTTGGTCCATTCTACAACGCTGTACCTACCGAACTCTCCATAGGCCTCGTCTAGAATTACGACACCATCGAAGCTACGAATGATCTTTTTGAGGTCTTCACTCTCAAATTGATTTCCCGTCGGATTGTTTGGCGAGCAGATAAAAAGCAGAACCGCACCTCTCCCGCACTCTTTGATTACGGCGTCGACATCCAAACTGAAATCGCTCTGAAGATAAACCGGCATCTGTCGACCACCATACATCCTCGTGAGATTCGCGTAGACTGAAAATGTTGGCTCGACGATCGCTACCTTGGACCCTTTTCCAATGAACGTTCTCGCTATAGAGTCCAACGCTCCGTCTTCACCGTTTCCGACGAAGATACAAGACCTGTCTATACCTAGAAAATCTGAGATAGCTTCCGCAGCAGATGCACCGTATGGTGTCGGGTAGAACCTTAAGTCAACTTCTTTACATGCTCTCAACAATAGCTTTCGCATCAGCCTGCTCGGGAGCAATAGATTCTCATTAAGGTCAAGCTTAGCGATCTTTTGCCGCTCCTTAAGGTCGACAGTAGGAGCTTCATAAGTAACTGCTTCCATTACTTCCTTTCGCGCGATTCTTTCTACATTCATCCCTTTCACTACCTTGAAGCAATCGATTTTGCGTGCCCCTCGAGTCCTTCCATCATTGCAAGGGCGACAGCAGTCTCCTTCAACTTGAAGAGACCTTGACGAGTACATCGCAGGAACTCGATCGTCTTTAAGAAATCATCAACCGAAAGCCCTGAATACATTCTAGCGTATCCACCAGTTGGCAAGACATGACTCGTTCCTGCACAATAATCGCCTAAGGCCGACGGAGAGTATTTGCCCAGAAACACTGCCCCAGCATTTCTAACTTGACCAAAGACCCCCCAAGGGTCTCTTGTCATGATCTCCAGATGCTCCGGCGCTATGAGGTTAATATAGTCTATAGCCTTATCGAGTGATTTTACCAAGACGATGGCCCCTCTTCTGGCCAAAGCGGTTTTCACTATGTTTCGTCTAGGCAGCGACTTCAACTCCTTATTGACTATCGCGATCGTAGCTTCGGCGATTCTCTTTGACGTAGTTATCAGTATTCCAACTGCGCGAGGATCATGTTCTGTCTGCGCAGTAAGATCGTATGCTATCAACTTCGCATCGGCCGTTCCGTCAGCCAAGATAAGGATCTCACTTGGCCCTGCCGGAAGATCTATCGCAACCCTCGTTCTAACAAGAATCTTTGCAGCGGTTACGAAGACGTTTCCCGGGCCGACTATCTTGTCGACTCGCTGAATCGTCCGAGTTCCATAAGCCATGGCAGCTATCGCTTGTGGTCCTCCCACTCTGAATATGTCTGTCGCGCCCGCGAGCTTCGCCGCTACAATGATCTTCGGGTCGACATCACCCTCCTTGGTCGGCGGTGAGCATACGAGTATTCGCTCAACACCTGCAACTCTCGCAGGGACAACGCACATTAAGACAGAAGATGGGTATGGGGCTCTTCCCCCAGGCGCGTATATGCCTACAGACGACAAAGGTCTGATTGCTTTTCCGACTCTTACTCCTCCGGTGATATTGAGAGAGAATGATAGCTTCGACTGCGCTCTCTGGAAACGCTGGATGTTCTTAATCGCTCTCTTCAGTGATTCAAGCTCACTCCGTGTAAGTTTACTGAAGGATTCCTCAACCTCACATTCACCGACCCTTATCCTGTCTCTTGTCAGATTCACTGCATCAAATCTCTTCGTGTAGCGTATGACTGCTTCGTCGCCATACGTCGCCACATTCCTTACTATACTCTCGACATGAGGAAATATGGAACTGAAGTCAAATACTCCGCGGCTTAGTATCTTTCTCAGGACCTTTTCTTCAAACTGCCGATCAGCCAACATCTTCATAAGCTCGTCCCTTCTCCGCCCTTCAGCCTATCAATGAGTTCTCTAACCTCTCGCTCGAACGTTCTATACGCAATCTTATTGCAAATAAATCGACATGACGATTTCAGGATCGCCGCGACCTGCCTGAGGTTGTTCTTCGCTAAAGTTTCTCCCGTCGTTGAGACATCAACCATTATTTCAGCCAGCCCTAACGCAGGCGCTAGCTCGGTCGCTCCCCTCACTGTAAGGATCTCAACCTGCTTGCCCTTGCTCGCAAAGAATTTTCGGCTGGCATTCGGATACTCCGTAGCAACCCGAGAAACATTAGCAATGTCTTCAATGGTCCTTATCTGCGAGTTTTTCGGCACAGCCACCACAAGATTACATTGACCGAAACCGAGATCCAAGAGTTCGAGAACATCGGCATCGCGCTCGACTACGATGTCATGGCCAGTGAAGCCTACATCTGCTGCGCCATATTGAACATAGATCGGGATGTCAAAGGCTCTCATGAAAAAGACTCGAAACCTAGAGTCAGAGGTCTCGCAGTCGTAGACTCTCTCTCGCTCTAGTATCTCGACCCCTGATCTCCTCAGAATGTCCATAGTTGGTTGTTTCAGTCTTCCTTTGTTGGGTACGGCTATTCTGATCTTTCTTTTCATCGAATCCTACTCCTGAAGATCTCTCGGAGAAAACTTCTGGCCGTGAGGCGTTTTCTCATGCCTGACTGGACATCGTATATGATCAATGGTCTCTTCCGGACAGATTCCACGATGACAAGGTAATTCATTCTCGCAAGTTTTGCATATTCCATGAGCTTCTTCCCATTTCTGTACGATACATCTATTGTTGCAACCGCTCCCGAGTCCCGCAGAAGATTTGCAGTTTCAACCGCACGCTCATTTGAGATTGAACTTACCAACACGCGAACAAAGCCGTCTGGAATACTCGAGAATTCAGACCCTTGAGACTGAAGCGCCTGCAAACACTTCTCGATCTCTATTGCAAATCCTACCGCTGGAATTCGAATCCCGATCAATTTCCAGATGAGGTCATCATATCGCCCTCCTCCACCAATCGAGAATCCAAATCCCGGAACGGATGCCTCGAAGATGATACCTGTGTAATATTCGATTCGGCCTATAAGCGAGAAATCAAAATAGACCTCGCCCTCGAGATGATAATCGGACAGGATATCTGCTATCGCTTCCAAGGTCTTAGCGAATCGTTTTGCTTTCTTGAGACCGGATCGCCTATTGAGAGCCCATGCGGCTTCTCTTAGATTTCTGGTTTCGCTTAGCTCCAAAACGGACTTTTCTAAGGCTGAAGGAAAATTATTACTTGACATAAACTTTTCCAACTCTGCCTTGTCTCTGCGTCCGATGAGTGTTCGAAAGATCTGGCCGTTCTCGGGATCCAGATGCGCTGATTTTTGTACCTCTTTGAAGAGCCCGGCATGGCCCAGATCCAATCTTGGTTCGCTCAATCCGAGCTCTCTCAGAGATGAAGCCAGTAGAGAAATTACCTCTCCATCGGTTTGATCTCTATCTGATCCGATGAGCTCAACTCCAGCCTGCCAGAATTCTCTTCCTCGCTCCATATACGAGCGACTGTACCGGAAGACATTCGATATGTAGAATAGGCGAATAGGTTCCGGCGTCGAGAACATTCTCGTGGCTATAATCCTTGCGACAGGCGTGGTCATTTCAGGTCTCAACGCTAAAATTCGCCCGTCAAAGTCTTGAAACTTGAACATGCTCTGAGTAAGCTCAGAACCAAGATCTGTCGCTAGGGTTTCGAGATATTCTATAGTCGGAGAACGAACCTCTTCATAACCCCAAAGGATGAAAGACTTTCTGAGTTTTTCCTCGATGTATCTTTGACGCTTCACTTCAGCGGGCAGATAGTCTTTGGTTCCATCTGGAGTCTGAAGCTTTGTGAACGCTAGACCTCCGAGTCACCGTGGACACCTGTGGGCAGATCGTGGGTTGAAGCCCACAATATGCACATACCTTATATAAAGCTTTCCTAAAGACATGGATTAGGGGCATAGCTGTGAGGATGTCCGAGATCGTACGCATCGATGGAAGAGGAAGAGTGGTTATGCCTTCAACGATCCGTGACGCTCTAGGTCTCAGAGAAGGCATGTACGTCATGCTCTTAGCCGATCTAGAAAGGAAGGATGTCAGAATAGTTCCTTTCGCCGATCCAGAAGCCAAGCTTGTAGAATTGCAGATAACTCTAAAAGATGTCCCAGGGGCCCTCGCTCGAGTCGCGGCAGTTCTAGCGAGTAACAGAGTGGACTTGCTATCGACCGAATCGAGAACACTCAAGAGAGGCGAATCTGCAGAATGGTACGCCATCGCAGATATATCAAAATGCGAATGCAAACTGGAGGAGCTGAGGAGCAGAATCAAAAGAGAGGGAGCTGCGACAGAAGCAAATCTTCAAAACTTCTAGCTTGCCCTCAAAAGCAAGCGTCTTCTGGCGTCGATGAATACCATTAACTCGACAAATTGAATGCTGGGAAGCCGGAATACACAGAATACCTTAAGGACGTCGTAAGATTTTTCATTACAATGATAAATGGCTCAGATCTGGTTTCATCAGTCATTAATCACTTTCTTCAATACCAGCTTTCTTCATCGCCGATCTATGTTAGTTCACCTGATAAGGCTTAAACTTATTGTCGTCATTGCAAAGCGCATCAAGACTTCGGCTCTATAGAGTTCCGCAGCCACCTTTACTTCTTATAAGGCTGTTCAATACAAAGCTGTAGTCTAGGTGCATTGAGATGCCGATGCCTTGGGGAACAGCGTTCAAAAGAGCACTCATATATGTACTCTGGCTGATCGTTTGGGGAATAATCGGCGGAATATTCATAGCTGTTGGAGCATTCTCAATTGCCGGGACCTTCGTCTCCTCAGTAATAACGAGTCCAGAGGCTGCAGGAGCTATGTTACTGGGAGGATCGGTCTTCGGCTTGGCGATGATCTTCATAGGCTACGTAATCATAGCACTAGGAAGCGTGGCGACTTTCATCCGTTTGATCTACTCACTGTCATATGAAGCAAGCCTCCAAGCCTCAGGGAAAGGACTCCCACCAGCGCCTCCACCATCAATCACCCCTCCCCTGGTTGCAACGCCGCAACTCAAGTACTGCGCGAACTGCGGAAAAGGAATACCGGCGTTAGCAAAATACTGCCCGTACTGTCAGGCACTCCAGCCCTGACAGAGCCCCGAATTCCGCCCTTCTTTTTTTGCTGTTCAGATAGGTTCCGTAAAGGAGGGCGTAGCGGTGAGGCATGTCAAGTTAGGATCGAGACGACTAGTACTCGAGGGAATCATAGACTATCGCGGCTCTATTTACGTCCGGACCAAAGATCTTATAGAGAACTAGCTCCTGTTTGCCCGTACTCGTAATCTTGTGCGGCTCGACCGCTGCCTCGTAGCTGACAAACAGCTCATCCAACTTGCAGTCTCCAGCTTTGACTCTCAAATTTCCAAGCCTGCCTTCTCCCCTCCAAACCAAGATCGCATAAGCTCCATTCTCACGACTCTCAAAAGTCTTACCTGGAGGAACTCTCAGTTCTTTACCACTAAACTTCCAAGTTCTATTTGGATTGAAAGCCCAATACTCAAGCCCATGCTCCTCTACGCCTGAACCAACAACCTTCTCAGGGACCGTGTGATACTTCCTGTAGAAATAGGGGTCCCTAGCTTTCTCCCAATCAATAAGGTCGACAACTGCTTCCTCGTCAGGAAGCCCCTTTAATAATATATCTCGAGAAAGAATTTTCCCGTTGCAATATGCTTGAAGCATATTGTAAACATCGGACTCCTCTTGAAGCTCGAGAGTCAAAGCTGTTCCAGGTGCATGAGGAATACCTGGAAAGACATGAAAGCCTTCACCAGCGTTTAACCTGTAGGCAGGTGAGAGATCGAGAACTTTGTCGTCATTCCACCTCTTTAACAATGGAAGAAGATCATCTTTAGTAACATGAGGGTGAACCCCGATGTGCGAGTAAGGAAGCGGTCCCCTCACAGGCGAATCTAGGAAGTAGTAAGCCTCCTCCTTCCCGTCCATATTCCAATACCTCTTGGCGTCCTCCTCCCTCGCATGAATATGCCATGGAATCGGAATACCAATATCAAGAACCTTAGTTAGGACGCCGAACCTGTTGTTGTGCTCCTTCGCATACTTCTCGCCAAGCATCCGACTTGGAATCAACTCAAGCGACTGAGCGAAAGAGATCTTCGTTCCGCTTGTAGAAGAAGCAATGAAGCTGAGCCCTTCATTCTCCACCTTATAGACGTTCTCAGCCCTTACAGCTGAAGCTATCCACCTCTCACAAATCCAACCTCTCTTACCGACACGATACTTCTTCACACCAAGCCTTCCAAGGCCGGGATAGAAATCCCTCGCAACAAAAGCAGCCTTCAATCGAAGAATTCCGTTCGTAGCGTCAAGCTCTCGATCCAAGAGACTTTCCAAATCAGTCATCATAAACTCCTCAAATTCAGGTATGAAGATAACAGTATTTATTTCTATCAGATAGCAAAAAGACTCCAACTTTCTGCGGAGAGCACTCACGTATCAACCTTATATCCAATGAGAATCGAAGCACTTGCAAAGAGTGGGTATTGGCGCGATGGAGCAGCAGAAGATGCACGTTATAGGTATACGTACGCCTACCATAAAGCCTGAAGACGCCATAACAGCAACCATACTCAATGCGGCCAAAGATCAGAAAGTAGATGTCGAAGACGGTGATATTCTTGCCATCGCAAGCAAGGCCGTAGCCATAGCGCAAGGCCGCATAGTCGACTTAAGCCTCATAAAGCCCTCAGCAAAAGCCAAGATCCTTGGAAGGAAGTTTGATCTTCAGCCTGAGTACGTTGAATTGATAGTCAAAGAAGCAGACGAAGTTTATGGAGGCGTGGAGAAAGCATTACTCACGCTGAAGAACGGTATTCTGACACCTAACTCAGGGGTAGATCGAAAGAACGCACCAAGGAACTCGGTCGTCTTGTGGCCGGAGAATCCCCACCTCATCGCTGAACAAATCAGAACCGAAATATTAGAGAAGACAGGCAGGCGTATAGGCGTATTAATTGTTGACAGCCGTATCACCCCTCTCAGGATGGGGACCGTCGGGATAACCTTGGGCGTCGCGGGATTTGAACCTGTGAGAGATTGCAGATCCAGCAAAGACGTCTATGGCAAATCCGTCTTCATCACTAGACACTGTTTAGCGGACGATCTATCGAGCGCGGCACACATGGTCATGGGCGAAACGAGCGAACGAACTCCTGCAGTTCTAATCAAGGGCGCTTCTGTCAAAATGACCGAATCCTCAGACGCCAATGTGCTTAATATTCCTGTGAAAGAATGCCTTTACATGGGTGTACTTGTTTCTAGCTCGAGAAGAGGAGGATCGGCAGCTCCTAAACTTTCAGTTTCCCAGTAAGTATGTCCCTAACGACTTCTATGTAGTCTTCCTGCGTTCCCATATCTGACCAGTACCCTTCATACTTGAAGCCGTAAGCTTTCCTTTCCTTCGCAAGCTTCGGGAATACATCCTTCTCCAAGGAAATTCTTTGCTCCGGCTTCACGTAATCGAATATCCTCGTAGAGAATGCATAGACACCGGCATTTATCCATCCAGGCTCGCCAATCTGCCTCCTCGGTTTCTCGATGAACTCGGTTAGCGTATCATCAGGGCCGAGTCTGACCACGCCGAACCGTGAAGTATCATTTGTCTTGACCAATGCGACCGTCGCAACTGCTTCCCTACTCTTGTGAAACTCAAAGAGCCTCTCCAAATCTAGAGAATCAAAGAGGACATCACTGTTCATACCGATAAAATCGGAATTGAGCAAATCCTCAGCATTCTTCACGGCTCCACCCGTGTCAAGCGGGTCCTTCTCGAAACTATAAGCTATCTTGACCCCGAATTTCTGGCCATCCGAAAAATACCTCACAATCTGTTCTTGCAGATAGCCAACGGCTAACACGATTCTGTCGAACTCATACTTCTTCAAGTAGTTTATCTGATATTCAAGGAGCGGTTGATTTCCAATCGGAAGCATTGGCTTAGGCGTAACGAAGGTTAGAGGCCTCAGACGCGTTCCTAGCCCGCCACACAATATCAACGCGCTTCGCTCAGGCCTATACTGCGATAAGCCCTGTTTCAAGAAGAATTCAGCGGTCTGCGACCTATTCTTGAACTTCGATCCGTCCAGAAATCTATCCAGTTTCTTCATCAACTCGTCGTCAAGAGTCATGCAGTACCTTTTCTTCATAGCCATTCGTATTACTCTGGGAGCTTAAATATATTACCTATCTTAACAGGCGCTCGAAACGATAGGCACAATGTTCGATCCGTGCGGCACAACAAATATCTTCGAATCCTTTCCAACAGCGCGAACAGCCAATTGAAGCGCAGCGTTCACAGTTCTAGCGGTTCTCATCCTGAACACCCCGTTGGCATAATAGTCAGGCATCACCGATACCAAGTAGATTCTCGAATACTCCAAAGCTTTAGTCAGAAAATAGGCCACCTCAGCCCCAATCTCGAAATTCCTCTTGACCTCGTTCTCCATCTCCTTCAAGTCTCTGAATCTCGTCATCCATTCATAGAAGATTCTGTTCCCGAATCCTCCGGCGCATTCAGCCACCAAAACCAAGGCGCCGTCCTTCTTGATCAAGTCAAGGGCTGTGTGAATGGCACGATACGCTCCGTAGAGGTCTACGTCGTACGGCGCGCCTCCAGCACTTACAACAGCTATTTCGGCTTTACGATCAATTCGAACTTTACACATCTCATCAACCAGTCTGACGCCTTGCAGAAACGCTTCACCCGGGCCTCCTGCAACAGCCGCCACTAGCTCTCTCTTGGAATTCAGAACAACATCTACTGCGTAGTCGACTTTCGCAACTTCCGCTATGCTACGCATATCCTCAAAGAGAGGGTTCTGTTCAATAGCCCCGACTTTCGAGTTGGGATTGACCATCTTGGCGTAGCATTGTCGAACCGTCTGAATCCCCGCGGCTCCTTGGAGTAGCGTTTCAGGCCCACCGGTATAGGCAGTTAAGCAGTTTGCGCTAATCTCTCCGACCAGTAGCTTAACCCTTGACTCAGCGAAGAGTTTATTCACGTAGACAGCTGTTCCAGAACTGGTTTCTCCTAGCAATACCGCGTCCCTTGCAAAATGGTCATGAAGAACAGTTTTCACTTCCCCATAATTCTCTGTCACTAATGAAAAGAGCTGCTCACAATTGGTCGATGATCCGACCTTCGAGCCTACCAGTAATGTCACATTACTATCTTTCACCGCTGCCAGTCGCAGTTCCTTGAGAACGGACTCCAAAGCAGGAATTACAACTTTTGGTTCACTCATTGCTAACACTATGACGACAGTGGCGTCTGAGTGTGCGACCTCACTCAATCTCTTCGTACCTACCGGAGATCTGACTGCCCTTTCAATTTCAGCTCGTGGATCGGTAGAACCCTGCCTTTCATTCAATTGAACTATTCCAAGAAGATCCTCATCACGCACTCTAACAGATATGTCGGTTTTCCCGTAAGGAAGCCAGACCTCAACCATGGTCTTTTGACCACCAATGCTTTAGCCGATTAGATAGAAATCCAGGCATGCTAGACTGAGTAGACCAAAAACATTAAAGACTTTTGCTCAAACGGGTAATGTGAGGTGATATCGCGGTGTCAGCCTCTTCATTGACCAGAGGAGAAGTCGCATTAACTCTACTTAATAGCTATACAGGAGTGGTGATGAGATCACCGCACATGGGAATACTGGTCGATCCAGTTGATATAGATACGGACAAGATCTCAAATATTGATGCTATTCTAGTTACACATGAGCATATTCACCATCTAGATGAGAGCGCTGTAGCTGATATTCAATCGAACTCCGGCTGCGTGGTCATAGCCGATTCCGCATCCTTCGGTCGCTTAAGCGCAGTCATTCCGTCAAACAAGCTTAAAGAGGCTCACGTCAAGGATGAATTCCAGTTAGAGGATGCGAGTGTGGTAGCCGAAAAAAGCTCCCATCGAGCTGCCGAGCCACTAACATATATCATAACGAGCGAAGATGGAGTATCGATATTCCACTCGAGTGACAGCGCACCTTTTGAGGAAATGGCGGATATAGGTAGAAGATATCAAATTGACATTTGCCTATGCTCGATCGGACTCGATTCGGGATTGTCGCCCAAATCGGGCGCAATGATCGCAAAGCTAATGAGGCCGAAAGTTGCGGTTCCATATCACGGCGAAAAGACAAAGGAGTTTGCCAGCGTGCTGTCAAAGATAGCCCCGCACGTTAAGAGTCGGACATTGCGAAAAGGAGAGACTCTAAAGTATCCTTAGGAGAGATTCCATTGTCAAGAAAAAGAATTGAAAAACATGAAACCGAATTCTGCAAAGTCCTAGTTAGGACAGGCGCGATCAAATTTGGCGTTTTTACGTTGACGAGCGGAAAACTTAGTCCCTACTACGTTGATTTGAGAATAGTGCCCAGCTTTCCTGAAGCTCTATCTGAAGTCGTAGGGATCTACGAAGATTTGGTTAAGACCTCTGTGGGGATTGTGAACTTTCACAGGATAGCAGGCATACCTACGGCCGGCGTTCCCTTCGCCTCGATCCTATCTTTTAGACTTAGAAAACCTTTCCTCTATGTGCGCAAAGAGATGAAGACTCACGGCCGAGAGCGAAGGGTTGAAGGACTTCTATCGCCAGGCGAAAAGGTCCTTATTGTAGATGATCTGATAACAACCGGGAAGAGTACTGGTGAAGCGATTGAAGCCATTAGGTCGGAAGGCGGCCTGGTTGAAGATGCAGTCGTTCTAATAGACAGAGAGGAAGGTGGAGCGAAGCACCTCAAAACGATGGGTGTAACTCTACACCCATTCATGAAGATTTCCCAGATCGCAAAAGAGCTATATGCTTTAGGCGCAATTGATGAGAGCAAGTTCCAAGACATAGTACGACAGTGCGTATGACTATATGGCAATCGTGGCTGCGATATTGGAGCTGCAGAACGGCGGCTACGTCATCGAAGTTAGAAAGAATATTTTCAGAATCGCTTGAACCATGATGGCTCAAGCCTTCTCCATGAAGTCTTCTGGCTTGTGAGGCTCCAGCGGTAGGCCTTTACGCTTCCGAATATCTTGGATGACCTGCATTATCATTGATCCCGGAACCGGTGCCCAATGTGCAAACTCAAGTCCCCAGAACGCTCGCCCAGCCGTCGCGCCCCTCAAGACTTCCGAGAGATCGAAGGTCTCAGCCGTAGGAAGCTCACCAGTCACATAGACAAGATGACCTTTCTGTTCAACTGAGATGACTTTCCCCCTCTTTTGAGTGACAACACTTGCCACTGCGCCTAAAAGATCTGGTGAGATCTTAGCCGTAATACGTTGGATAGGCTCAAGTAGGCAAGGGTCTGCTGATAAGAAAGCTGCGAAGAACGCTCTCCTAGTCATCGGCATAATCTGGGCGGGACCTCGGTGAACCGGGTCCTCATGCAGTTGGATATCCCTTATCTTCACTTTTAATCCTCTGATCTGCTCGTACGCCAGAGGGCCCTCCTTGATCGACCATCTGTAGCCGGAGACTATCATTTCCTTCGCTTCTTGAAGGTATTGAGCGCCCTTCGTCACCTCGGTTAGTATATTGCAACTTTCATCTACACTCCAAACGCCTCTAGCCTCGTCTGTCTCCCACCGTTGATCTCGGAGTATCCTTGCCAAGGCGTGGCGATCCATGTACTCTCCTATTTTTCCTGTTTTGATCATATCGATTATTTCTGGCTCAAGCGGCTCTATCTGTATATAGATGCGGTTATGTTTGTTAGGAGACTTCCCCTCGAAGGGGCCGGCGGATCCTTTGATACTCTCTCTATAGATAACTATCGGTTTGGAGGTTATAATTTCCAAGCCCGTTTTTTGAATCAATGTGGTCGCTATTTCAAGGTGCAGTGTGCCCATCCCCGATATTAGGTATTCTCCAGTCTCTTCATTTATCGTCGTGACAAGATTCGGATCCTCGATCGAGAGTTTTCTCAGTACATCAACAAGTTTGGGTAGGTCTCTGCTGAACCTCGGTTCGACCGCCATCGTGACGACCGGCTCAGTCACGTATTTCACAGCTTCGAAAGGCGCCACATCTTTTATTGCGGCGAGCGTCTCTCCAGCTCTAGCAGCCTCCAATCCCAGCAGTGCAGGTATGTTCCCGGCGGTCAGTGAGCCGATGACTTCTCGATAAGGACCCATGTATATGCAGACTTGCTGAATCCTTGAGTCGGTCCTAGCGCCTACAAGGTGAACGAAATCGCCTTCACGCAACGTCCCTGAAAAAAGTCTTCCCGTAGCTACTACGCCCGCTTGCGGGTCTACTATAATATTCGTGATACACATAACAGCTGGCCCATCGTCGAGACAGTTCACCATGGCCTGGCCCACTTCGCTCTCAGCATCTCCTCGCCAGATCTTGGGTATACGATACTTCTGCGCGACATGGGGTGCGGCCATGGCTTCTACAGCCATGTTCAGGATAGCTTCATGGAGAGGATTCTTTTCTCTTAATTCATCAACCTTCCCCTGAATGTATGCATCGACCACATCTGAAAACTTGACACCGCTTTTCTGCGCTATCTCGTAGGTGAAGCCCCACCTATCCTTCGCAGACCCCATCGCCACAGTATTTGTAGCAAAACTCACTTTCCATTTCTCTCTGAACTCCGGTTCAGCGTAGAGGTCTATTAGATCATTGAAATCCTTGATTATTCTGGCTATCCGCTCTTGAATCTGCTCTGAGGTAAGCTTCAACTCCTTGATCAATCTGTCAATCTTGTTGATATAGAGAACAGGTCTCACTCTCTCTTCCAGAGCCTGTCTAGTGACCGTTTCCGTTTGAACCATAACTTCCTCAACCGCGTCTACAACCACGACAGCGCCGTCAATAGCCCTGAGCGAACGCGTAACCTTCCCTGAGAAGTCAACATGCCCCGGAGTATCAATGAGGTTGATAACGTAAGGCGTGCCATTTCTTTCGTGATACAGGCTTACGTTCGCAGCCTTTATCGTCATCTGCCTCTTCTGCTCCTCCTCCATATAGTCTAAGGCCAAAGCTGTCCCAGCGACAGATGGAGAAAGCAGCCCAGCCGCTGCAAGAAGAGAGTCTGACATCGTCGTCTTTCCATGATCCACATGAGCTATGATACCGATGTTCCTAATCTGTTCCTT
>Ga0315308_1000363_pt1 | contig 24995 bp, 26 predicted proteins | sample TDP3_MG_FD_203078 | JGI IMG/M metagenome (GOLD analysis project Ga0315308, IMG submission 203078) | Freshwater sediment microbial communities from Lake Towuti, South Sulawesi, Indonesia - TDP3 | ecosystem: Environmental > Aquatic > Freshwater > Lake > Sediment | place: Indonesia: South Sulawesi... | reverse complement strand
CTGACAGGGCGAAGGTTGCCGAGGCCCTTCAGCCCGGCTTCATGACGGAACGCCACCTCAGGGACGGCGACACGGTGGTCTTCAACCGTCAGCCTTCGCTTCACCGCATGTCGATCATGGCGCACATCGTCAGGGTTCTGCCGTACAAGACCTTCCGGCTGCACCCGGCCGTGTGCATCCCGTACAACGCGGACTTCGACGGCGACGAGATGAACCTCCACGTGCCCCAGACGGAGGAGGCGCGGTCGGAGGCAAAGCACCTGATGCAGGTTCAGGACCAGATAGTCTCGCCTAGGTACGGTGCGCCTATCATCGGCACCGGCAGGGATTTCCTGACCGCCGCCTACCTGCTGACCAAGAGGGAGACCCTGCTGACGAAGCATGAGGTGACCAAGCTGCTGGCCGCTGCCGGCTATACGGGAAGTTTGCCCGAGCCGGCTCTCACTAGGCCGGAGCCCCTATGGCGCGGCCGCCAGATCTTCAGCCTCTTCCTACCCCATGACTTCAACTACACGGGAAGGGCGAGCGTCTGCAAGCACAGGCATGCCTCATGGAAGGAGGAGTGCCCGAGGGATGGCATCGTCGTCATAAGGAAGGGCGTCCTTGAGAAGGGCGTCATCGACAGGAACGCGATCGGCGCGGAGAGGCCGGAAAGCCTCTATCATAGGCTGGTGAAGGACTACGGGGTCGGGTATGCTCGGAGCTTCTTGAACGGCCTCTGCAAGGCCTTGACCACCTTCATCACGTTGCGAGGCTTCTCCTACGCCATAGACGAGCTGGAGCTGACACCTGAGGCCAAGGCCCAGATCGCGGAGTTGCTGGAACAGGCTCGCGCGGCCACCAGGGCTCTGATCGACGCCTACAACAACCGCACGTTGCAGAGGATCCCGGGCAAGTCACCGGAGGAGTCCCTAGACCTCTACATCATGAACGAGCTCTCGAACGCGCGGGAGAGGTGCGACAAGATCGCTGAGAGCTGCTTCGGGATGGACAATCAAGGAGCGGTGATGACGCGGGTAGGCGCCCGAGGCTCCGACCTGAACATCGGGCATATGACGGCCCTCGTGGGCCAGCAGGCCGTAAGGGGTAAACGCGTCCTCCTAGGCTACCACGGCCGGGCGCTTCCCCACTTCAAATGGGGCGACCCCAGTCCCGACGCGAGGGGGTTCATCCAGTCTTCCTTCCATAAAGGCCTCTCGCCTGCAGAGTTCTTCTTTCACTCAATGGGTGGAAGGGAGGGGCTTGTGGACACCGCGGTGAGGACTCAGCAGAGCGGCTACATGCAGCGCAGACTCATCCACGCGCTGGAGTACCTGAAGGTGGAGTACGATGGAACCGTCCGAGACGCCGAGGAGACGATCGTGCAGTTCAGGTACGGCGAGGACGGCGTAGACCCGGCGAAGAGCGACCACGGCCGAGCTCTAAGCGTCCGGAGGCTCGTGGAGCGGCTTGAGGCCGAGGGGCCGGGAGGGAGACCGATCCAGGAGAACGAGCTCGACGCGCTCCTCGCGTCCAGAATGCAGCAGCTGCCTCCTCTCCTGGTGGACCAGCTTCGAAGCAGGATACTTGAGGCTAAGCTCTCGCGGGGCGCCGCCGAAGAAGCGATCGATACAGCGGTGAGAGAATACGAGCGCGCGCAGGCTGAGCCGGGCGAGGCCTCGGGGGTCGTCGCCGCCCAGTCGATAGGCGAGCCTGGTACCCAGATGACGTTAAGGGTCTTCCACTTCGCGGGCGTCAAGGAACTGGACGTCACGCTTGGGCTACCGAGGCTGATCGAGATCGTGGATGCCCGAAGGACCCCTTCAACGCCCATCATGACCGTGAAGCTCGACCCCGAGCATAGGGCGGAGAGGGAGAAGGCCCTGGAAGTGGCCCAGAGGATGATCCACACCGCCGTCAGGGATATCGTCAAGACGGGCTACACCCTGAACCTGGAAGAGAACGTGATCCTGATCCAGCTGGACGAGGAGGCGCTCAAGGCGAGAGGCATCACGGAGGAGGAGCTCAGGGCCCTTCAGCTGCCCAGGGCGACCTGCGAGATTCAGGGAAGCGTGCTGAGGGTCAAGCCCATAGATCCGCTTGAGGAGGCGGGGTTAAGAAGGCTCGGCGAGAAGGCGATGGGTCTCCTCGTGAAGGGAGTGCCCGGCATCAAGCGTACCCAGGTTGTGTTCGAGAACGGCGAGTGGCTGATAAGGACGGACGGGTCGAACCTAGCCGGGGTTATGGCGATCCCGGGCGTAAACACCGCCAGGACGAGGACCAACAACCTCTACGAGACCCTTGAGGTGCTCGGCATCGAGGCGGCGCGGAACGCTATCATCAACGAGGCTATGGAGGTCTTCGGCGGCGTCGGTGGGGGTATGGACGTGGACGTGAGGCACATCATGTTGGTCGCGGACATGATGACAAACACGGGGAACGTGAAGCAGATCGGAAGACACGGGATCACGGGCGAGAAGGCGAGTACCTTGGCGAAGGCCGCCTTCGAGATCACCATCCCCAGCATCATCAGCGCGGCCGCGCGCGGCACGGTGGACGAGTTGAAGGGCGTGACCGAGAACATCATCGTGGGCCAGAACATGCCCGTGGGCACGGGTCTCATCGGCATTTATATGCAACCTTCAGCTAGTCTTACAGAGACGAGTGAGGCTCCGGTCTCACCTGTGGAAGGAGGCGAGCCCGCTGGCTGACATCAACACGGCTCTCTTGAGCGTCTCGCGCACGGGCAGGGTCGTCTTCGGAGCGAAGAGAACGACCGCTCTCTCGAAGCTCAAGAAGGTGAAGCTCGTCGTCGTGTCATCTAACTGTCCACCCGGGCTGAGGGACGAGCTTGAGAGGAGCGCCAAGATGGCGGAGGTTCCCATCCACCGCTACTCGGGCACAAGCCTAGACCTAGGCAAAGCTTGCGGAAAGGGCTTTCCTATTTCGGCACTGGGCGTGAGGGAGCCGGGAGACTCAGGCATATTCGCCGCGGTGGGGATCTCAGACGTCGAGTAAGATCAGGCTGACATCGGATGAAATGGGCTTGATAGCCCTCTTCGAGAGCATCAGCGGAGCCCAGTGCAAGGACTGCATCATCGACGAGAAGCAGGACAGGCTCATCTTCATCGTTAAGGAGGGGAACGTCGGCGCCGCCGTAGGCCGGAACGGCTCGCACATCAAGCTTCTGAGGCGTATGACCGGGAAGCAGGTCGAGATCATCGAGTTCGCGGAGGACCCAACCAGCTTCATCGTCAACTCCCTGGCCCCCGCCAAGATAAGGGAGGTCAGGATCACGGAGAAGACCGACGGCGAGAAGATGGCCGTGATCGCCGTCGATCCCAGAGACAAGGGGATGGCCATAGGAAAGAACGGGCGGACGATCGAAAGGACGCGCCAGCTGGCTAAGAGGTACTTCGACATAGGCAAGGTCATCATCTCCTAGCCGCGGAGCCCAAGGTCCACCGCGCCCCTCAGGGGTATCTTCGCCCAGGCTTGATCCTGCTCCTCTGAGCGTCTTGAGCCTGCGCCGCCCGGGCGTAAACCGATAAATAGGGGCGCGTCCACTCCCCTTCACCGGTACGGTACTAATGCCCGGGGAGTTTAGCGCCAGGACGTTGAAGCGGAGGCGGGCTGCGTTCAAGTGGGGGTATCGCTACTACAAGCGCAAGATGCTGGAGCTTGACGTGAAGGCGAACCCCTTGGGCGGCGCCCCGATGGGCCGAGCCATCGTCCTCGAGAAGCACGGCGTGGAGTCGAAGCAGCCCAACAGCGCCATACGGAAATGTGTGCGGGCTCAGCTTATCAAGAACGGAAAGGTGATCACCGCATTCCTGCCGGGCGACGGCGCGTTGAACTACGTCGATGAGCACGACGAGGTCCTAGTCGAGGGGATCGGCGGCAGCAGAGGCGGGGCGATGGGAGACATCCCCGGCGTCCGCTTCTGCGTCACGATGGTGAACGGGATCCCCTTGAAGTCGCTCGTCTTGGGCCGAGTGGAGAAGCCTGTCAGGTAACGCTGAGAGCTTAAGGTGATCTGAGCTTGGCTGGGGGGACTAAGGACGCAAGGTTGTTTGGGAGATGGTCTTTTGAGGACGTGGAGGTGCTTGACCCTGGGCTTAGACGCTACCTGGGGCTTAGATCGACGTTCCTACCGCGGACTGGAGGAAGGCAGGAGCATCAGCCCTTCAGGAAGGCCGAGCTCCCCGTGGTGGAGAAGCTTGTCAACCAACTGATGAGGCCCGGCTTGCAGGGAGGCATGAAGACGAAGGCCGTGAGCATCGTCAGGAACGCCTTCGAGATAATCCATCTTAGGACATCGAAGAACCCCATGCAGGTCCTTGTGAGGGCGATCGAGAACACCGCTCCAGCCGAGGATGTCACCAGGGTAGCCTACGGTGGGATAGTCTATCACCGGTCGGTGGATATATCGCCCATGAGGAGAGTCGACCTAGCGATCAGGTTCATAGCCGAGGGCGCGAGGAGAGCGGCGAAGGGCTCGCCTGCGACGATCGACGAGCTTCTGGCGGAAGAGATCATTCTCGCGGCGGAGAAGGACTCGAAGTCCTACGCCGTGTCCAAGAAAGAGGAGATGGAACGCATCGCACTAGCCTCCAGGTAAGGGCTACTGGCCTGCGAGCCGCTTTTGTTCCTCGTCGTTTGCATCGACTGGAAAAGCTTAAAATAAAGGGGCCTAAACCCTAGTCGCTGAGTGACTCGCCCATGAGCGAAAAGCCACACCTGAACCTCGTGATCTGCGGCCACGTAGACCACGGGAAGAGCACGTTGACAGGTCACTTGATGTTCCTTACCGGGTTTGTGGACGAGAGGACCATCCAGCAGTACGCGACTGAGTCTGAGAAAACGGGGATGGGCGATACCTTCAAGTTCGCTTGGGTTCTCGACACGTTGAAGGATGAAAGGGAGAGGGGCGTAACCATCGACCTCTCTTTCCTGAAGTTTGAAACGCCCAAGTTCTTCTTCACGATCATCGATGCGCCCGGCCATAGGGACTTCATCAAGAACATGATAACCGGGGCAAGCCAGGCAGATGCCGCTCTGCTCGTTGTCTCGGCAAGGGAGGGCGAGTATGAGGTCGCCGTTGCCCCGGGAGGTCAGGCGCGCGAACACTCGTTCCTCCTGATGACCCTAGGCGTCAGACAGCTAGTGATCGCGATCAACAAGATGGACGATGTCAGCGTCAACTGGAGCCAGAAGAGGTTCGAAAGCTGCAGGAACGAGGTCTCGAGCCTCCTGAGGACGGTAGGGTTTGATGCCTCAAAGACGCCCATAATCCCCGTCTCAGGCTGGAAGGGCGACAACCTGGTCAAGCTTAGCGAGAACATGCCCTGGTACAAGGGCCCAACGCTGATCGAGGCCTTGGACATGTTCCAGGTGCCAGCCAAGCCGGTAGAGAAGCCGCTGCGCATCCCTGTCCAAGATGTCTATACCATCGCCGGGATCGGCACGGTTCCCGTCGGCCGTGTTGAGACCGGTGTCCTGAAGGAGGGACAGATGGTCGTCTTCCAGCCTTCAGGCAAGACAGGCGAGGTGAGATCCATCGAGACCCATCATGTTAGGATTCCTCAGGCTCTGCCCGGGGACAACATTGGCTTTAACGTCCGTGGCATCGCGAAGGGCGAGATCAGGCGTGGAGATGTGGCCGGGCCGCTCGACAAGCCGCCGACGGTGGTGAAGGAGTTCATAGGCCAGATAATCGTGGTCTATCATCCCACGGCGATCGCCGCAGGATACACGCCGGTGCTCCACGCGCACACCGCAACTGCGCCCTCCAAGATAACGGAGTTGATCCGCAAGATCAACCCGCGGACCGGTGAGACGCTTGAGGAGAAGCCTGCCTTCCTCAGGACCGGAGACAGCGCCTTGGTCAGACTCCAACCCTTGAAGCCCGTATCGATCGAGCTGTACTCGGAGATCCCGCCGATGGGCCGCTTCGCGATAAGAGACATGGGAAGCACCATCGCCGCGGGAGTCGTCCGAGAGATAACCCAGAAAGGCTAAGGCGGCGAAGTCCAGCCGCCTCAGTGACCGGCGGAGATGCTTCCTCGCGTCGGCTAGCCGCGCCTCATCGGCGGGAAGGCAGATCGGGCGTACGGCCTGCGGAGAAGCTGTTTCCCCGGATGCCCTTGCTTGGGTCTGGTGCTCACCTGACGTGGCGACGTTGAAGGCCGCGCTCAAAGTCGACGCGCAGGACGATCCCTCTAGCCTCCTGCGCCAGCTTCTTCACGGAGTTGATGTCGATCGGCAAGGAGCGCTGTCTGCCGCTGAGGATCACGCGGATCTCGGTGCTTCCGTCCGGGACCCATATGGTGTTGATGCTGACGATGCTCAGTGGGAAGAAGAGGTCTTCGAGGAAGCCTCTCAGGTCGCCCTTAGACTCAAGGATCCTGATCCGCTTGCCCAGCTCGTCGCTGAGCGTCCGTATGACCTTGCCCCCGTGGCTCAGCATCCTTGAGACATCGCCGTGATCCACGAGTACCGCCAGGACTTCCCCGGCCTCCACGGTCTTGTAGAACGTCACCTCCTGCAGCTCGGGGAACTTGTCCTCCAGCTTCATCAGGAGCCTGGCGACATCTATGTCCTTTTGCGTGACCTCCCCTAAGCGTATCTTCTCTTGGCACTTCGAACAAAAGATGCCACTTCTTATGTCGAAGGCACAGAGGGGGGTCTTCACCACGGGAGCATCCCTGAATCCATAGCGTTACGATGCAGCGACGTGACGGTCGCGTAGATCGACGCCAGTCTGGATAAATAGGTTGCGGTGGACCGTCGATCCTACGCGTCTATTCCAGCGCCCTTCCACGGCCGGATCAGGTTCCGCTCGGACAAAACTTAATATGGTGTCAGAGGCTTTCCGCGTTGGAGGCACCATATGAGCGAGTTAATGTACCTGCCCGGTGCAACCACGGTCGGCATCGTCTTCAAAGACGGCGTCCTTCTCACGTCCGAGAAGAGGCTGGCCTACGGGTCGTTCGTTCTCAGCAAGGCTGTGAAGAAGGTCTTCCTGCTCACCGACAACATCGCAGCGGCCTGCGCGGGGCTCGTCTCTGATATGCAGTCGATCGTCAGGATCTCAGCCGCCTACCTGAGGCTGCAGGAACTGGAGACGAACAGGAAGCCCTCCGTCAGATCGGCTGCGAAGCTCATGTCAAGTATGCTCTTTGAGATGCGTCTCTTTCCTCTCCTGACCCAGACCTTGGTCGGCGGCGTCGACGACGAGGGCCCCAGCCTCTACGTGCTAGATCCTCTCGGCTCCGTGATAAGGGATGACTACGCGACCGTAGGCTCAGGTGCAGAGATCGCGATCGGCATCCTCGAAGCCAGGTACAAGTCAGGTCTAGACTGGACGTCAGCTAGGGAGCTTGCGATCGCCGGGATGCGGGCGGCGATGGCAAGAGACGCCGCCAGTGGGGACGGCATCGACGTCCTCCGCGTGACCCCCCAGGGCATCTCGGAAGAGTACCTGCCAGTAAGGTAGCATCGCCCGCTGGCCTCCCTGAGGTAGGCCGCCGTGGCACGCGCGTGGCTTGAGCGAGCTTGCCTCACGCGGTCTGCGTGCCCTTGTCTGTCCTAGCCAAGTCGCGCACTCGCACGATGCCGTTGATCTCCCGCAGGTAGTCGGCGACCGCATCTGGTACAAGCTCAGCCCAGCTCCCGTTGGCGAGCATCCTCTGTCTTATCTCGGTGGCGCTGAACGTTTCTCGTCCGAGCAGGGGAATGGGCTCGACGCGGTATCGTCTATCCTCCTCGAAGAGCTTCTTCACGAGAGGCTCGTTGCTGTAGACGACCTGAAACTTGGGCAGGTAAGAGGTCAGGTGCTGGACCCAAAGGCTGTGGGTATGTATGTCGGGCACTGGGAAGACAGAGTACCGAGCCCTGTCTACGGCCGCGGAGTCCAGCGCCCTGTAGATCATCTCGACCCTTTCGCCTGCGCTGAAGGGATTCCGACGCGTATGGCTGTATTGCGCGCTGCCGACGACTATCAGAAGTTGGTCAACCCTGTCTAGGACGTACTTCACAGCGTGCAGATGCCCTTTGTGAAACGGCTGGAAACGACCCACGTATAGGCCGCATAGAGGCCTGCTTGCTTCCACGCCCATGCACGTGCTCCCCATGCCTTCGAGGCACAAGCCGTAGAAGCCTCAGCCCCGATTTTCGCCTTTGGGTCGAAGCCCCCTCAAGGGAGCTACTTCAGGGGCACGTACATGGAGGCCCTGCTCGCGCCTATGCCGGGGTTGCCGTGGATCACCTTCTTGTTCGTCGGCGCGAACTCGCCCAGATAGTGGCCGATCATCTCAGGCGTTACCTTCAGCGGGATGTAGGCCCGGCCGTCATGCACGGAAACCGTCATGTCCACCATCTCCGGGAAGATGACCAGGTCCCGGCAGTGGGTCTCAGGGGGCGGCCCACCCTTCTGTCTTCTCTCACGGATGATCTCGAGGAACTTCCGCTGCTCGGAGGTCAGCCCCTTCGTGAGCGACCTTCGCTGCCTGGAGGGCAGAAGCTTGATGAACTCGTCGCTGGAGAGCTTCATTAGCTGCTGAACCGTGTGTCCGCGATAAGTGAACTCCTTAGGCATCTTCTCCGGCCTCCTTCAGGTTGAGTCGGGCTGGGGGCACCATATAAAGGTTCAAGGCATGGTCGGGTCTAGGCGCTGGCCTCCCGCCTCTTGCGAGCCCTTCTGGCCCTGCCCGTCTGTCTGGCCGCGATCAGGCCGACCTTGCGGCCTGGCGGTGTCGTTCTGGAAACCGTTGTGGGCTTTCCGGGGTGCTGATGCCGGCCGCCTCCATGCGGATGGAAGACCGAGGTCATGGCCACTCCGCGAACGGTGGGGTACTTCCTGCCTCTCGCCCTCATGAGATGAAGCCGCGCTCCGGCCTTCAGGAAGGGCTTGTCTGTCCGGCCTCCGCCCGCGACGACCCCCAACGTTGCTCGGCATTGGTCGCCGAGCGTCACGATGCGGCCTGAGGGCAGCCTGACCGAGGTGCCCTTTGCCGTGTGCGCCGAGACGATCCCGTAGGTGCCGGAGGAACGGATGAGCCTTCCGCCGTCCCCAGGCGAACGCTCTACGTTGCTTACGATCGTGCCCTCCGCTATGACGCCCAAGGGAAGCACGTTGCCCATCCTCACGGGAGCTGTTGCTCCCAGCTTGATCTCGCCGCCCTCCACTATGCCCTCCGTCGCGACCGTGTGGTACTTGGAGCCGTCCTCAAGCCTGACCTGCGCCAGGGGCGTGCCCCTTCCCGGGTCGTGGAGGATTGCCTTGACGACCCCCGTCACCGAGCCTGACTGCATCCTCGCCGTCATGGGAGGATACGTTGAGGGGCTTAGCCTCCTATGCGTCGGCGCCTTGTACGGTGGGGCTCCTCGTCCTCTTCTCTGAACCAGGATTCTCTTGCCCATTCCTGTGCGCTCCTATAGGATGCCTAGCTTCACGGCCACGTCCGAGGCCTTCGATTCCGGCGCCAGGGTCACGAAAGCCTTCTTCAGTCCTGCAGGGGTGATCAACGTGTTCACCCTGGCGACCTTGACCGCGTACAGGTCCTCTACGGCCCTCTTGATGCTATGCTTGTCCGCTCTTCTGTCCACTATGAACGTGAGCTTGTTCTGCGACTCTATCATGGCCACGGTGCGCTCCGTCATGACGGGGTGGAGGATTGTCTCTGAGGCCTTCAAGACGGACATGCTCACTTCACCTCGAGGAATCTCTTGTCAAGCGAGGCAAAGCTGGAGCCGTCCCAGAGCGTCAGCCTGCCGGGCTGCGCGCCCGGAGCCAGGTCTTCCACGTTCAGGTCGCTCAGCCTGACCACGTCGACGCCAGGGATACTGCCCGCCGCCCTTGCAATCCCCTTGTCCTCCCCAACCACGATGAGCGGCCCCTTGCCTACCCTGTGCGACCGGCCCCTGAGACGCGCCTTCCCCGTCCTAGCCTTCATGTTCCTCTCAACCCTCAGGACGTCCGCCCAGACGCCTAGCTTCTCAAGGCTCTCGGCCACATCCTTAGCCCTCGATAAGCCCTGGATGCTGTCCTCGACAACGAAGGGAAGCGACTTCACGCCGGAGGTGTCATGGCCCCTCTTCGCCACTAGCTCAAGCTTGCCGGTCGCCGCGATCGCCGACCTGAGCGCGAGAAGCCTCTCCTTCCTGTTCACTTTCTTGTGGATCGTCCTTGTTTGAACGGGCGGGTGGGCCTCTCGGCCTCCTACGGTGCCGGGCGCGAAGGCCGCCTCCGTGGAAGCCCTTCGTCTGGGAACCCTCGCCAGGTCTCTGCCTACGCCCAGTGACTCGGCTGATGTCCTCTTCCCCGCCATCGGGTCTCTGCCTTGGGGCTGGAACCGGTGGCTCTGGAGCGCCACCACGACCTTCCTCACGATGTCGTGGCGAACCGGCAGTTGGAAGATCTTGGGCAATGTGGTTCTCTTCGTCACCTTGCCCGTGAGGTCTCTGACCTGCGCCCTCGGCCCGGGGGGCTTGCGGGCCGCGCTCTCTCGGGTTGCCCTTTTCGCTCGGGCGCGAGGCCTCTTCACGCCCTGCTCTTCGGCGCTCATCTGCGTCATCTCTTCACGAACGTGACCCTGGGCGCGGAGGGTTTCTCGACGAGAGGCGGCCTGGCCGGGTATCTCAGCTCGATCAGCCTCTTCGCCGGTCCCGGGACGCTTCCCGCCAAGAGCAGGTACTGACCCTTGACCAGGCCGTATCTGTTGAATCCCGCCTTCGGGGTGGCCTCTTCGCCCTTCTCGCCGATGGCGATTATCCTCTTGTTGTGCTCTGTCCTCTGGAAGAGCCCGGTCTGGCCTGCTCTGGGCACGGTGTACAGGACGCGTGCCGGCGTCCAAGGCCCCAGTGTCCCTATGCCCCTGACCTTCTTCCGAGACTTGTGGGAAAGCCGCTTGACACCCCACCTCTTCATGACGCCCTGGAATCCCTTCCCCTTGGAGACCGCGGCGATATCGACGAACGCGCCCTCCTTGAAGACATCGGAGACGGGGACCGTCTTGCCGAGGAGGCTCCTCGCGTACTCAAGCTGCTCCTGCAGCGTTCCCCCGTCCACCTTCAACTCGACGAGGTCAGGCTTCTTCTTCGGCACTGAGCTAAGCCTAGGCTGCGTCACCGTCAGCAGCCTAAGCTCCGACGCCTGGCCGAGGCTCTCTTCAAGCTTCCTCATCGCCGCTTCAAAGTCATACTCCTTCGGAAGCGTCAAGGCCCTCCCGAGGTCCTTGCCAAGCTCCTTCGCCCAGACCTCGCCTAGGGGCTTTAGGCCCTCCTCCGTCGAGCGGTAGAGGCGAACCGCATAGACGAGAAGGGGCGGGGTATCGAGCACCGTAACTGCGGCGAATACCTCCTTGCCCTGATGTGGCGACGTGGGCCTATCTTCCACGATGAAGGCATGGGTCATCCCGGCCTTGTAGCCGGCAAACCCCATAAGGCGGGGCTTTCCCTCGGCTTGAGGCCAGTATCTTACCTTGGCCCGGAGGCTCCTCGCCCTAACCCGGGGGATGTACGCCAGCGACCCTCTCTTTGGAGCGCTGTGTTTCCGATGACCCATATCTGTCAACCGCTGTTGTTGGAGTAGGCTCTCTCCAAGAGACGTGTCCTAACGAGGATAGGCTCATATAAAGGTTCTTTGACGAGGCCCACTCAGCCGAGGAGGTTGATCACCGCCAGGGAGATCAGTATGGCCTCCTCCGTTCGGACGGTCTCCGTGCCTTGCCCGGGGACCATGTTGACGGCGAGAACCGCCAGCGTCTCCATAGTAAGACTCTCCCTTGCCAGTATCTCCCTGAGGCCCTCCTTGGGCGAGCCGAAGAGCACGAGCACGGATCTGGCGGCCTTCAACCTCTCGCTCAGCGCCTCCTTCACCGAGCCGATAGGCGTGCCGTAGCGGGAAGTCGCTATCGCGAGGTCGGCGCCAGACTGCTGGACAAGTGCGCCCAAGGGCTTGTTCACGAAGGTCGCGGAGTAGCCGCGGTAGAGGCCCCTCACTCCTCTCGGCGCAGGCTCTGCCTGTGGGGCCCCTTCGCGTAGCGTTATCCGCGCCGTGACCCTGCTGCCGGGCGGCTCCGTTCCCGCGTAGCGGAGCGGCGTCTCTACGCCTACGTCGATAAGCCTCTCGCCTCGACGGTCTTTCAGGACGAGGCCCTCCCTCAGCTCGCCTTCCCTCAGAGACCTGATCGTGGAGCCCAGGGGATGGTGGCTCGTCCTCAAAGGGGGGAGTATGCCCGCGTACCTCAGGGCGTCAACGCGGGGGAAGAGCTGCCTTCGGAGGTACTGCGGCGTCTCCATGTAGGATAGGATCAACGCGGCAAGCTCTCCGTCGTCACGCTGGTCGACCAGCCCGTGCCTGTCGGCGTAGATGAGTACCTCTTCCACTCTGAAGATCGCGGCGACTCGTCCTACGAGGCCGATCCTCGTCGTCCTCTCGCGTAGATGGGGCGTATCCGAGACGAGCGAGGCCGGCACCGCTATCCTCAACGCGTACCGCCTCTCGGCGCTTGTGGCCTCCGGCATGATGCTCCCGTCTTTCGCTGTGATCAACGCGCCTGGCATTCAAGCTTCCGGCCTCCTGAAGCCGACATGCCACTATGTCCCCGAGGGGAGTAGGAAGAGGCCGTGTGTTGTTCTCTGAGCCTCTAGCGTCAGGCCGCGCCCTTCACCGAGGAGAGCCGGTGGCGCCGCCGTGATCGCGGAGCTATCAGCCTGCTTGCGAACGCTCTGGCCTCCTGTAGGTATTTCAGGCCTTCCGCGGTGATGCCGTAGGTCTTCGTAGGCCTGCTGCTGATCTGCCACTTGCCCACGATGAGGCCTCTCAGCTCGAGCCGGTTGAGAAGCGGGTAGAGCGTGCCCGGCTTGACGGTGAGCCCCTGATGCCTCCCGATCTCCTGCATCAGCTGGTAGCCGTGCATCGGCTGTCGCTCCAACTGGGCGAGGAGAACTAGGTCGAGGAAGCCTGGGGTGAACCTTGGCTTCACGCTCAGATGAGAAGCTTCCGACTCGGCCTTACGAGTTGCCTGATGCCTGGACTCCGAGGCCCCCACCCCCAGGTTGCCTATGTAATGCTGGCTCGCGGCCGCCTCGTTATGAACAGTTCATCTTTTAAACGTTTGCGTAGCACCTCTACACATTCGCTCTGTTTTTCCGAAATCGACGATCCCAGATCTGCGTGCGGCGTCCATACATGTCGTAGCTAGGCTCCACCCCTACGGCCGGAATACCATCCGCCCGCGTGCAAACGTAGGTGGTCTGATGTGATCGGCGGAAACCTCCGCGTTCAAGGCCTTGTCGTGCATTGACCTCATGGACGACCCCTCGGTCGCTCCGGCGGAACTCCAGCCTCTTCCCAGCGGTAGCGCGGGCCTTATCCGGGCGGCTGAAGCGTCAGGTCTCGCGTTGTATGATCCTGCGCAGCATCGTCTTGGCCTGAGCCAGGTACCGGAGGCCTTCCGCGGTGATGCCGTAGGTCTTCGTAGGCCTGCCACGCTCCTGCCATCTGCCCGCGATCAGGCCCTCCTGCTCAAGGCGGCGAAGGAGAGGGTAGAGCGTCCCCGACTTGACGGTGACGCCGTGCTGGCTCTTGATCTCGCGCATAAGCCCGTAGCCGTGCATGGGCTTGCGGCTGAGCTGGTCGAGGATCACGATGTCCAGGAAGACCTTGGTGAACCTTGCCTCTGCGCTCAGGTCGCAGCCTTCCAACTGGGCTTCCGGAAGCCCCTTCCCGCAGCGCTTAGAGGGCTCCACCTCCGGTAGCACACCCGCCTAGGCCTCTCTTGGTAGGAGACCTATAATCAACAGTTAATCATTTAAATCTATATGTCCCCCACGTACGCACGGAAGCTACATCCCAGACCTGCAGTCGAGACGTTCCATGCCCGCGTGTGAAGACGACGAAGCCCGCGCGTCGAGGACCTAGGCTCCGTCCTCCAGGAACCTGAGGAACATGCCTCCGGTCTGCCTCAGGAACCTCCGTCCATCCACCGTGGCACCGTAGATCTTCCTTACGCGGAGATCGGTTCGCCACTCGCCCGCGATCAGGCCGCTCCTTTCGAGCCGGTGTAGAACCCTGTAGACCGTGCCGGACCTGAGGGCGATGCCTCGGCTGCGCATGAGCTCCCGCATCAGCTCGTGGCCGCACATCGGCCTCTGCTGCAGGTGGCTAAGGAGGACCAGATCGAGGAAGGCCTTAACGTACCTCGCCTCGACGTCCGGCCGGGAGGCCTCGGGCGGAGCGTTCAGAGGCCCCGATCCCTGAAGGCTGGGCGACTGCACCGCGGTCGCGCCTCCCCTACGACCCCGAGGTCAGCAGATGGGAAGATCGTTACGAGACGCCCTCCGGCCGCCTTTCTCCGGCCAGGGCTAGATGAGGATGACCTCTGCCCCTCGTCCCGGTTTCTATCCGCACGATCGCATAAGAATCCATATGGATCTTTGCCCACAGATTTACTGGAAAAGGCCTAATGAATGGCACAGCCCTTGCCGCCTCACCCCGGCGCTGAGCCCCATGGAAGCGTAGAAGGCCGCGTACTACTGTACGCTCCAGTTATTCGTGAAGCTATGGGGCAAGACAACCATCTGGCTGGAACCCGGCCCCGAGTTTGACGTCATAGACGCTGACGGCACAGACGGCTCCGCCAGACTCCAACTACTAGATCCCTTCCTGTACGACATAACAGTGAGCAACGAAACCCAATACAGCATATACGTAAGAGCCCTTGGCAAGCCGGGCGGAAAGGCGAATATGACCACCGGCTTCTATGACCCGCTAACCGACTCTTGGTGGTATTCCGTTGTAAACGTGACCCTTACACGAACCAAAGGGCAGTCAAAGTTCTCAGACAAAACCGTGGAACTGACGACCATAACCTTGGCTAACGGCACCCGGTTGAGACTGTTCGACAATGAATACTACCAGTACTTCTGGGACTACGACTACGGCCTGAAGCTGGTCCAGATGCGCATCTACACGATACCCCAAGTGGTCTCGACGACCTCTCTTCTTCCTCTTCCCCTTGCTTTCGCTCGCATCGTCGATTTCCTTCTCTTCCTTCCATGCTTGGAACGCTGTCGAGCCGACGTAAGGTCTATTGGGCTAAGTGGCCTAGCTTCAAAGCTGGGAGACGGCCTCCAGCAGCCTAACGGAGTCCCGGTGAATAGCCTCAGCGTCCGCTAGGGCTTGCTCCGCATCCTCCTTCGTGAAGAGCGCGGAGGCTGTGACCATTCTCAGTTCGTCTCCGTACATTGCCAGCTCGCGCTTCTCAGCCAAAGCCCTGCTAGCCTCTGCATAGGTCTCTACCTTGAACCATGCGGGAAACCGTTCCCTGAAGGCTAGGAGCACCTTGCTCACGTCGTGGCGCTTCGGGTACTCCACCCCTACGAGTCTTAGAACGGCCTTCAGGCTCAGCTCGACGCATTCCTGAGCTGCCCTGATGGTGTAGGCGTAGTTCCCCTTCCCCAGAGCCCGAGAGGCGGTCTCCAGTCTATCCTCGGCCTGTTGGAGCATAGCTCTTGCCACATCGCTCGTCCTCACAGCTCCAGCACCTCTCCCAGCCTCAGCCCGGGCTTCAGGTCCCAGTACCACTCCTTGGGAGTTAGGAAGACCCTCCTAGCGCCCATAGCCTCCAAGGAAGCCTTGAATGCTTCGCCGTGCTCTCGGAAGAACCCATCGTCGTAGACGGCCACCCCGTCGTACACGATATCCAGCAGGATTGGTGGATGGCTCTCGAACTCGATTGGGGTCAAGGGCAAGAAGGAGACATGGGTATCAACCCCATGAGCGTTAAGCCAAGCCAACTCCCGCGAGACCTTCCCTCCCCACTCGACCTTCACGAGGTGCTCCAGCCTCCTGCCGAAGCTCGCCTTGAAATCCGCCACGACGAGGAGGTCTAGGTCGCTTTCAGGCTGGGCCTCCCCCCTTGCCACGGACCCAAAGACGACCAAGCTCCTCAGACCTTCCACCTCCACGCTCAGCTCGGAGGCTAGAAGCCCTATCAGCCGCGCGTACCTGCCCTGTTCGAAGCGTTCCAAGTTCTCAAGTCTACCGGCTATGAGGAGCGTCAGGACCTCAGGGTCACACAGCCTATAGAGCCTCCTATAGCCTTCCCTCCCATGGACGTAGAGCGCCCCACCCCGCCTCAGCACGCTCAGGCCGGCCTTGGCCATCGAAGCCGACTTGGAAAGCCCGAGGGCATCTCTGAAGGTGAAGAGCTCCGCCCTGTGGCCGACGTAGAGCTCAGCGTACAACCTGAGCGCCCACCTCGGAAACCACATAAGTGAAGAAATCATTAACCTAGCTGATAAAGCTAGCTCTCCGAAGTAGCTCCTCCGTCCGAGCGACTTCCAAGACAGCCCACCCACACGGTTTTCCGCCGCATCAAGGGGGTCCTCCCACCTCGTCCTTCCCGCAACGCACCGTCCTCCAGGATGGCAGCTGGCCAGTTGCCCTTTTCACACAGGCTCGGTTCCTGAAGGGAGGCTGCGCGCTCTCTACTGCGCCTCGATGCTTCCCTTTCAGCTGGCTCAAACAGTGCTCAGCAACGTCTGAGGTGGTGAGACCCAGGGTCGCGAGCGATCGCCTCATGCCAACGGGAATCCCCCGGGACCCTGCCGAGTCAGGCTCACTCAGCAAGTCTCCGTACAAGTCTCTCTGCGAACTCTCCGGCAGCGGCTGGACCTGAGCCCGTCAAGAGGTTTCCATCCTCAACCACGGCCGCATCTGTCGCGATCGCACCTAGGGCCTCAAGCTCATCGAGGTCGTAGCCCGTAGCCCTCCTCCCAGCCGCTATGCCCGCGTCGCCCAGCACCGCGGGCGCCCGGCAGATCGCGCCGATAAGCTTCCCCTCCGCATCCGCTCTCCGGACTAGCTCGTAAAGCACCTCCCTCCTGGGGTCTTCCCTGATGTTTGCCCTAATGTAGTAGCCACCTGGCATGAACAAGGCGTCGTACCCATCTAGGTCAACCTCACTTAGGCTAATGTCGGGCTTCACGGCGCCTCTCTCACCTACGACCTCGTCGATCGTGAAACTGGCCGTGACCACGAGCGCTCCCTGAGCCTCCAAAAGGGCCTTAACCGTCCCATACTCGGGCGCATCAAACCCGACGACGACGATCGCGAGGACCCGGGCGCCATCGATCCTGGGCAAGGGCGATGAGATGAGGCTACCGAGATAGGGGGCAAGAACCGCGTACGCCGCGACGATGGCCGCCGTGGCCGCGAGAAGGTAGCGCCTTGAAAAGAGCCTCATCTCTCACTCCTTGCGCCGAGGGGCCTTTTAAGACGGACGCTCGTCAGCCAGCCTCTTCCCCCTAACGAGGAGCCCATCACCCCCTTCCGCCAAAAAGGAGGCCTCGGGCTGTCGCAGGTAGGTCTGCGATGCGGTTTGAAGAGCCCCGTAGGCAGATCGGACCTACCCTGGTTTCGAGAAGCCTTGAAGACGCCGAGGCACCTCCCAAGACCGGCAAGAGAAGCCGGGTGGGGCTCCGGCAAGCCCTGGCGGAGCGACTAACCTTTTAGGGGCTCCCGCCTCATCTAGCGGCTGTGATGGCAGGGCGAAACATGGAGGGGCTGGAGAAGGCCCTCCATATACGCGTCCAGGGCAGGGTCCAGAGGCTCGGCTACAGATGCTTCGTCCTCGAGGCCGCCCAGGAGCTCGGCATCAAAGGCAAGGTGAAGAACGAGCCCGACGGATCCATAACAGTCTTCGCCCAAGGCGAGAAAGGCCGCCTCACGGAGTTCCTAGCCCGGATCAAGGCTCCGCCCCCACCCATAGCGATAAGAGGCTTCGAGGAGAGGCCCGCCCAGCCGGATTCCGGCATTGAGCATTTCCAGATAGCATACGGGCCGCTCGCGGAGGAGCCCCAAGAGGGCTTCGGAGCGATGCAGAACGAGTTCAAAAATTACAGAGATGAGTTCCGTGGCTTCGCTGAGAGAACCGACCAGAGCATCAATGTCCTCGACCAGAAGTACGGCGAGATCTCCGCGAGGCTCAGCCAGGCCCTAGAGGCCTTCCAGAGAGAGTCCCTGGAGACGCGGAAGGAGCTTACGAGGGCGGTTGACACGCTCTCAGGGCTCGTGAGGCAGTTCATAGAGGGCGAGAAAGCTAAAGCCCAGCCCGCCGAGGAGGCGGCTGAGGAAGACTGAGCGCTGCCTAGAGCATCTACCAGGACGGAAACCCGCAGACGCCCATGCCCCTGATCTTTAGCCCTCACAGCGGAAACCACACGCCGAACAGATCCTGTCATGTCTCCATCTTGAGAGGCTGATCCGAGCCCCAAGCCAGACGAGGCTTGAGGCGACGACGAGCAGATCGACTGCAAGGCTCTCGGTCAACGTCTCAACGCTGGCGAGGACGAGGAAGGCGCCAAAGACGAAGAACGCGTTGAGTGAGAAGCGTAGCAGCCGAGGCTCATCGTCAAGCCCGACATACTGGAGAAGGCCTAAGGCTACTGTGGCGATGCCCAAGGAAAGGAAGAGCTCAGGCTCGCCGAGCTGCCAGTCGCTAAGAAAGAGCCCTAGCGTAAAGGCTAGAGCGAGAGTTGCCCCCGCCAGGAGCCCCATACAGGAGACGCAGAAGGACCTATCGCCTACCTGGAACTCGTGCCGGGAGAACCCTTGACAGGAGGGGTGATGTCCATGAACGATCCTCAAGCCAAAGACCGACGAGACGGTCCTCCCGCGATCGGCGTCTAGGCTCGATCCTCGTGGCCTCACCGCCTCCCGTGATGGATGGAGGGGCCCCGAGCATGCTTGAGGCCAGAGCGCCGCCCCCATTCCAGACAGCAGTAGGGCCGCGAAGAGGAAGCCAGCGATCGGCCTCCTGTCAGGCACATCCTCAAGGGGGCTTGAGGGCGTGGCGGCGAGTAAAGCGATTATGAGCAACAGGGCGAAGGACACGGCGGTCAGGACGAACGGATGCGGGTCGATGCTCCTAGTCAAGCTGATCCCGGCGCGTCTAGAGGCTGCCCCTAAGCTGCATCAGCAGGTTCTGCTTCGCCAGGTACCTGTACGTGTTCCGTACCAGCTTGTTGGGTGAGAACAGCCCTCTGAGCCGCCTCGCCCACGAGCCGTAGTAGCTCCTGTAGCACTCGTACAGCTCCTGCTGAAGCTCGATTCGCGAAAGCGTCTCAGTCGGCATCACGGTGTGGACCATATCGTAGTTCGCCCAGTTCCAGTCCTCGATCCAGCCTTGGCGGCTCGCAAACTCGTAAAGCTCGCTTCCCGGGAAGGGCGTGAGGATCATGAATATCGGTAGGTCTGCGTCCAGGTCGTTGACGAACTCACTCAGCTGAGCTATGGACTGAGCCGTGTCCCGTCGTTCGCCTATGATCAAGGTCGCCTGGGCGAAGATACCGTTCTCCTTCAGCGCCCTCACCGCGGCCCTCGCCTCCTCCGGCCGCACGGACTTGTTCAACGCCGTCAAGGTCTCTTGGCTGCCGCTCTCCACGCCGAGGAGTATCCACTGGTTCCCGGCCTTGCGCAGCCTCGGAAGCAGGGCCCTGTGCTTCGCCACGTCGTCGCATCTCGCCTGGATGAACCAGGAGACCTCGTCTCCTAGGCCGCGTTGAATCAACTCGTCGCACAGCCTGGCGGCTCGCGGTCCCAGGCCTAGGTTGTCGTCAGTAAACCAGAGGAACTGGCTGTCGTACTCCCTGTGGCAGAACTCCATCTCGTCCGCGATCCGCCTCGGGGACTTCATCCTCCATCGGGCGCCCCAGAACCTCCACTGCGTGCAGAAACTGCAGCGGTACGCGCAGCCCCGGGAGCCCTCGATCAACGCGTACCTTACGTCGCGTCCCGCCATCATCGTGAAATGGTATCTGCCCACGAGGTCTTCCACGAACCCATATCCTGGAAACGGCAGCGCGTCCAGGTCCTCTATCAAAGGCCTAGGCGGGTTATGGACGACCTCTCCGTTTCTCCGGAAGGAGAGGCCTTCCACCGTGGCGAGACCCCTGCGCTCCTTCAGGGCCCTTATGAGTTGTCGAAGCGTCTCCTCGCCTTCGCCGCGGACGATCACGTCGATCTCCGGATACTTCTCCAGGCTCTCCTGGGCGGTGGCCGTGAAATGCTGGCCGCCGACCACCGTGACAACCCCGGGGTTCACGTTCTTCGCCAGCTCCAGCGTGCGGGCCGCGATGAACGCGTTGCACGTCGCCAGGCCGCTTGAGGCCACCACGTCGGGCTGGAGGGACTCTAGCTCCCTCCGAAGGCCGTCCCAGTCTAAGCCTCTCGCCTGACAGTCGAGGACCTGCACCTCCACGTCCTTCTCCTCTCTCGCCAAGTACGCCGCCAGCTGAAGGAGGCCGAAGGGAGGCGCAAGATACTCGCCCATCAGAAACCAGAACTCCTTCGGCGGCTCGACGAGAAGCACCCTCAACGCGATCCCCTGCGTGAAAAGGACTCACACCCTAATAAGAGAAGACCACCCTCAGCCTCTCGCAAAGTACAGCAGCCCTCAAGCCTCAGCTTCCCATGCCAGGACAGGAGCCTTCGATCAGAGTCCTTCCGCGCTAGGCTTCGGCTGATTCGGGGCCCGCGGGGCGCTCCTTTGGTGGCATGAAACCACCATAAAGCATGGGGAAAGGTGAGGACAGCCCCATCACCTCGACTGATGCCACGCCCCCACAGGCCACGAGTGCCTCCACGAGGGTTACTGAGGAGCATGGGGGGTTCGGGGTCCTTCCTTCGCCTCTCGGAACGCTCTCCTGCCAGGTCACGGCCCGCTCTAGGTTCTAGGTTGGTGCGAGCGACTTCATCGTTTCAGCTGGCCGTCTGGGGTGTTAGGTCCCGTGTTACCGTTTTGGTAACGGTTTTGGTAACGAACGAGGCCCGGGAGTTGTGACAGTAGTGGCCGTTCGTTGCGCGAGGGGTGGAAGCCATACGGCTGATCCTTGGCTTGGGACCGGGGCCGAGGAGCCTAGGAGGGCGTCGCGTTGGAAACGGATATATGCGGGCGTGGTCGGTTGCTAGGCGTTTGAAGGTTTCGAGGCCTTGCCTGAGAGGGTTGTGAAGGTTCCTGAGCTTGCCTGGTATGGCACGGGCTACGTCAATCTTCGCTTCCCCGAAGCATGGGAGGTCACCGTCGCGCCAATGGCGGGCTACGAGGCGAAGCCCCTGGAGAAGACCCAGATCAAGGCCGCTATGCGGAACACGATAGGGGCTAAGCGCCTAGACCGGCTCAGCCGTGGACGACGCGAGGCCGTGATCATCGTTGACGACATGACGCGGCCCACGCGCACCTACGAGCTGCTTCCATTCGTCCTCCAAGAGCTGAGGAAGGGCGGCATCACGAACGACCACGTGCGGGTAATCCTCGGCCTGGGAGCCCACGGCGCCTGCGACCGCATAGACTTCACGAAGAAGCTGGGCGAGAAGGTCGTGGAGGAGTACCCGGTCTATAACCACAACCCGTTCGGTGCGGCCGTGGACCTCGGCCGGACAAGCCGCGGCACCCCCGTGCAGGTGAACAGCGAGGTCATGGACTGCGACCTCAAGGTCGGCGTAGGCTTGGTCGTGCCCCATCCTCAGGCGGGCTTCGGAGGAGGCGGCAAGATCGTGCTTCCAGGCGTCACCTCGATAGACACGATCGCCGCGAACCACGGAGACGTAGGAGGCTTCAATAGCGGCGACTCCACGCCTCATCCCTCCGCAGGCTGGGGCAGGGTCGAGGGGAACGTGGTCCGCCTCGACATGGAGGAGGCCGCGGCCATGGCCGGGCTGGACTTCAAGGTCGATGTGCTCGTGAACGGCGTTGGCGAGACGACCGCCGTCTTCGCTGGGGACTTCGTTCAGGAGCACAGGGCCGCTGTGAACCTGGCAAGGAGTCACTACGCCACGGATGTTGTCCCTGAGGCTGACGTTGTTGTGGCGAACACCTATGCGAAGGCGAACGAGGCCACCCTTAGCCTAGCCTTGGCTAACAGGTCCGTGAAGCAGGGAGGTACCATCGTCGTGATCGCGAATGCGCCCGACGGCCAGGTGACGCACTACCTCTACGGCAAGTTCGGCAAGAGGTTCGGAGGCCGCCTCCATCGACCCAGCCCAGCCTCTCCGAGGTTCGGCAGGCTGATCCTCTGCTCGCAGTTCAAGGTCGTCGACCCCTTCCTTCCCATCGTCAGCCCAGAGCTGATCACGTGGGTCAGCAACTGGCCTGAGGCCGTGGAGGTGGTGGGCAAGCCAGCCACGGGCAGGCTCAGGGTAGCGGTCTACCCAAACGCGGAGACCCAGGCCGCCCGAGAGGTCCTTCAACAACCATAGGCAAGGCCCAGATCGAAGCGGAGCTCCGTCGAGCGCTCTAGAGAAGCAAAGGGTGGAGCTCATGCTGGGATCAGGAGCGGGCGGTTAGCCGAGAACGGTGGTCCAGCTATTCGCCTCCGGGCTGAGCGTTGTTGGCCTAGGGCTGTTCCTTCTATCTGGTGGCTTTCAGGTCGGCGAAGGCTTGCTGGAGCTCGATGACTTGCTTGCTGTCAGCTGCCGTGCTGTAGGCTTCTAGGAGATGCTTGTTCAGGTTCAGGAAGCCCGCTCCCCATTTGAACGCGGATAGGAGTCTCTCAGCCTCAGGCTTGAACCCTAGTATGTAGAGCGTGGCGGCCAGGGCTTCGGCGGTCGAGAGCCGCGTTGGCTTCCCGTAGTTCACGGGGTTCGCGGCCAGAAGGTACGGCAAGGCTCGGTGGACTCCCCGCAGCCCGGCCCAGGGGAGCTCGTTGACGTGAGCCCAGCTGCAGTCCACGGCGGTTATGCCTCCCTCCAGGGCGTAGCCTCTGTCCCGCGGCGAGAGCGCGTACTCAGAGAGGGGGTCGAGCAGGAGGCCGCGTCGGTGAATGAGCTTAGGACTCGGAAGCCTCGTCACCCAGCCTCTTCTCGTAAGCCTCAGGCCCGAGCACTTGCTCCGGTCGCATTGTCCTAGGTCGTAGAGGAAGAGCTTCGGCGACGCCGAGGACCTGAGCTTCGACGTGGAACCACCTGCGCGAGCGACCGGCCAAGGTTCTATTCGCAGATGGATTCACTTAACCCGTTTGGGAGGCGTGAAGCCCCAGTGGGCGTAGGCAACCCTTATTCGGCGCAGCCCGCGATAGTCTTACAGCCCATGATCTGGCCTGCCCTACGCCCGGACAGCCGATCCGTGCTTCGAGACCCCCTGGCGGTAGCTTCGCTCAGGCGGTACTTCGGCATCTTGAGGGGCGAGAGGCAGGCGAAGCATCTCTTAGCGAAGAGGCTGGAAGCCGACTTCTCAGAGGGCGCCTCCCTAGACGCGCTCTGGGGGAGGCACGAGGCCTTGAGCAGCGCTTACCGGGAACTCGAATCCCAGGTGGACTCGGACGCCCTCAGCCTAGAGGAGCTGCCCATCCCGGAGAGGAGCTACCTGGACCTTAAGGCCGCCATTGCCCAGCGGATGCTCGCCAACTGCCATTTCTGCGAGAGGAGATGCGGCAAAGATAGGGCTGCCAACGAGCTGGGCGTCTGCCGATGCGGGGCTACCTTTCCGCTTTCAACCGCCTTCGCCCACATGGGTGAGGAGCCTGAGCTCGTCCCGAGTGGAACCATCTTCTCCATCGGCTGCAACCTCATCTGCATCCACTGCCAGAACTGGACGATTTCGCAGCAGTACGAGGCAGGCGAGCCCCTATCGCCCAGGATGCTTGCCGCCACGGTCCTCTCGCTGCATCGTTCAGGCTGCCGGAACTGCAACATGGTCGGCGGAGAGCCTACCCCGTGGCTTCATAGCTGGCTTGAAGCCTTCAAGCACGTGGACGTGAACATTCCAACGGTTTGGAACAGCAACTCCTACTACAGACAGGAAACCGCGCGGCTGCTCGACGGGTTCGCCGACGTCTACCTTCTCGACTACAAGTACGGCAACAACCATTGCGCCGAGAGGATCTCGAAGGCGCCCGGGTACGTGGAGGCCTGTCAGAGGAACCACCTCGAAGCCCTACGCCGAGGGGAGCTCATCATCCGCGTCCTAGTGCTTCCAGGACATTTGGAATGCTGCGCCCAGCCCATCCTGTCGTGGATCGCGATGAACCTGGGCACCTGGGTCCGCGTGAACATCATGGACCAGTACAGCCCTCACTGGAGAGCCTACGAGGCCCCGGAGCTTCAACGCCGCCTCACGCAGGAGGAGTACCAACAGGTCCTAGGCCACGCGAAGCAGCTCGGCCTACACAACCTCGCCTAGCCCGAAGCCCCGGCGCTCTCAGGCCGGATACCCACGGCAAGAATGAGGCCTCCCAAGCGGGCGGTAGTGGGACCGGCCGGATCTGAACTAATGATATCATGGGTTCATTTTGGCCTTCGACGTCCCGGTCGGAGGTGAATGATGCTTGAGGTTGAACTGTAAGGACGAGGAATCTGCACATCGCGACCGAGCTTGGGACAGACGTACCTCGCGCTGGAAGGAACGGGGTTGCTGTTGACGGTGGCAGATGGGACACTCCCAGCAAGCTCTCTATCCTGAAGAACCAAGTGGAGGCCAGCCTCCTCGGCCATCAACGGCTCAGAGCGGAACCGTCCCAAGCCCTCATGGCCCGCGATAGGGAGGCCAAGGTCAGGACCATCATGAACAGGTTGTCGCGGTCAAGACGATGGCGGAGGAAGAGTCGCTTTATGTGAGGCGTTCGACTACGTCTTCCGAGAGGTTAGCGCGGTCAGTTGCATGGTCGGCATCGGCTCCGCGCTGTCGAGGAGACAGAATCAAGCAGAGGAGATTCCTTTGCGCTTGTCCATAGTGCTTATCTACTTTGAAGGACGCGTTCATTATGGGAACTATGCCTATCCCTCCGGGGCGATAAGACTGACGACTTATGATGTAGGCCTAACCGTGTCAACCATTAGATGCAACGAATCGCTCGTAAACGTCCTCCTTCTGCCCATTTGGAATATGAGGACAAGTGTCCTTAGCCTCCTCAATAAGCTCCTCTTTTTGCTGAAGACATTTCGGCGAGCTCCTGTAGTGTTCTTTCCTATACTCGTCAATTGCGGAATCTATCTTCTCCCTGGGGAAAAA
>Ga0315308_1000360_pt1 | contig 25254 bp, 26 predicted proteins | sample TDP3_MG_FD_203078 | JGI IMG/M metagenome (GOLD analysis project Ga0315308, IMG submission 203078) | Freshwater sediment microbial communities from Lake Towuti, South Sulawesi, Indonesia - TDP3 | ecosystem: Environmental > Aquatic > Freshwater > Lake > Sediment | place: Indonesia: South Sulawesi... | reverse complement strand
GAAGGCAAAAGCCCAAGGACCAACACATACCTTCGTTCGCTGTCGGACCCATGTTACACTCGTTAGGGTCGCGTACCCAACTCAACCTCAACGGTCATTGTTTGATTGTTTCTGACTATTGTTAAGTTGATTGTTTGCCCTGGTAAAGTGTGCTCTTCGAGGTAAGTTGACAGGTCATCCATGTTAGTGATTCTCGTTTCGTTAATCGCTATAACGATATCGCCACCAATAATCACCCATTCTGCCCCGACTTGGACTTGTTGCGTTCCGCCTCGTAAGCCTGCTTTATCTGCTGGTCCTCCACTCGTAACTTGGGCGACTAACCATCCATACGATATACTCGTGCCCATCACTCTTGCAATTTCATAGTTCATGTCTGTTCCTGTTGCACCCAGCCAAGGATGCTGAGTGTACGAGCCCTTCGTCACTAGAGATTCGATTTCTCGCAGTATTGTGTTTGAAGGAATTGCGAATCCCAGCCCTTGAGAATCGCTCACAATAGCCGTGGTTATACCAACGACCTCACCTCGATAATTTAGCAATGGCCCTCCTGAGTTTCCTGGGTTTATGGGAGCACTGGTCTGGATGATGTTAGCTATCGGGTAATTGCCCGTCATTTCTTCGGTTATCGTTCTGCCCAATGCGCTTACTATGCCTGTAGTCATTGAACCCGCCAGTCCATAAGGGTTGCCGATAGCTATCACTGGATCGGCTCATTGCCGGTACGAGAGGAGGTTTAACTCGTGCCAAAATAATCAAAGCGCTGAAGGAGCATTGGTCGTACTGCTCTATCTTACTATCAAATACTAGGCACGTGCAGTCAATTTCTTAGACAATCAAACCGATTGTACCTACGGCTTTTCTTCTAATATCATATCCTTAACTTTCTATTCATATCTCAACGCTTCTACTGGTTTGAGTTTTGAAGCTCGCCAAGCTGGGTAGAGTGCAAAGATTACGCTGACTATTAAGCCGAAAGCTAGGGCACCTAGGAGCACTGTTGGAGTTAAGACGGGTGTTATGGTCATTCCACCTGCGACTGCAGCTTGACCTCCTTGGGGTCGCATAAAGCCTCCTCCACTAAAGACTATAGCAACTACGTTTGCTAAAACCCAACCCGAACCTATGCCGATTGCTGCACCCGTTAAGCCAACTATTGCTGCTTCACTTAGGAAAATCGAAAGTACCGTTCGACTTTTCATGCCCAACGCTTTAAGTATACCTATCTCTCTTGTACGCTCCATTAAAGAAACAATCATAATATTCATTATGCCTATCCCAGCCACTAGAAGTGAGATGGCAGCAATTCCAGCCAAGAAAAGTTGTATGATGGAGAAAACACTTGAAAGAATGTTGAGCACGGCTGTTGAAGCCACTACTGAGACTTGCTGGCTGAAAGCATTGCTTATGGCTTCAGAAACACTATCAATCGTTGCTTTATCATCACTTTTTAGCTTCACAATTATCATATCACATTCATCGGTTCCGAAGAAACTTTCAGCTTGAGAAATTGGAATGTAGACACTAGAATCTGAAGGCCCTCCGACGCCGAAGCCTCCGATCTCTTTAACAACACAAGTAACATGGGCGGTATAGGTCTCCTCTTTCGGCGGAAGTGTAGTTGCGTTAAGCCAAGTGATTTCAACATTGTCCTTTACATTACAGAGTAATGTCTCATTTTTCCAAGGGTCACTTACCCGTTTCCCAACTACAATCATTTCTCTTTCTGGGTTTAGAGGTATTTCTCCATTTTCAGCTACAAAGGTGCTGCTGTAAATGCTTGCGTATTCGCCGAAATCCACACCTACAACAGTAGCATTCCGACCTCTTTCACCGGATTTTATGGAGCCTCGCCTTTGAATTATGGCAATCGACATCTCGACATTTGTTATTTTGTTGATTTTCTGTGTATCATTGACTGACAATTTGAAACCCGAACTAGCTGCGCCTACTCCGCCTTCTGCGCCGAGACCGAAGCCTCCTCCAAAACCTCCTCCGGTGGAAACAATTAGCGTGTTGGTGGCAAATCCTGTTTGAAGCTGCCGAGTTATAGTATCGTGCAGACCCTGAGTGATTGAAAGCAAGGCAACGATTGCTGCAATGCCAATAACTACTCCTAAGGTCGTTAAACCCGCGCGAAGTTTTCTCAATTTTATTGCACTGAAGGAATAAGACAGCATGTCCTGGCTTTTCAAGTCAATTCACAACCTCTTGAACTATCAATCCATCGAACATCTGCACAATTCTCTTCGATTGGCCCGCCAGACGTTGGTCGTGAGTGACGATTATTATAGTCACAGCTTTCTCTTCGTTGAGTCTCTTAATCAGACCGATTATCTCGCTCGCAGTTTTGGAGTCTATGTTTCCCGTAGGCTCATCCATCAAAAGAAACTTTGGATTGTTTGCCAAAGCCCTCGCAATGGCTACGCGTTGTTGCTCACCACCACTCAACTCGGTTGGTTTATGATTCATTCTTTCCTTCAGTCCCACTGTTTCTAAAAGATCCTCAGTACGCTTTCTTCTGTCTGCTTTACTCAAACCTGCTATAGCCATTGACAATTCAACATTTTCTCTTGCCGTAAACCGTGGAATTAAGTTGAAGAACTGGAACACGAAGCCGATTTGGCGTCTAAGATCCGCCAGTTGATTGTCATTGAGCGTGGAAACGTCAACGCCCTCAATCAGCATACTCCCTTCTGTTGGCTTGTCCAAAGCTCCAATCAGGTTCAACAGTGTCGATTTCCCGCTTCCAGAAGGTCCAAGAACAGCGAGGAAATCGCCGCTCTCAACCTTCAGGTTCACGCCGCGCAGAGCTTCAACTGGAACTTTGCCCAGCAAGTAGGTTTTTTTCAGGTTGACTGCTTGGACAATCGCTGCCATGCTGAGCCTTCCATTTTCTTGTCTTGAGCCGTTACTTGGTGAGGTATCTCCATGAGAGCGTTATGCCAATGACAGAAAACACAGCTGCGAAGATGCCGAGGTAAGTAAAGTCGAGCATCAACGATGAAGCGTTCAATGGCAACACCGTGAGTTGTCTAATAGTATCTGTCAAGTAGCTGATTGGATTTACGCGCGCTATTACTTGTATCCAATCTGGCATCATGGATATTGGGAAGAACGTGTTGCTTGCAAACATCAATGGCAGGTTAATCAAGTTCACGATTGCCATTTGTGTTTCCTGTTTGGTAGACCTCAGAGCAAGTGCGAGGAACACTGAGGACAGTCCTACGCAGACGAGGAATATTGCGGCGTATACACCTAGTATGTTGAGCACATTGAAAGTTGAGCTGACTTGCAGGCCAAATATTACCGCGAGTGTGAGGATTATTGTGGCTTGGAACATTGCCCTCAAAGTTGCGTTGAGAACCTTTGAGAGTATTATTCCCCCTCTCGATACTGGAGTGCTAAGTACTTTGTTCAGGAATCCTAAACGTCTATCCCAGACCATGGACATGCCGCTGAACATTGTTGTAAACATCACAATGAAGGATATCATGCCAACGGACATGTAACTGAAGTAGTCCGTGACGCCAAAGACATTCTGCATCACACTTGGACCAATGTTGGAAAACACGGGCTGAAATATCTGTGAGAGTACATTGCCGGGAATAGTTACGTTTCCAGAAGTATACTGAGGGATTACGGAATATCCGGGGAGAGTGATGTTCGGTATATTTATGTTGCCGAAATTGCTACTTGAAAACATTCCGCCTAAGTTCATCGCCTTTCCGAATAATCCCATCCATATCACTGGCTGGAGCACAGCCATGAAAAGAAGTATGGGTTCCTTTAACCATTTCTTGAGTTCTCGATTCGTTAAGGCCCAGAGACCGTGGAATTTGCTTTTGGAATTGTCGTTTGTTTCGCTCAATGTCGGGCCCTCCACATAGTCATCCTTTGCGCTCTAAAAGTCTCCCTAGACTCTTCAGCATCTCGCAAGGACCTGCCAGTGTATTCAAGATAAACCTCGTTAAGGGTGGGCTCTGTCAACGAGAGTCTTGTCACGGTATAGCCATTTTTCCGCAAAGCTTCAATTATGAAAGGCGTGGTTACTTCACCAATTTCAGCTTTGATGCGGTAAGTTCGGTCTTCCTTATGGACTTCCTTAACATGCTCAACCTTCTGGATTAATCCACTCACATCGTCATTTTCTTTGATTGCCAAAGTTATCAGATCACCGCCCAAACTGTGCTTCAGCTCCTCTGGAGAACCTACAACAACTATTTTTCCGTGGTCAATTATCACAACGCGGTCGCAAAGCGCATCAGCCTCTTCAAGATAATGGGTTGTCATGAAGAGCGTCATACCAAACTCTTTCTTCAACTTTCTAATGTAGTCCCAAGTTGCGGTTCTGGTTTGCACGTCTAAACCTAAGGTGGGCTCGTCCAAGAAGAGCACTTTAGGCCTATTGATCAGTCCACATGCAAGTTCAAGTCTGCGACGCATTCCGCCGGAATAGGTTTGAACCTTCTTGTCCTTGAAATCGGTTAGCTCAACAAGCTTTAGCAGATCCATCGCACGCTCTTTCGCGACATTTCGTGGAATCCCATACAGATCAGAACACAAAAGCACATTTTCCAATCCAGTCAAATCCTCATCAGCTGTGTATTCTTGTGGCACCACACCGATCACGTTTCTAACGTTGTTGTCTTGCTTTGCAATGTCGAAGCCTAAGACAGAGGCCTTGCCTTCTGTAGGCTTCAAGATAGTGATCAACATGTTGATTGTTGTTGTTTTTCCTGCACCGTTAGGTCCTAAGAACCCGAAGACCTCACCTTGTTTCACACTAAAGTTCACATGATCAACTGCCGTTAGATGCTTGTTGAAAACTTTCGTCAGTCCTTCAGCCTTAATTACTTCTTCGCTCATCTTGCTTCCCCTTCAGTTTTCTGTTTAGTTCTTCAAGTTTTTCCGCAGCCTCATCCAAAACTTTCGAAACTTCCTCAATAGCATGCTCCGAAAAATGCTCTTCTAAGTTAGTTCCAAGCTCAAAAAAGGCTGAAACAACTCTATGCATAGATTTTCGCAGTTCAATGGTTCTTTCCGGGGGTAAGCGAAACCATAAGCCTCCCAAGAGAGGCGGCGGCATGAATCTCGCCTCTTTTCTGAAATTCATCTTTATTTTCCTCTGTTCTTCTAGGAGAGTTTTACCTTTATCCGTAAGTGTGTAACGCTTCATACCGCCTTCTTCCACTGGCAACTCTTTTACGTAATTGTTATCTTGCAACCATGACAGAAGTGGATAAATTGAGCCTGGGCTTGGTTTCCAACGCCCATCTGTTTTCTTTTCAATCTCATTCATCATTTCCGAACCCGACATAGGTTTCTCGCTCAAAAGTTCAAGCACCTGATAGCGTATGAATCCTTTAGGAACAATTGCTGTATGCTTCATCCAGTGTCTTCCAAACGGACGCGTATTTTATCACCATTGATATCGGCGTCGATATCGACAGTGATATTTAAATCTGTCGCTTCCAAAAGCAAGAATTTAACTTAATCTATTACCGTCCCAATGTGCTTTCCCTCAACAACAGCTAGAACATTCTCAGGTTTAAACCCATTTACAACAACAACTTTGACTTGTCTATCCTGTAGAATTTTAACTGCCTCCGGGTCTATGATCTGATGTATGCCCGCTTTATGCTTGTTTTCAGCAAATACCTTCGATAGATCCTCGAAGCTTAAGTGGTCAAGTTTAACTGCATTCTCATGTTTTCTAGGGTCTTTATTGTATATGCCCTCTTGGTCTGTTGCTTTAACGAGCAAATCAGCATCTGTCTGTTCGACAATCAAAGCTGCGACCGCATCCGTGGTCATACCTGGTCTTAAGCCACCCATCACAGCAATTTTCCCTTTACGTAAGCATCTCACGGCGTCTTCAATTGTTAGTGGAACGGTTTCGCAACCCAATTTCCCGATCTTCTTGAGCAAAAGCTGGGCCAAAATTCTTGAAACAGAAATCGCAATTTCATCTTGCGCTTTTTCGTCTAGTCCCAGATCTTTTGCGCCTTTAATGAATTCTCTAGCTAGAGCACCGCCTCCTATAACAACTGCCACATCATGCCCCTGCTTCTTTAAACCTATTAATAAATCGACGTACTCACTAATTAAGGCTGGACGTAGGGGTGAAGCGACAACCGAGCCGCCGATTCGCAATACGATCTGCATGAACTTTGCATCTCTTAACTACATTATACAGGTATTTCTGGTTAAAATTCTTTAGAGGAAGGTGTTTAAGCCTTGTTGGGTTTTCATGCTTTTCGTTTGCACGGTTATTGTTTCTCCAAAACTTATGCGCATCCCGTCCGTTGCAGCTACTGTTGGAACTCCTGTTTTTTCTTCAATTAGTTTTGCCTCTTTTGCTGGTCCTTTGAATATCATTTGCATCCCGAAATGCGTCAAAACGGCCTGTTCTGGGCGAGCCTCTTCAACTATGGTTATGGCATCCATTGTTGTCATGTGTCCCTTCCAAGGTTTTCCAGCCGGTCTCATCACACAAAGCATTAGAAGCCTTACACCTTCATAGTATTTCCCTATGCCTTCAAAGTGTTCTGTGTCGCTTGTGTAGGCAAAATCTCCAAACTCTGAAGTTTCAAATCTAAAGCCTACTGCATCTGGGTCTGTATGCCTCGCTTCCGTCACTGAGACATTTACATCGCTGACTTGAAACCTAGTTTTTGGCACTGCCTCGATTTTCTGGTCAGGCATTTGCTGATGATATTTCGAGATTGAAGGCTCACATACGTTACTTCCGCTTAAAACGCTTTTGGCAGCGGCGAGCACTCCGTGTTTTCGGGTAGTTCCTCGCGTCATAGCTTCAATCAAAACCTCTGCATCTGTGTAGTGGTCTGGATGACAATGGGAAACAAAAACGGCATTGAGTTTCTGCGGATCCAACCCTTCACTAATTGAGTAGACAAGCGCTCCAGGTCCAGGATCTAAATGCAGGTTTAAACCGCTACTTATCATGCGTATTCCTGCAGTTCGTCTCTTCTGCGTTATTGTTGAAAATCTTCCGCCTCCAGTTCCAAGAAATATTATGTCAATTTCCTTCATAGGTAAATTTATTGCGGACACATGATTTTTGCTTTATCCTTCTATCCCTATCAAAACAGCGGGAAAACACTTTTAACGATGCCTAAAAGGAATTAAAGGAAGGAGCATGAGCCGGCTTTGTTTGAAGAATGGGGGCCATTGAGCAATGTGCTGATTCTTCTAGCCTCCTTACTTGTTCTAGACAAGGCCAGTGACTGGACAATTACGAACTCCGTCAAAGTTGCTTACATAACTGGCCTGGGAAAAACAACAGTGGGCTTCATCCTAGTTGCTTTCTCTACATCCTTGCCTGAACTTTCCGTATCTGTCTTTTCTGCAATAGGACAGGAAACCATAGGCGTAGCCATCGGGAACGTTTTAGGTTCAAATATAGTAAATATCTGCCTAATACTCGGCATCTGCTTTCTCATTGTAGCTCTGCAAAGCTCAAATCATGCAAAGCTTATATCATCCATGGCAAGAGAAGAAGTGGGAAGCCTATAATTCGGTCTTTTTATAGCTTCAATCATTCCGCTTACCTTGCTCTATATAGGATATGCAAGCCAATTCATAGGAATAATTCTCTTGGCAATCTTTGTCTTTTACGTTTATCAGCTCATAAAAATAAGGAAAGTGAAACACGAAAGTCTTTTCGAAGGAGCAAGGCAAAGGCTGGGCAAATATACGTTTCTAACTTTTTTAGGTGTGGCAGGAGTAGTGGCCAGCTCCTATTTTATTGTTGACTCTGCTTCCTATATCGCGCAAATTGTAGGGATACCGCGCGTCGTTATCGGTGCTACAGTTGTTGCCTTTGGTACAAGCATACCAGAATTGGCCACTAGCATCGATTCTGTTCGAAAAGGACACTTAGACCTAGCATTAGGCAATATTGTTGGAAGCTGCTTCATAAACATGACATGCATTCTAGGAGTCACATTAGCAGCTTCAACATTACGGGTTAATATGGCTGCTTTCTCCAATCTTGTCATGTTTTCGCTAATAACCAACCTTTTCTTGTGGTACTTTCTATCAAGTGAAAAGATGACGTGGAGAGAAGGTGCCGTCTTGTTGTTTATGTATTTTGTGTTCCTTGCAGCAAGCTTTGGTGGTTACAAAGTATAGAAAAATAAGAATGTTGCTTATAATTGAGCAAATCGAACGAAATAGAAAGGTTTTAAATTTAGCTGGAAAAATCTAGATTGTGTTTAACTGTATTTTAATTCACTACGGAGAACTCGGGCTAAAGGGGTTAAACAGACCACTTTTTGAGAATAGGTTGATCGAAAATATGCGAAGAGCTTTAGACGGGGTAGAATATGAGAATATAAGAAAATCTCAAGGAAGGATAGTTTTAGAACTGAACAAGAGATCGGATATAAGGAAAATTGAGGAGTCGCTTAAGAAAGTTTTCGGTATTGCATGGTTTGCTTTCTGTTTAACGGCTGATGCTAGTATAGAAGCCATAAAAGACTTAGTCAGAAATACGTATCAGTTGACTGCTGGTACAAAAGTAAAAGTTTCAACAAAAAGGGCAGATAAGACCCTACCATTCAACTCAATGGATTTAAATCGTGAGTTAGGAGCTTATCTTATTAAACAGTTTAGAGCCACAATCTCTCTAAAAGCGCCACAAAAGGAACTTTTTGTCGAACTTGCTGAAGGAAAGGCATACATTTTTGACAGAAAGTTTAGGGGACTGTATGGATTACCATCTGGCGTTTCTGGTAAAGTTTTGCATTTGTTGTCTGGTGGGATAGATTCGCCTGTTGCAGCATGGTTACTGATGAAACGTGGATGTGAAGTTGACTTCCTACATTTTCATGCTTTTCAAAAATTCGATGAAATAAAAACTGCCAAGATTTCAAGTTTAGTGAAAATTTTAACGCAATATTGTTTTAAGTCGCGTGTATTTTTTGTTCCGTTCTATCCTTTCGAAGCCGAAGCCGTAGAGGCGCCAGTAAGATATAGATTAATTCTATTCAGAAGGTTCATGGTTAGAGTTGCTGAGGCAATCGCAAACAAGTATAGCATAAACGCTTTGGGAAGTGGGGAGAATTTAGCTCAAGTTTCATCTCAAACCTTAGAGAATATAGCCGTGATAAGTAAAGCAACTTCGCTACCCATACTTAGACCATTACTCACCTATGAGAAAAATGAAACTGTTAAATTGGCCGAACAAATTGGAACTTTTGAAATTTCAACTCAACCCTACAAAGACTGCTGTTCACTTTTCATAGCTAAACACCCTGTAACAAAAGCCAACCCCAAAATTGTGGAATCGATTGAAAACAAGCTGAATCTGGATGATGCTATCATGGAAAGTCTTGAAAAAGTCGAAATAATCAACATTGAATGAAACCCTAGTTTTTCTTTTTCACCCTTCTTATTCTTTCATCTTTTCTCTTTTTCCGTTTGAAAAACTCTGGATATCGTTGCATATCTTCATAGATGGGCCGTGGAATGTTGGTTCTGGGAAAATAGGCATCCATTCGTCCTTCCGGGGGTATCATAGGGTACTTTGCTTTCTCTTTTTTGTAGACGAAATGATAAAGAAAGTAGCAATAAACTAGGAAAAGCGCAGATAACCAAATGGCATATGAGAACATTCGAGCCATAACGGAGAAGACAAAGAACGGGATGAAAATGCTGATTCCAAGGAGGAAGAAAAGCCGGAACTTAACTTTCCTTTTCACTATCTTCCCTATCTCATCTTTGTTAAAACTTGCTCTTACATTTTGTGCTTAATAACAAGGTAATGTAAGAAGGCACTCGATCTATGCAATTTTAATTCCAAATCCAGCGCGCTTGTTGGTTTCATTTATTTTGCTCTTTCGCGTCTGCAAATGAGGGATAGTATTTTTTGAACCAGTTGAATCCGAATTCTTCCATAAGTTTAAGATACTCATCATTTCCGTCGGGCATAAGATCAGCTCGGTAATGAAGCCCGAAGTAATGTTGCGCTTGATTTATGTATCCATTTGCTTTGATTCGATCAGCGCACTTCTTGGCGAATGTCTCTCCTTGGACTTCTCGGCAGACCTTCAGAATTGTGTCTAGTCTTTCTTCAGTAATTCCAAGCCTATCGCCATGATACTTCTCATTGTATGCATCTATGAGTTCTTGATCTTCCATTTCGCGGTAACGTTCCGAATGGACAACGACATCGACACCAAGTTTCTTTCGAGGCTTTGGCCTAGTCGCAGGGTATCCTAAGCAGAGCAGAACAACTGGAAACACTCCCTTCGGCAATTTGAACATGGCTTGGATGTCTGCGGGCACATCAATGATTGTGCCTATATATACCGAGCCAAGTCCCATAGAGTCTGCGGCTGTGCAAATATTTTGAGCGCATATTACGGTGTCTTGGAAGGAAACCCAGAAATGGCGGAAAGAGCTTGTCGCTGTGAAAGGAGCAACTTCGAGACTTGCCCATCTCTCATTGCGATGCAAGTCAATGCAAAACAGCAACAAGATTGGCGCCTTGCCTATGAAACTCTGTCCGCACATTTCTGCCAATTTGTGCTTTGTTTCGTTGTCTTCTATTTTTATGACGGAATATGGTTGCAGGTTCCCTGCGGTGGGCGCGTGAACTCCTGCCTCAAGAACAAATTGCAGAACATCCGATGGAATTTTCTTGTCCGAGAAATCTCGACAACTTGACCTTTCAAAAAGCAATCTGATGGTTTCATTTGGATATCTATTAATATTATGATTTAAGCGGTCGTGCGACATCCCAACAACTCCAAATCTTTATGCAACGATTACGTATTTCATGCTATACCCGTAGATATCTAGGACCTTAAGAAAGTCACCTTAAATTTTTCTGTGAAGGTGGGAGCTTAGCATCGTTCTTTCGCAAATTTTTTGGCTTGAAGGAAGAGAGCTGTGCAAATTAATAGAAGGAATATTAACGAGACTATAAGTCCCACGATGTTCCACGAGCCGGTTGGTTGAAACCAGAATGAAACGAAGAAATTTCCTACAACACCAATAAGTGCACCTAAGATAGTGCCAATATACAACGAGGCGAGTGAACGTTTTTCTTGCGTGGTCATCGCTCTTCTGATTATTTCGACATTGTCCAAGAGTATCTTGAGAGTATTCGTTGGAACAGTGACATCTTGTTGCTGATGTGCGCTGGCTTGTGATAAGTATGAGTAAAGGTCAACGGATGCCTGATGGAAATCTTGCAGAACATCCCTTTGCGCATACCTACCAGTTGAGGAAGCCCGCATTGCACGCGGAGTACTTTCAGTTTCTTCATCACTCAAAAAAATTCCCCTCCCCATCTACTGATTAACTGCTTATTCTGTATTATCAATTTTTTTCTCATTCCAACACCCTCTAAGATAATTCGACAATTCAAGGATTCCAAGTTTCCCTCCATTCCTCAAGTACAAGCGAAAAGTAGTGCCTCTTCGCTAATCAAAGTTTCAATTTTAATTCTTATTAACAAAAAACACTATTTTATGTGGTTATGTCGTCTGCTGAAGTTGCGGTTCAAGTGTTTCGTAATCTCGATAATGAAGACCTCAGGGTACTGCAAGTTATAGAGACGGCCATGAGCAAACACGAATTCGTTCCAAAAGAAATGATTGCAAAATTTGCCAAATTCAGAAGGGGGGAAACAGAATTTAGGCTAGACCGCCTTGACAAATTGAGACTGATCCGGCAAACCAAAGGCGCCTATGTTGGGTACACTTTGAACTATGCAGGATACGATTGCCTTGCAATAAACGCTCTTGTTAAAGCCGGAGTGCTTGAAGCTTTTGGCAGGTCCTTGGGAGTGGGCAAAGAAGCAGACGTCTACGACGCTTTAAACCCAAAAGGAGAAAAGATAGCCGTAAAATTTCACAGACTAGGCCGAATCAGTTTCCGTCAAACCAGACGAAAAAGAGGCTATGCAACTGAAGGCATCAGCTGGCTTTTCCAGTCTCGGCTTGCAGCAGAAAAAGAGTTTCAAGCTCTAAAGCTTGTTTTCCCACATAGGGTAGCCGTTCCAAGGCCCATAGGCCGAAACCGCCACGTCTTGGTCATGGGAATGATTGAGGGAGCAGAACTTGCAGAATGGAAGGAGATTCCAAAACCAGAGAAAGTTCTAGCAGAAATACTGCAGAACGTCCGAAAATCCTACATGAAGGCTAGTATCATCCACGCAGACTTAAGTGAATACAACATCATCCTCAAACCCAATATGCACATTCTAATAATCGACTGGCCACAATACGTTAGAAGAGATCATCCAAACGCCCAACAACTTCTAACCCGAGATGTCGAAAACATTCTGCAATATTTCAAGCGTAAGCACATGCTAAAGATCAAACTTAAAGAAGCCTTGACATTTGTGACCGGAACAAACGGAAAAAACTATAGTTATAACTAAACAAAAAACAATTGTTACAGCTATACTACAAGGCCATCTTTGCCTTGCACTTCTGTTTCTTAATGCATATCCAACACAATGTAAAGTACGTTGTTTCCACGTAGCAAGACGTTTCCATAATTAGTGATTAACTGGTCATTTTTGCACTCCGTTGCTCCTTCGAGAAGTATGTTCATATGTCCATCACACTTAATCATCTTTCCCTTGTACTCACAGCCGTTTTTCAACACAACTCCAATATGAGCGTTTAGCTGTTTCACCAAGACATTCAAAGGCTTCTTGCTAGGTTCCATTACAGCACCTTAATCTGTTCAATTATCCTATCCACAATCCATCGTATATAAAAGTTTTTTGAATATTATTTTCAAGTTTGAAGGCAAATCAACCTTATTCTCAATTTTCCCGCCATTTTCCAAAACAAATCGCATTTTCATCATAATTTTTTCAATATTGACAACGCTGCAATAACCAAGAAGGCTATTCCAGTCCACCACGGGCTTCCCGTAAGAAGCCAAACTACAAAAGCAACCAGCGCCGCAGGTACAAGTACCAAAAGCAGACGAACAACGAAAATTATGACCAGCCCAATTATGATTAGGCCAATGAGCCCTAACAAATCATAACCAAACCAGCTCAAGACAAACCCTCAGCAGAAGTGTGTATCCGAAGCTGTTAATAATAAGACTTTTGCAAAACTAATATCAACTTTCACACAGCACAAAAAGAGGAGCTTGAAATGAAGTATGAAATAAAATACAAACCATCCTACTCAATGCTTGTCGTCAATCTGGAACAAGGCGAAAAGATAACAGCCGAAGCCGGCGCCCTAACGTACATGGACCCAAACATAGAAGCCCACACACGAAAAAGAGAAAAAAGCATCCTAGGCAGTTTAGGACTCGCAATAATCGGAGGACAATCCTTCTGGGTAAACGACTACATGGCTACAAGAGCTCCGGGAGAAGTAGCATTCGTTTCTGCACCAATCGGTGACATAGAAACTCTTGAGGCCAGACCGAACCAAGGCTACATAATACAAAAAGCCGCCTACATAGCATCAACAGAAAACGTAGACTTAGACATCAAATGGGAAGGCTTCACCAAAGGGCTGTTTGGTCAAGGTCTATTCATGATAAAAGTAACTGGTAATGGCATCCTCTTCATAAACACGTTTGGAGCAATAGACAAACACACACTAAAACCAGGTCAAACGATGATAGTTGACAACTTCCACCTAGTAGCCTTCACCGACACCTGCAACTATAAGGTAACAAAATTCGGCGGGTTAAAAGAAACGCTACTGGGCGGAGAAGGTCTAGTCACGCAAATTACCGGACCCGGAGACGTTTACCTTCAAACAAAAAACCTGAGAGAATTCGTAGAATGGCTCTGGACACTCATCGAACCAAAAGTCAGATCAAGAGCACGCTAAAAGCCTCTTCCATCCCTTCGCGGCATATGCTGAAACTAGATCGCACAATTTGTCCCTGTTTTTTATTCGGTCGCAATCTATTGCTTCATCCATTGAAGAAAACCCGAGGCTTTTCAAAACTCGTTAAAGGTTCATTAAGCATAAAACTTAACTAATCGCGACATTCAAGAAAAGCGAGATGAAAAATGAGGCTAGTAGTCGTAGACCATGTCTACCTAGAAGAAGAGCACATAAGAAAATTAGAATCACTCAGTGAAGTAGAGATTTTTAAGAACCCACCTGAAACACCTGACGAGTTGAAGAGAAGGATAAAGGAAGCAGACATCGTAATAGTTGGCTGGAGTGATTTGACCAAGAACATCATTGATTCTGCTAAGAAACTTAAGATGATTTCGATATGGGCAACCACTTGTCACTACGCAGATCTCGAAGCGGCTAGAGAAAGAGGAATTGTGGTCACACATGTTCCGGGCTATGCTACCGAAGCTGTTGCTGAGCATACTTTCGCCTTGCTATTGGCAGCCATTAGAAAATTGTCATCAGCTGACAAACATGTCAGAAAAGGCGATTTTGACTGGAGACCATTCGGAGGCATTGAATTACACGGAAAAACCCTTGGCATAATTGGCACGGGATCGATTGGATGCAGAGTAGCCGAGATAGCCACAGCTTTCAAAATGCGGATCTTGGCCTACGACAAATATCCCAACATGAAGAGAGCCGAAGAAATCGGATTGAAATATGTCGACCTTCATACACTGTTGAAAGAAAGCGACTTCATAAGTTTACATGTTACGTTGACATCGGAAACGGAAGGATTGATAGGGAAAAAGGAAATCGAGGCTATGAAAAAAGGCGCTGTCATGATCAACACGTCTCAAGGCAAAGTAATTGACGAGAAGGCTTTAGTCGATGCATTAAGGTCAAGGAAAATATCTTTTGTTGGACTAGACGTGTTCGAACAAGAACCTCCAGCCAAGGATAATCCCTTGTTCAAACTTGATAATACGATACTTTCTCCTCACATCGGTTTTCATACTGTTGAGGCTGCAAAAAGATGTACCGACACTTGCATCGATAATGTCGTAAAGTTCTTAGAGGGACACCTGCAAAACGTCTGTTAGCACAGGCTTAGGGTAATGTTTCAAATAATGGTGATTTGATATGCATTTAACCAAAGAAGAAGAACGAATACTTAATGGTGAACTCGGAGAGGGAACACAAAAAGCACTTGAGTTGCTAGTGGCAATTGGAGATGCGTATAACGCAGAAAAAATGATTCCCATAAGCCGTGCGCATGCTGCTTCGAGCGGCCAAGAAGGAGACTTGTATTTTGTCGAGCTTTTGGTTAATGGGGGCGCTCGTTGTAGGGTGCCCACTAGCACAAATCCGGTGTATGACATTGAGTATTTCGACAGAAAGTTTGATGTTCCGAAGGATGAGGGTGAAGTAGCTCGAAGGGTAATGGAAGCCTACAAGCGAGTTGGCGCTATTCTCAGTTGGAGTTGTTTACCATACTTGGCAGAGAATATTCCATTGTATGGTGAAACCGTTGCCTTCTCAGAATCGAGCGCTACACCTTACGTGAATTCTGTCATTGGTGCAAGAACAAACCGCGAAGCAGCTCAAAGTGCACTCGCCGCAGGAATCATCGGCAAGGCTCCCAAATATGGGCTACATATTAAGGAAAATCGGAGAGGCACGCACTTAGTTAGAGTAGAAGCAACTTTAAAGGAGGAGTTCGATTACACCCTTCTAGGGTATCATGTTGGAAAACGAATAGGTTATGGAATCCCTGTGATTACTGCCATATCAAGGCGCCCGAACACGGAGGAACTCATAAACTTCTGCGCAATGTCAAACGTGTCCGGGGCCATATCCATGTTTCACATGCCCGGGTTCACTGTCGAGGCTTCAACTGTTGAAGAAGCCTTTCAGGGCGACACCCCGAAGGACAAGATTACTGTGGCAGATCAAGAACTCAAACGAACTTATGAAGAGCTTCAAACGACAAGCGGGAAGATAGACTTTGTCATGCTTGGATGCCCGCATTACACGCTCAGGCAGGTGGAGAAAGTTGCAAGGCTGTTGAACGGAAAGAAAGTACAGGATGGTGTGTCGTTTTGGATTTGCACTTCTGCAACGACCAAGGTTTTGGCTCAGAGAATTGGCTACGTGGATATCATAGAGAGAGCTGGTGGGCATGTCGTGGTAGACACGTGCATAGATGAACCTTGTTGGATCGCGTACAAGAGCAAGGTTGGCATGACAGATTCGCCCAAATGCGCTTACTATCGAAGATTCAAGGAGGTTATCGTTGGGAGATTGGAGGACTGTGTTGAAGCCGCGATCAAGGGGAAATGGAAATGAAAAGTTCGGAAATTACGTTAAAATGCCACAAGATCATAGGCGGTTACGGTGAGGGTGAGGCCTTGGTTTCTCATCAGCCTATCTGCTTCTACCTCACAGATCCCAAGACAGGCATAGTTAGAGAGAGGAACCATGAATTGGCGGGAAAGAACCTTGCAAATAAGGTTCTTGTGTTTTCGTCTGGAAAGGCGAGTTCAGTGGTTCAGATAGACGGGCTGTTTAAACTGGCTTCGCATAATGTTGCTCCGAAAGCATTGATTGTCAAGGACGTGGAAACAGTACTTGTTGTCAGCGCGTTTATCGTCAAAATTCCTTTGGTGGACAGATTGGAAAAGGACCCGTTTGAAATCATAGACACTGGAGACTTTGTCAAAGTAAACGCAGAAAGAGGCATAGTTACGGTAACGAAGCGAGAACTCTGACGCATTTGTCATTCCAACGTATAGACCTATTCTCTAGAAGATAGGACAGAAAAACGGTTGACTAAATGCCAATTCTTCCAGTAAGCAAATAGGTTAGTAACAAACTTATGATAAGACTTACCGATGCCTCAAGCACCAATACAATAATTCGTTGCGGTAGTGTACGTTCATACAAATCAAAACTTCGGATTCTCAATGCACTAGGCAACAAGAGAAACAACCCGAAAATAACAAAGCTCATGCCTATAACAGAATCATGCAAATAAGTTATTGGGTTAGCATAATAACCACTTATGTCTATGAAATCAGAATCGAATTGCGTGTCAACACTCTTGAGAATAAAGTAGTATGTGTCAGTTTTAAGAGTAGTGAATTGATATTCTGTGCTTGTTATGTTCTGATACCGCAAGACACAAGAATAGTTACCATTACTATCTTTCAGAAACTGTTCGAAGTTTGATGAGTCGAGTACAATGAAATCAATGAGCACGCTTAGCAGCGCGCCTCCGCGAGCTACCTGGGTAATTGTTCCTTTAACCGCGACACCTGATGGAAGGTTCCTAATCAACCATGTAGTTTCGCCCTTTTTCAATTCTGACCGGTCACCAAATATTTGGTTGCCGAAAACATAAACAGTAGATTCGAAATAATTGAAGGGACGTATGGCAAAGAAAATAATGCCAACAATTAGGCATAAAATTCCACTGAAGACATACTTGTTCATCTATCCACCAATCTTAAACATCAAGTGTGCATAATTTAAGATTTCCCAAGTTGATTTTCTCTGGTTTTTTCAGGACTTTATACGGTTGCGTAGTTAAGGACGTGGAAACAGTGCTCATTGTGAGTGTTTCTCTGGTCAATGTTCCTTCGGCAGACAGATTGCGAAAGGATCCGTTTGAAATCATTCACACAGACGACTATGTTGAGGTAGACGCGGAAAAGGTCGGGGTCACAATAACATAGCAGAGACCCTAACACAATCACAATGTAATCAAAATTTTTTTGGCTATTCTCAGTAACATTGGACCTGTTTAGAAATCTCCCAAATTGTTTCTTTTGATGGGGCGGTAGGGATTTGAACTAACATGCTACTCCAGAAAAAAGCGCTCGTCAATCGGACTTGAGAAGTTTGAAATCTATGCTATATGTTCTAGATACTTCTTGATCCGCCCCATTCCCTTCTCAACTTGTTCATAGGAGACGGAGTATGATATTCTTAAATGCCCTTCACCAGCTCTCCCGAAGCCCGAACCCGGCGCAGTCACTACTCCAGTTTCCTTTAATAGGGAAGTCGCGAATTCTTCATCTGATTTTTCGAAATTTGAGAAATCAGGGAAAACGTAGAAGGCTCCTTTCGGTACAGTGTAGTACAAGGACTTTATCCTTTCAAGTTCATCAAGCACAAGTTTTCTTCTTCTGTTGTACTCTACTAACATTTCTTGAACGCAATCTTGTGGCCCAGCTAACGCTGCTAAAGCTGCCTTTTGCGAAATTGCATTTGGACACAGGACTGCGTAATAGTGCAGTTTGCGCAAAGTAGCTGAGAGCTTTTTTCCCGCCGCCATATATCCGATTCTCCACCCAGTCATTGCATAAGCTTTTGAGAAACCGTTAACCGTTATTGTCCTGTCCTCCATTCCAGGCAAGGAACCTATACTGACATACCTCACACCATCGTAAATGATTTTTTCGTATATTTCATCTGCGAAAACTATTAGGTTGTGTTCTCGCGCCACCTTAGCGATTATTTCAAGATCCTGCCTTGAAAACACGTGCCCTGTTGGATTGGACGGATTACACATCCAAATCATCTTAGTTCTCTTTGTTACTCTCTCTTCCAAGACTTCCATTTCTATTTCGTAATTCTTTCTTTCTTTCAGAGGAACGGTAACGGGCACAGCTTCTGCCAATAGGGTGTCTTCAAAACATGCAGGATAATATGGATCAAGAATTAGAGCTTCGTCACCTGAATTTAGAAACCCCAATGCAGCGATCAACATAGCTTCCTGAGTTCCGGAGGTTACTGTTACCTCAGTTTGCGGATTAGCATCAATTCCATTCTCCTTCTCAAGCTTTTCAGCAATAGCCTGCCGCAGTTCCAGCATCCCGTTGATCTCTGTGTAATGCGTAAACCCTTTTTTCACAGCTTCCACGGCTGCGTGTAAAATATGCTCTGGTGTTGTGAAGTCTGGTTCACCTTGCTCCAAATGAACAACGTTCTTCATTCCCGCCGAGAGTTCAAGCATTCTTCGAATTGCCGAGGGCTTTGTCAAACTGACTCTATGAGATTCCTCAAACAATATCTCAAGCCGCCATTATGCGAAATCTACCTTCGCAAACATAGTCATACATAAAGTCATATAAGATTTAACGACCACAGCATTCTTGGGCCAAGAGATTTCGACTGCTTTTGAACCAAAAAGTGGCTGGATAACCAGTTGAAGCCTTCAGAAACCATTCAACGGAGCATACTATGGAGGATGATGGCACATCATCATAGAAGTCAGAGGTGAAGACAGGCAAAATCAACAAAAAACAAACCTAAGCTTAGTGCACACAGTAATTCTGCGAATCGAGAACAATATAGTACAGAGTGTCTTCAATGTGTGTTGGCAGTAGCTTGGTCGGGCGGGCAGGACTTTCATGAAGTGAAACCTTCATTTTGAAATCGCCGAGCTGGGGTTGTGTCCCACAGCTCTCCTGCGACACTCCGGTTTCTGTGCGCTTGGTAGGCTGAGATGACACCCACCATGAGTAGATGTCTACAGCCTCTCCGCCAGCTAAAGCCAATCTCTCTACGCTGGCTCGGAAGCTCTACCAAGCTGAGCTACCGCCCGACCAGATCTGTAAGATATGAAAATTGAATTTATATGTTACGGATTTTTTCCCTACATTTTTTTCTGGAAATATTCGAGATCTCCGTTTCGGGTACACCTTCATATTCTGCAAGCCCAATGTAACGAAAGTGACGAAGGTATTGTAAAAACTCTAAGGTAAATTGAATATGATCCCATTCATCAGGGTATAAGTTCGCAGCTAGCCAAATTCAAGCTCTCTTAGAGGAGCGTATCCAGAGCGTACCTCAAATCATCATGAAAGCTGTCGCGACCCAAAAGAGTAATAGCAGCATATGAACGGCATCAGAAACTTGAACAAGGCATATTTTCAAAAATGATATATGCTGATCCAGAAAGCAATCGTTTTATAGAAATTCAACTTTTATATGGCTTTAGCCCAAATGGGAGAAAGGGGAAGGCTTCAATCATTTCTTAAGGGTTTAACACGAGTCTTCAGTCATAGCGCATTTAGCTATACTCTAAAGAGCTAAGGTCTGGGGTAAAATATCCTTTTGGCGGGCCCGCCGGGAATTGAACCCGGGACCCCCGGGTTTCTTCACATGATCGTTTGTGTAAAAGCCCGGTGCTCTATCCTTACTGAGCTACGGGCCCCCTATGGCTTTTCCTTTCGCTTTTAGAAGATTAGGGAAGGTGTTTTTTAGTATTTCGATTCTCTTTGGCTTCGTTGAGAGTTTTAAAGATTGTATTGGACTTTTGAGAGAGCTTCTTGTAAGCAAATGGTAGACTTGACTTGAGAGCTGTTCAAAAAGGATTTTACTCGACTAGTATGAGATAATTCTTAATTATCTTCTTCCCAGTAAAAGCACAATGAGGGGCAGTTTATGAAGATTGTACCTAGTCATAAGGTAGTCTACAGTTTTTCTTCAAAGCATGAGCCAATCGAGTATGTTGCTCCGGGGGAAAGAATAATACTTCAGACTGTGGATGCCTTTGGGGGTCAAGTGAAAGACGAAAATGTGTCAATAGAGCGACTCGACTGGTCTAAAGTTAATGGTGCGACGGGACCAATTTTCATTACTGGTGCCGAGCCTGGTGACACACTTGTCGTCAACATCGAAGAAATAAGGGTAACTGAGAAAGGTGTAATAGCCGTCATACCAAAACAAGGAGCCTTAAGGGACAAGGTCTTCAAGGCAACTTTAAAAGTTGTATCAATAGATGACGGGTATGTTCATTTTGAAAAAGGAGTTAAGGTGAAAGCCAACCCAATGATTGGCACTATAGGAGTCGCCCCCTTGGACGATGAAGTAATAACGGGCAGCTTGGGAAGGCATGGTGGAAATATGGATGTTAAAGAAGTAAGATCCGGAACAAAGCTATATTTACCAATTTTCAAGAAAGGTGCTCTTTTTGCAGCTGGTGACCTTCATGCTGTTCAGGCGGATGGAGAAGTTTGTGTTTCGGCTGTTGAGGTTCCTGGTGAAGTCCTATTAAGCTTTGACATTCTGAAGGGAAAGAGCTTGTCTTGGCCTGTTCTTGAAACGCATGAAAACTATGCTTTCCTTACATGTGGAGATTCTCTCGATGAGGCTTCTGCATTGGCTGTTGATGCTACCGTATGTGCTTTCATGCGGGAATATAGATGGTCTTTTGAAGAAGCATATATGTTCGCTAGCCTCGTCGTTGACCTAAAAGTTAATCAGGTTGTGGATCCGAAAAAGGGGGTTAGGGCTGTTGTTCCGAAGAAGTTCATTTCTGTTGAGAGTTTATGTTGTGGATGAAATATTTCATTGTTTGGCTATATTAAAAGTCCATAGGGCGTGGTGTTTTTAAACATAGTTTTTCATTTAAAGAATAAAACTTGCCATTTTTAACAGCTAGCGATATATCTGCATGTTAATAAACGTTATTTCCTTCTTTTGCGTCTGAAAAATGGACGGTGTGAAAATTGATTTCGTGGAAGAATTCTTTTAAGAGATTAAACGAAGAATATGAGACGGCGAAGAAAAAGAAGGAAGCTTTGGACAATTTACTAAACAGTGGCAGGATCTCGCAATCTACGTTTGACTTGTTCAATATTGAAATAAACGAAGGTATTGCAGAACTTGAAAGGCAGCAGAAGGCTTTACTGGACAAAATGAGTTCAAAAATGAGGGGGCTTGAAGAGCAGATTAAGACGTTGGAGATGCTTTTTGCAAACTTTGAAATTCAGCATGTAACGGGTGAAGTAGACGAGGAAGTTTATCAGCGTGAAATCACTCCTCTGTCAATGGGACTTGAGACTGCAAAGCAGGAGTTAGACGCGATTAAAGAAGCCATGAACCAACTTTCAAGTGACACACAAATTCCTGCAACGAATGTAGTTGCACAGCCAGAGATAGAACCGCAGCCTTCAGAAGTTTCTCAAGCGGAAGCTGAAACTGCAAAAGAAACTGTGCTAGCGGTAGAAGAAGAAAAGTTGCCTAAACCTGAAGTAGACGTCATAGAAGCTTGCAAAACGGATTCCGCTAAGACTGAGCAGGAAAAACAGCAAGAAACATTACAAAGTACAGAGGAATCGAAGCAAACTGAGGAGAAGGAAGCCTAGCTGAAATAGAGTCGCCGCCTCCTTTTTTATTTAATAGTCTGTTAATTGAATGATGCTAGAAATTGCCCATTTTCTGAATATTATTTTGTCTCCTACAAGCTTTTTGTTTTGATAAGCTTGGAAGTTTGAATTCCTCTTACTGTATGTGTGCGGGGGCAATTATTATTGAAGCAAATGTTAAATGGTAACAATAGTGAGTTAAATTTATTGAATGTGCGGAGTCAACTTTGTTGCCTGATATTTACCAAGTTAGGGCAGTTATAAGGGTTTACGGCGATGTTCAAAGAGTTGGCTTTAGGTCCATTGTTCAAGATTTAGCTAGAAGGACGGGAGTTAAAGGATACGTGAAAAACTTACCTGATGGCTCTGTGGAGATCGTTGCTGAAGCATCAAAGGAAATCGTTGACAAGTTTGTCGATGCTGTGAGAGTTAAGGAACCCCAAATTGATGCTGCAAGACTTGATGTGGCTTACACTGAGGCTACTGGCGAATATGAACACTTCAGTTTAGTATCAGGCGATTTAACTGAAGAAATTCTTGAAGGGTTTGGAACGGAGGTAAAATACATTAATTTGTCAAGGGAGGAAAACAAAGAGGGCTTTGACAGAGTTGAGAAGAGGATCAAAGCCAGCATTTACTCTATGCACGAAGACATGAATGAGCACTTCGGTGAGATGGCTAAAAGATGTGATGTTATCTCGTCTGAACTTATTAGAACTAGGGAGGAACTTACGCGGATACTGGATAACATGTCAAGACTGATAGACGAGTTCATCAAGGCACGTGAAAAACAGGAGTAGAGTGAAGGATAGCTCTGAAACGGCGCTATTCTTGATGAATCTTACTCTGTAGCAACTAAGACGATTGAAGATTTTGGGAAACTCATGACAATTGATTTTAATAGGCCCCTGTGATCATGAACGAATAATGCTATTAGGGAAGTAGAAGTGAGTATGAAAATTCCAGAGAGTAAGATAATGATGACTTTTCATGAAAAGTTTAAGCAGTACGATTTAGGAGAGGGACACCCGTTCAGGGGTGATAGGTTTGTGAATGCTATGAGGTTTTTTAAGGGACAGAGCTTGCTTAGTCTTCCTCAACTGAAGATTGTGGAACCTCGACCTGCATCTAAGGAAGACTTGTTAAGAATTCATGAGGAAAGTTATGTTGATTTGATTTTTCGTTCGGCTGAAGAAAGTAGGCCATACGATTTTGAGACGCCTGTTTCTCCGGAAATTCTTGAGGCTGTGTTGCTTATTGTTGGTGGGGCAATAGAGTGTGGTCAAACGATTTTTGAGGAGAATGCGAAGCGTGCAGTTTCTTTGGGCGGAGGTTTTCATCATGCTGGAAGAAGTTATGGTGGTGGATTCTGTTTGTTTAATGATGTAGCAGTTTTAGTTGAGTATTTAAGGGCCAAGTATGATGTTGAGCGGTTTTTGGTATTGGATTATGACGTTCATTTCGGCAATGGCACGAGCGACATTTACTATCGAGACCCGAATGTGCTGTATATTTCTCTGCATCAAGATCCGAGTACGATCTATCCTGGGACCGGGTTTGTTTGGCAGATTGGAGAAGGCACTGGTGAAGGCTACAATGTTAATGTGCCTTTGCCTCCTGGAACAGGTGATAGTACTTATCTTTATGCTTTGAATGAGGTTTTTGTTCCTTTGGCTGAGGAGTTTAAGCCTGAAATAATTATTGCGAATGGCGGGAGCGACTCGCATTTTGCAGATATGCTTGGAAGTTTGAGTTTGACTGTTAAAGGTTTCTTTGAGGTTTCTTGTTTGATAAGGGAAACTGCTGAAAGGATTTGTGGTGGCAGGCTTGTTTTGATGCCTGGAAGTGGCTATAATCCCGAGGTGTTGCCGCTTTGTTGGTATGCCCTTGTTGCAGGTGTAGTCGGTTTGAGGGAGATCAATGTTAAAGATACTAATACTCCGAAAGAATCGACCCAGTGTCGCAGTACGGTTGAAAAGACAATAGACGAGTTAAAAAGACTGCTGAGGAGACATTGGGCGTGTTTTGGTGGTTTTGCGTTGAACGTTGTTCCTTAATCTAGTTTGTTTAGCAGAGGTATTGTGCGAGTTTTGGTGTTTATGTGGCCTAGCGATTTTCGTTAAATTTCGGATGTCTCTCTTTTTTATGGTATGCTCAAAGAAAACTGCCTTTTTACTTTATATTTGCGCGTGCATTTTTTCTTTGCTATTCAACGACTTGGGCTCGCTTAAGGGCGTACCATGAGATAAATAAGAAGGCGAGAATGTAGGTTGCTGCTACGCTTATTGATCTCAGCAGGACGAGTGAGAGGGGCTCCACGTAGAGTTCAATCATTGGAGGGGATTGCCCAGGTCGGAACCCGCCTATTTTGGAGAAAGTCACGTCTGCTGAACTGTGAAGGACATAGTTAATCAAGTTGGAGGCAATGTTATCTGTTCCTGTGGACACGGACTTGCCTAAGTCCTTGATATTTCCTGTGGCCCCGTTTCCCGGCAGATAAGTGAGAATCCACGCTTGATCTGAAAACACCGAAACAATTGGGGCGCTTATGAGTAAGGCCATAAAAATGCCGAAGGCTCCGAGAGCCGCTATTAACGAACTCTTAGAAATAGAGCCTACGGCTAAAACTATGGCTATCCAAACGAAGGTGCTAATAATGCTTCCTAACAAGGAGAGTGGAACGAGGTGAAGGTTGTTTTGAGGACCATACACGATTGTTCCGCCGATAGTAGTGTACACAAAGAGAACAGCATAGACTGAGAGAAGAGTGATGAAAGCTGCAAACAGCTTGCCTAGGAAAATCATTGTTCTGGAGACAGGCTTTGTTAACAAAGGAACAATTGTGCCGCTCTCAAATTCACCCGAGATGCTGTTCATAACTGTTACAAGGGCGAAAAGGAAGAAACCCAAGGCACCGGGGCCTGAGCTGACCGCATAGTCTGGATTCTGACTTAGTGGCTGACCTATCATGTTGCCTAAAATCACTGGCAAAGCTAAGCCCAGAGTAGCGAAAACAAACGCAACTATAACCATGCCTAAGAACTTTTTCTTTCGGATATTCCACAGGAGCTCATATTTTACAACAGCCCAGAAACGAGTTGTCCAGCTTGGATTTGCTCTAACTCCCTTGTTCTTGAAGGCACTCATTCTGCCTTACCTCCCTGCGATTTGGCGATAAGCTGCATGAAAACTTCTTCGAGGGTTTGCCCCCTCAAACTCATGGA
>Ga0315308_1000359_pt1 | contig 25263 bp, 21 predicted proteins | sample TDP3_MG_FD_203078 | JGI IMG/M metagenome (GOLD analysis project Ga0315308, IMG submission 203078) | Freshwater sediment microbial communities from Lake Towuti, South Sulawesi, Indonesia - TDP3 | ecosystem: Environmental > Aquatic > Freshwater > Lake > Sediment | place: Indonesia: South Sulawesi... | reverse complement strand
CCGCGAAATACAAGTGTTGCCAGGTGGCAACAAGCTTGGCATCAAAAAATTGAGTTTCTATGTTTGGCTGTTTTTCCCTGCGGATTTTTTCTAAAAATTTGTCGACATCTGCGATTTTGACGTTTTTAAAGCCTGTTATTTCAACGTACTTTCCGTTTTCTTCGATGTACCTTAGCAATTGCCTTCCTCATATATTTCTCTCAGAAATCTTCCGACGAGCTCTTTACGTAAGCCGGCTCTCACAAGTTTCATGGTTTCCTCTTCCACGGATGTGCCTTTCTCCTCGCATTTTCTAACGATCTTTCTTATGGTTTCTTTTATTTCCCAGGGGAAAACTATCCAGTTGCTTGTTTCCTTTTCATAGTAATCTGGTTTGACTATGCTCCAAGGCTTATAATATACCGTGGCGGTTTTCACCTCAACTGCGCCTTGTCTAATTATGTGTTCTTTTACCAGTTCTAGACTTTTGCCAGTGTCGGCCACTTCGTCTACGATGAGGACTTTTTTGCCTGCTACAGCTGCGGAAACTGGTTGCGTTAAAATGGGTTCAGTCTTTGTTTCTGCGACTCCTAGGTAGAATTCGGCTCTGGCGTTTGCGAGGTTAGGGTTTTCTAGGAGGTCTGATAAAACTCTGGCCGGAGGCCATCCGCCTCTCGAGACGCCAACGATGATGTCTGGCTTGAAGCCGTTTCTACGTATTTTTTCAGCTTGGTCCAGAAGCATCTTGTATATTTGATTCCAAGTTGGAACTTCAAACGTTATTTCTCGGTTCGCAGTCAATGCCTCCTTTACAAAGAAAGAATTTCGCGGATGCCTTATAAGTTTAAACGTGAACTTGGATTTTTAGCTGTGACTGGCCCCTTGTTTTGATCGATTCTTTTGACAATGTATATTAACCCTGTTTCCTCCTAGGTTTAAGTTGGTGTGCAGGATGGAAATCATCGAGTGTGTACCTAACTTCAGCACTGCAGACCCGAAAGTTGTGGAGTTAATTCTTAGCGAGCTCAAGAAAGTGAAGAACGCTTATCTGCTTGATTGCACTTTTGACGATTATTATAATAGACTTGTCGTTTCTTTCGTTGGTAACAGAAAATCTGTGGTTGAAGTTGCTCTAGCTATGGCTTTTAAGGCTTTAGAGCTTATTGATATGCGAAACCATAAGGGTCAACATCCCCGAATAGGAGCTGTGGATGTAGTTCCGTTTATACCTATAAGGCATGTGTCGATGGGTACCTGCGTGGAACTTGCCAAAAAGTTTGGTAAGACTTTGTCGGAAAAAGGCGACGTGCCTGTTTATCTTTATGGTGAGGCAGCCGTCAAGCCTGAACGGCACGATCTGGACTGGATCCGTGAGGGTGAGTATGAAAGACTGGCTGAAATGATGGTTAGGCCTGAGCGGAAGCCGGATTTTGGTTCAGCCAGCTTTAATCCTAAAGCCGGTGCAACTGTGGCAGGCGCAAGGAAGGTTATGACTGGCTTCAACGTGAATCTTGGATCTGGTGATTTGAAAGTGGCCAAGAAGATTGCGAAGGCCTTACATGCTAAGAAGGGCGGCCTTTCAAACGTTAAAGCTATGGCTGCCTTAATTCCTGAAAAAAACGTTACGCAGATAGGTATGAACATAAGCGATTATGAGAAGACTCCGCTTTACCGCGTTTTTGAATTGTTGAAGTTGGAGTGTGCCCGTTATAACCTCCCTATTCTAGGGGCAGAATTTTGCGGTATGGCTCCCCTAAAGGCTATTATTGACGTGGCTGCTTACTATCTTAAAATTGATAACTTAACCGAAGATCGAGTATTGGAAATAGCGGTGCAAAACATGATGGGAAAAGGCGGTGCCTTTGAGTAGGACTGGTAAATCCAAACCGAAAGAAGATGCCGACTTGCTAATTGTAAACGCCGATGAACTTTTAACGCTTGCTGGCAACAGTCAAAAGCCTAGCGTTGGAAAACAGATGCGGGAGCTGGGAATACTACGCGACGGTTGCTTAGCTATTAAGGAAGGTCGCATTGTCTCTGTGGGTAAAACTTCTGATGTCGCAAAGGCTTTTAAGGCTCAAAATCTTGTTAGCGCTAAGGGAAAAGTGGTTCTTCCCGGGTTCGTTGATCCGCATACGCATCTTATTTTTGCTGGTTCGCGGGAAGATGAGTTTCAGATGCGGATTGAAGGAGCCTCTTACATGGAAATTCTAACCTCTGGCGGAGGCATACTGAAAACTGTTAGAGAAACCCGAAAGGCAAATGTTGAAAAGCTCGTGGAAATTGGACTTGGAACACTTGACATTATGTTGGAGTACGGAACAACTACCGTGGAGACCAAAAGCGGTTATGGTTTAACAACCAAGGACGAATTAAGAATTTTGGAGGCTGCCAGACGTTTGAATCAGCTGCACTGTGTCGACATCGTTCCAACTTTTTTGGGTGCTCATGCAGTTCCACCTGAATATAGGGGCAATGCTGAGGGTTACATTGGCTTGGTTGTTGAGGACATGATCCCGAAGGTCGCAGAGAAGGGCTTGGCGGAATTCTGTGATGTCTTCTGTGAAAGAAGAGTTTTCAATTTGGAGCAAGCCAAACGTGTTTTAGTCGCTGGCAAAAACCATGGATTAAGCCCTAAGGTTCACGCTGATGAAATGAGTATGCTGGGCGGTGCCGATCTCGCGGCAGAAGTTGGAGCTGTTTCTGCTGAGCATATGCTTTTCTCTTCTACTGAAGGGGTCAAGGCTATGGCTGAAAAAGGCGTAGTCGCGGTTTTGCTTCCCGCAGCTGCTTTCAGTTTGATGATGGGACGCTACGCAGATGCGAGGCTCATGATTGATTTCGGCGTACCCGTAGCTTTGGGAACTGATTTTAACTCCAGCTGCTGGATTGAAAGCCAACAGTTAGTCATTGCCTTGGCTTGCCATTTTATGAGGTTGACTCCGGCTGAGGCCATAACTGCTGCGACGATTAATGCGGCTCATGCCGCTGGCCGGGCTGGTGAAGTTGGCAGTTTAGAAGTAGGCAAAAGGGCTGATGTTATAGTTTTAGGTGTGCCGAATCACAAATTTCTCGGGTATCGTTTCGGCGTGAACCTTGTTGATAAAGTCATCAAGAATGGCAGAATTGTTGTTGACAAAGAACAGCAGGGTGAACCTCTCCTTTCAGCTGAAACTGAATAGAAATTGGGCAAAGAATTAAAGTTTGTTCACCTTTTCTGTCTATTACTGGTGGGTCTGTCTTGTTCAAGGTTGAACGTCCCGTTGAGTGTTTGACTGGTTCTGAACTTCACTGCAAAAATTGGCAAATTGAAGGAATCTTGCGGATGCTTTTTAACGTTGTTGACCCTGAAGTGGCCAAGGACCCTGAAAAACTCATCGTTTACGGCGGAACAGGCAAGGCCGTACGGAATTGGGAGTGTTTTGAGCGTATTGTTGAAACTTTAATTGCGCTTGAGCCTGACGAGACCATGCTTATTCAAAGTGGCAAGCCCGTGGCTGTTTTTCGTACGCATGAGTGGGCTCCACGGGCTTTGATTGTTAACGCTATGCTTGTGCCGAAGTGGGCTACTTGGGACTACTTCTATGAACTGGAGCAAAAGGGCTTAATCATGTATGGGCAGATGACCGCCGGCTCTTGGGCTTACATTGGCACCCAAGGCATATTACAAGGCACTTATGAGACGCTAGCAGCCGTGGCGAGGGAACATTTTAGCGATTCTCTACGTGGAAAACTCGTCCTAACTGCTGGTTTAGGCGAAATGGGCGGCGCTCAACCCTTGTCTATCGCAATGAATGAGGGCGTTGCCCTAGTCGTGGAGATTGACAAGCGAGCTATTGACCGTCGACTCAAGCATAAATATCTGGAAATGTGGACGGACGACTTAGACGAGGCTGTGAAATTGGCTTTGGAAGCCAAAAGCGAAGCCATACCAAGGAGCATCGGTTTGTTGGGAAACGCGGCAGAGGTGCATCCTGAACTTTTAAGGCGAGGCGTAATCCCAGACGTTTTAACTGACCAGACCAGCGCGCATGACCCTCTGAATGGCTATTATCCTGCAGGCCTGTCAAAGGAAGAGGCAGATGAGCTTAGGAAAAATGATCCGCAAAAGTATTTGCAACGTGCAAGCGAAAGCATGCGATTGCATGTGGAAACGATGGTTAAGATGCTGCGGAAGGGCGCGGTCACGTTTGACTATGGAAACAACCTTCGGCAGCAAGCCTACAACGCAGGTTTCAAAGAAGCGTTTGCCTATCCTGGTTTTGTTCAACGCTACATTAGACCAATGTTCTGCGAAGGTCGAGGTCCTTTTCGTTGGACCTCGCTGGTGGGCAGCAAAGAAGACATCTACGCTTTGGATGACGTTATCTTGAAAGATTTCGGCTACAACCGTGAACTGTGCCGATGGATAAGCAAAGCAAAACAAGAGGTGCAGTTTCAAGGCTTGCCTGCTCGCGTCTGCTGGCTTGGATTTGGAGAAAGAGCCCGCTTTGGCAAAATAATGAATGATATGGTTGCTAGCGGCGTGCTTTCTGGGCCTATATGGATTGGTCGCGACCACTTGGATGGCGGAAGCGTTGCCTCACCCAACCGAGAAACAGAAGGCATGAAAGACGGTAGCGACGCCATTGCAGACTGGCCGATACTAAACGCTTTGATAAACGCGGTTGGAGGCGCAACATGGGTTAGTGTACACCATGGTGGGGGCGTAGGCATAGGCTACAGCATCCACGCGGGTATGTGCCTAGTAGCAGACGGAACAAAAGAAGCAGAAAAACGCATAACCACAGTGTTAGCAACCGATCCAGGCACAGCCATAGTAAGACATGCAGATGCAGGCTACGAAAAAGCACAGAAAATAGCAAGAGAAAAAAACGTAAAAATGCCGATGGCAAAATAAATGACTGTTGAACTCACCCGCGCGCGCAAGTTTGTAAGCAGAGAATTCGCCATGGTTTACAGCGACCACTCGAAGAACACTAAAAAGTGAGCCTGAAAATAGTTTTCAAATTCCATAATCGCTGCCTGTGGATTTCTAGAAATTTCCTAAGGCTCTATCGTATATTTTCTCCACCTTTGACGAGAAGAGGATCAGCTCAATTTTTACTTTTTTTATGAGAAAGGATACGCTCGCGGCATTTTTCACGCGTGCGCTCTAGCCAACCATCAGTTCTGATGTTGATTTGGATGAAAGTTATGATTACAAGGATGTTGTTCTTTAGGTGCGAACTAGTTTTGATCAGTTGAACAGCATAGGCAGCCACTTCTTTTAGCAACCTGAAGAGAGTCTATCCTTTGACAGTCATCTTCCGAAAGAATGAAAAAACAGAAAAATCCGGAATTTTAGTACGGAGGCATTCCGCCCATACCACCCATGCCACCCATACCGCCGGCTCCTGGCGGCATTCCCTGAGGCATTGGTGGCATTTTTCCACCGCCTTTCGACGCAATCAAATCATCAATTTTTAGAATCATATTCGCAGCTTCGGTAGCTGACTTGACAACTTGCAACTTTACTCGTAGTGGCTCAACAACTTTCAGTTCAAGCATATCTTTGATTTCACCAGAAAACACCTCAATCCCTTGGTGCTTGTTTTCTGCCTTCTCATGCTTCGACCTTAAAGCAACCATGATATCTATAGGATCTAAACCGGAGTTCTCAGCCAACGTCAACGGAATAGCCTCAACAGCATCAGCAAAAGCCTCGACAGCCAACTGTTCGCGTCCACCAACCATAACCGCATAGTCCCTCAACTGCGCTGCCACCTCGGCTTCAGGCGCACCACCGCCAGCAACTATCTTACCATCTTCAATGGCGTTTCTAACCACAGAAAGACCATCATGAAGTGAACGTTCCGCCTCGTCAATCACGTGATCCGTTCCGCCTCTGATAACAACCGTTACAGCCTTCGGGTTCTTGCATTCGCGCACGTAAACAAGCTTGTCATCGCCGATCTTGACTTCTTCAACACGTTTCGCTTTTCCCAGAACATCCGCAGTCAAATCCTTAATACTAGCCATTACTTTGCCGCCTGTGGCCCTGGCCAGTTTTTCCATGTCGCTGCTGCTCAAGCTCTTAACAGCCATTATTCCCCTCTTCGCCAAAAAGTGCACCGCAACATCATCTATGCCCTTCTCGCACAAAACGACGTTAGCGCCAACCTCTATGATCTTATCCACCATTTCCCTGAGCATGCGCTCCTCCTCGTCAAGGAAAAGCTTCATTTGCTCCGGACTTTCAATGTTGATCTTGGCGTCGAACTCGGTCTTTTTAATCTCCAATTTCGCATTCAACAAAGCAATCTTTGCACCATCAATAATCTTTGGCATCTGTGGACTTGCTATTTCCTTGTCGATCACCATTCCTTTCACAAGCTCTGTTTCTTCTAAGCTTTTTCCATGTTTCTTCAAAACCTTGATCAAATCAATATCCGCCTTGATCTTTCCATCCTTTTCCTCAGCAACTTGCCTAACGGCTTCAACGGCTAACTTTGCAAAATGTTCCTTAGCCACTGTTATGCCCTTACTGCCCATAGATGTTATGGCAACTTCCATCAAACGCCTATCATCATTCATGGTCACCGGAATTGCCAGAGAATCCAAAACGTCTTGAGCTTTCTCGCTAGCTTTTTTGTATCCATCAATGATTACTGTTGGATGAATGTTCCGCTCAAGAAGACTTTCAGCCTTAGCTAAGAGTTCTCCAGCCAATACTACAGCCGTCGTTGTTCCATCGCCAACCTCGTTGTCCTGAGCCTTTGCAACTTCCACAAGCATCTTAGCAGCCGGATGCTGAACGTCCAACTCCTTCATTATCGTGGCGCCGTCATTCGTTATTGCAACATCACCAATACTGCTGACCAACATTTTGTCCATCCCGCGTGGTCCCAGCGTCGTCTTTACAGTTTCAGCTACAATCTTCGCTGCCATAATGTTGTTTCTTTGAGCTTCCCTTCCCGTTGTTCTCCCTGTACCTTCTTTCAGTACCAAAACTGGAACTGTTCCCGAGGATCCAACAGACATTTTTTCACCTAATCTAATTCATAGAGCGAATCAATCGCTGTAAATTCTACACGGAAAAGTTATCTCTTCAATATAAATTTTTCTAACACTAATCTGCCTTAACAATATTATAGCCAGAAGCTTTCCGAAGTCTATTCATAACTGCCAAGCCGAGCCCTTTAGAAGACACTCCTTCAGCGATAATGACATCAATGCCTTCTGCATCAAATTCCCTTAAACGCCTAAACAGATTTTTTGCGACGGCAGCTAAATCGTGTCTGCTTCCAAAAGTCTTCACAACATCCGCCCTGTAATAAGCAACCGTTTCATCGGTAGCGAGAATTCCTACTCTAGAGCCTTTCTTCTCATAGGAATCCGCCAACTCCTTAACCTTATAAACAATCGCTGAAATCGACCCTTCCACAACAATCACCGCGGCGTTTGGCGCATAATGCTTGTGTTTCATCCCTGGAGATCGCGGTCCCTCAATAGGCAACTCTTTTTCCGCAATAACAATCGGGTGAAGTTTTACACTACCAAGGGCTTCCTTTAAAGCTTCAAAAGAAGTTCCTCCAGGGCGAAGAATCTGGGGTGGATGCACAGTCAAATCCAAAACCGTTGATTCAACTCCGACATCAGTGGGTCCAGCATCCAAAATCGCATCTATCCTGCCATTGAGGTCTTCAAAAACATGCTTGGCAGACGTTGGACTGGGCTTCCCAGCGAGGTTTGCACTTGGTGCAGCAATGGGGCAGCTGCTTTCTCTGATTAAAGCCAAAGCAACCTTGTGCCTAGGCATTCTGATTGCAATAGTGTCTAAACCGGCAACTGTCACATCGGGAACGATCGTCGACCGTTTGAAAATCATCGTTAAAGGTCCGGGCCAAAACTTCATCAACCTCTCAACCTTAGGTGGGATTTCCTTTGCTAATCTATAGACATCTTTCATGTTTTCAACATGCACTATCGGCGGATTATCAAGGGGCCGCTTTTTCGCTTTAAAAAGAGCCAAAACCGCTTTTGAATTCAACGCGTCTGCGCCTAAACCGTAAACAGTTTCTGTTGGAAAAGCTACCAACCCGCCTTTTTTGATAAAATCGGCTGCAACCCGGATCTTTTCTATCTCTGGCTCTTCGAAATCGACTTCTAACACTAAGGTTTTCTTCATCAACGTGCCATGTCCGCGCAGTGTAAATGCATTCTTTTAATGCGCTGTCTATTTTATTTAGTTTCTTATCATAAACATCGCTACTCTCTTCTAATTTGTTGAAACACTTTCTACAATAAAATCTGAAATCAGGAAAAAGTTATTCTCTATCTAAAAGGTTTCTTCAAACAATGTAGTAATCTAATACCTTTTTAATGCTTTTCGGCGCTTCCTGCCTTATAGACAGTTGTTTTAATACTTTTATCACTTGCGGTTGGAAACGGGCTATATCCGTTAAGCTTACCAAACCTGCAAGGCGTTTGCCCTCAACCACCGGCAGTTTCTTAATTTTCATCTGAAACATCAATTTCACAGCTTCTTCCAAATCCGTGCTCGGTTCAACAACAACCAGAGGACTAGACATAACTTCACTAACTCTAGTCTTGTTTGCATCCAGCGCTTTTGCAATTACCCTCTTTAAGAGGTCCCTCTCTGTTATTATCCCTACGGCTTTTCCTTTCTTAACAGCGATTAAACAGCCAATCTCGAACTTGTTCATGACCTCAACTGCTTCTTTGACTGTTACATTTTCATCAATGGTTATTACTTCCTTCACCATTACATCTTCAACTTTCAACACTATGCCACCTTTTTCTTCCGTTTCGTGTAACATGAAACCACCAACTTATCTATTTTTAATCTTATCCATATAAAAACTAATGTATATGCTCATTCACAAACCGCGCGCGTAGCAGGATCTTTGCGCGTTCAAACCTTTCTTTAGGCTTTGCAAACGGTCGCATAGCGTCCAAACTCATTCAGTTGCTTACGCTGTGCAGATTCGCTTTCGGCTATTGCAAAAGTTGGGGGAAAGTTTTATTTCGTAATCTTTCGCTTTCTCAGACAGTAGAATTGGACCTATTTTCATAATGCGTGAAATTTCAAAGGGCAATGTTTCGTCTTTCATATGCAACACTTCTTTTGATTCTTCCACTTACTTCGTGAAACTTTCAGGACTCACGTCGGTGTCCCCTCTTTTTCAGCTTCTGCGTGGACGACTTTTTCGATTAACCGCATGAAAATCGATTGGGCCTGTGTCTCGTTGAGTTTTTCCAAGTAAATAGAAACCAGCGCAATTTTTCCTTTTTTCGAGGCAACGTACTCGGCGAACATGCGAGCTGAGATGGCGCTTTTGTCGCCTAACAGAATGGATGAAGATGCTAGCCCAGGTGCATCTCTGGGTTTTGGAACGGCGATTGCCAAGGTTCCAAGCTTGTCCTCTTTTTCGCTTAGCAGAATTAGACAAGCATTTTTTGCTTCCACATACACTGCTAGAAAACGCATGTTTTGCTCAAGTAGTTCTTCTTTTACAACTTTCGCGCGTTCCATCATTTGAATCTCCATTGCTTATTTATAGCTTGGCTCATTCACTATTTATCGTTTTCAAAGGCGTTGCAACAAAATGGTTAAAAGCCGAGCGGAAAAGGTGCTTCAGATGCTCCAAGAAACTTTTAGTATGCCAAAATGGACATCCTCAAGCAGAGATCCATTTACAACATTAATCATAACAATAATTTCCCAAAATACCACTGACAGAAACACTGCAAAAGCCTTCGAAAATCTTTTGAATCGATTCGAAATAACCCCCGGAGTATTGGCGAAGGCGCCAAAGAATCAAATTGAAGAATGTTTGAAGGTTGCTGGTCTGTACAGGAATAAGGCCAAAACAATAAAGCATGTTTCAAAAATAATCATTGAAGAATTTCACGGAACCCTGAAACCGATATTGTCATTGCCTTTTGAAGACGCAAGAAAGACCCTTCTGCAGTTTCCCGGCGTTGGACCTAAAACTGCTGATGTTGTCTTGCTTTTTTGTGCAGAGAAACCTACAATTCCCGTGGATACCCATGTTAATCGTGTGGCAAAACGGTTAGGCTTTGCATCAGCAGAAGGAGATTATGAAAGTGTCCGCAATTCTCTTCAGTTGTTTTACCATCCGAAAAACTATTTAAGAGTCCATATTTTGTTAATCTCGCTCGGTAGAAAATATTGTAGGGCTAGAAATCCATTATGCAGAGAATGCCCGGTAAACATGCACTGCCCGTCTGTGGGATTGTGGAAAAATGACTGAACTGGTTAAGGACATCGCAAGATATTTTCCATACGCTACGATAAGACCTTTTCAAGGCGAACTCGTCAAAACGGTTTATGAAGCAGTTAAGAACGGCCAATCAGTCCTAATTGAAGGAAGCAACGGCTTAGGAAAAACCATCGCAGCATTATCCGCGTGCCTTCCTGAGGCCCTTGAAAGAGATTTGAAAATATTATACGTTGCACGGACCCATCGCCAGCATGAACGGGTTATAGAGGAATTAAGAGCAATTTCTGAAAGGCAGCCAGTCTCTGGAGTTTCCATGCGTGGACGACATGAAATGTGCCTGAACAACTTTGTAATTCGGCATGCCTCAGATGCTAAATCGGTCATGGAAGCCTGCGAGTTATTAAAGGCTAAAGATAGGTGCCAATATTATCGAAACATGGAGGAGAAGATAGACGAATACTCGCAGGTTCGGCAACTAATTATTTCTTCTCCATGTAAAGCTTCGGAAATCCAAAAAATCTGCCGAGAAAAAGGTTTCTGTCCCTACGAACTTGTGAAGACTCTACTAACCGACGTTAACGTAATTGCGCTAAGCTATCTTTACATTTTTGATCCATTGATTCGTGCCGCTTTTCTCAAAAATCTTGAGACGCCCTTGCGCAAAATCCTCTTAATTGTTGATGAGGCACATAATTTGCCTGAAACAGCTGTCGAAATTTCCAGTAGCAGCTTATCCCTCTTCGTTATGAAGCAAGCAGAGCTTGAGGCAAAAAAATTCAAACATGAAGACATCGCACTTTTGGCAAAACTTGTCAGAATTGAAATCGAAAAAATGGCAGAAAAAATCGATAAAGAGGCATTGGTTCCACCAAAGTTTCTTACGGAATTTTTTCAAAGAAAAGCAGGGACGGATGAGCCTCGCGAGCTGTTTGAACATTTTCATGAAATAGGCAGCTCCATCAAGCGAAGTTTGCTCGTTGAAGGAAAGTATCCGCGTTCTTTCATTCACGGAATGAGTGAGTTCTTGTTAAGATGGCTGGAAACTGCCGAAGACGAATCTTTTGTGAACGTTGTAAGTAAATACCAGACCAGAAAAGGTGCAGACACGGCAAAACTAGAAATAATTGCTCTAGACCCTTCCAAAGTCACCGCGCCTGTTTTCTCCTCGGTATATTCTAATATTGTCATGTCCGGAACACTCCAACCATTAGAAGGCTATGCAAAAATCTCAAAACTTCCGGAAAACACAGTAAAAAGTGTTATGCCGTCGCCTTTTCCCAAAGAGCACGTTCTCTCGCTTGTCTGCCTAGGCGTCACAACTGCAATGGAAAAAAGAACGTCAACAATGTATAGGACAATAATAAAGAGAACAAATGAGGTTGTTCAGAATACTTCAGCGAACACTGGAATTTTTGCCGCTTCTTTCGATGTTCTGGAAGCCCTAATATCAGAAGGGTTAGAAAAAACTTTGGAGAAGCCGCTTTTTCATGAGCATCGAGGCATGAGTTCCAAGGAAAATGAAAGAATGGTTTCAGAGTTTAAGGCATACGCTAAGCACGGTGGTGCGGTGCTTCTAGGGGTTCAAGGCGGTCGCTCTTCAGAAGGCGTGGACTACCCAGGTGACCAGATGAATTCTGCGGTAATCGTGGGTGTATCCTATGCAGAGCCTTGTCCCAGAGTTAAAGCTCAAATCAGCTATTTTGAAAAATGTTTTCCAGGACTTGGACGCGAATACGGTTATGTTCTTCCAGCAATGCGAAAAGCTTCTCAAGCCGCCGGCAGACCCATAAGAACTTTGGAAGATAAGGGCGCAATAGTGTTTCTTGATCACCGTTTTGCTACGTTTTATTGTCAACGTTTTCTTCCATTATGGATACGAAGTAGCTTGAAGACTTTACCTAACAGCGATAACGCTATTGCTCATGAGATCAGCCATTTCTTCAAGGCTCCGATGGTGTCATGAGCTCCGACTGTTTTCCTCGTCGGGAGCTGGAATTTCCCTTAGATTCCTGTCGAGCCTCACTTTTCCTACGGATATGCTTGAAATGCCTTCAGAAACGGGAGTGTAAACCCTTAAGATTTTCTTCAAATAGTCAATTTCAAGTAAGACACCTATTCCGAGAAATCTCCCTTGAGAATCATACATCGCCAGGAGTAACCCTTTTTCTTCATCTTCACTAACGAACATAACCTTCTTCCCCGTGGCTCCCTCAATTTTTTTTATGCAATCTAGATTAATCAAGCCTCTTTTTCCGATGACTAGGCATATTCTATCTTGCAGTTCAGCTAAGTGTACGGGTCTCATTCCTAAAAGGTCGCAGATTCTCTTAGTCTCTTGAATATTTTCTCGCTTTTTACCAAGACCAAATAACTTACTTTCTTCATTTCTCAGAGAGCTCAAAGGCAAAGTTTGCACTCTTGCTTCTTCTAAGTATTTCATGTAACCTAGCTCCCGTAGGTTTTTGCGTTTTTCTCTGCTTCTTTGTCTTATAACAAGCGGCGAGTCCACAATGTTTTTTCGATATTCTTCAATCATGTCTAGTATGGGCACTAATTCGTTTTTTTGCTGGATACAGAAAATCATATCAGGCTCGAGTTTCTCGACCAATTTGATCTTGTATCTGGCGGCGTCTTCTCCCTCAACCCACCCGTCAGTGTTTATGACGATAAAATCTGGAGATTTGCTCAAAATTTCTTTCTTTAGTGTTATTAAGCCGTCTATTGCCTTGTCAATGGCGTTGCTTGGCGAGGTAACACCTACAAAGAACGCGGCTTCTGCTTCTAGGTTGAAAAGATCCGTTACTGACTTGGTCACAAAAGTATAGGAAACCGTGCATGGCGGTCCTATATCAGATTGACCTAAATCTCCATCTAAAATTGCCACTTTCTGTTTTTTTGGAAGTAGCTTGTTCACTAAAAACGTGCAGAAACTGGTCTTTCCAGAGTCAACCGTTCCCAGAACCATCACGGTTATAGGCCTCTTTTGGAGGCTCAAAAGCTCTTCGTATGACTTGATCCATGATTGCGGAATTGTACTTCCATCAACTTCTTCAATGCTCACGTTTTTGTCGGAAAAAATCCAAAAGCTTGCTGTCTCCTCCACCGCAAAAGGCAATCGCTTTCCTTCCCGTATCACAATCTTGCTTGTGCTGTCAGCCGGAAAACCGAAAACTTCGACTCTACCCGTGGCTATGGTTACAGAAGCCGGGCCCTCAATCAATAGAGTTTTGCCTCTTTCAACTATTCGGTTCATGTGCTTTACTCCGCGGAAACGTGTAACCTGCTCTTCCAGCTATTCTTGTGGCTGAAACAATGTCTCTTAGCCCTCTCCTATGTTTAATTTCGTTTAGGTAGCGATTTGTTCCAGCTTCGCTAACGACTTCCAGCACCACGCTGGACGGCAATGCTTCATCTAGAGCGTCTAAGAGTTTCTCCTTATACGTTGGCACTCCGTCACCAATTTTTACGGAAACTGTGGCTGTGGAAGTATCCAAATTCTTCAGAGTGCTCTTTACCTTATGCAGTATTTCCTCGATGCTGAAGCAATTTTCTGTTTCAATAATCTTCCCGTCTGCTAAAACTGCCAATCCAGAAACCTCGCCAGGATCTATGCCTATAACAATTTTTTCATAAGACTCCTTTCCATGAGCAATCTTTAGTGCTTCATTCACCACCGCTTCTGGGTCTGTGTTATCCTTGTAAATCAAGATCCTCTCATGGTTTATCAGATGTTTTTCCTTCTCCGTAGTTATGACGACTTTCACTTCTACAGGAATAGGTTCGTTCGGTGTCACGCTCAAGAACGGCGCATTCTTTCTTTTCAACTCATTAACTGTTAGAAAGTAGGCTTTCCCTGAAACTGTCGCGACTGCAATCTTTGCTTTCATAAAGCTTTCCTAATCGCATATATGTCTAAGAGCAAAACACATTATTAGTTTAGCGGTTTATAATCGTTGATGTGCGTAATCTTGATGAACAATATTCCAACAGGCTGCGGTGTCATAGATAGAGTTCTAGGTGGTGGCATTTCACCCGAACGCATTAGCTTAATCTATGGAGAACCTGAAACTGGAAAAACCACTTTGGCCATCCAATGCGCCGTGAACTGCGCGATACAAGGTTACAAAACATTGTTTGTAGATTGTGACGGCACATTCTCTGCGAGTAGGCTCTCCCAGATAGCTTCTGAAAAGTTCAAAAAAATTGCGGAGCTAATAATTTTAGTCAGGCCGAATGATTTCCGCGAGCAAACAGCTCTCATAGATCATCTAGGAGAGTATGTAAGTAAGAATTTTGGTCTCATAGTTGTTGACACGTTCACGTCGCTTTACCGCCTTAGAGTCGCAGAGTCCTCAGAGAGGACATTTGAGCTAAATCGTGAATTGAATAGGCAAATAGCATTGTTGGCGCAAGTTGCCAAAACCCAGAAAATTGCAGTTCTAATAACAAGTCAGGTGAGAAGTGTTTTTAACGAGGCCCACGTCAGCGTAGAACCAGTTGCTACAAGAGTTTTAAAATTTTGGGCCAATACAATAATTGCCATGAAACCTACCGAAAACACACAGGTAATTAGGGCGGTATTAGAAAAGGCTCCAAAAAAGGTTAGGCCACTGTCATGTCTTTTAAAAATAGAAGAAAGTGGAATACATGAGTATCCAATTCATTGAGGATGGTTGATGAAATGGATATAGCCCGGTTAGTCATTGAAGCACTAAAGTTCATATTACCCGCGTACTGCGCAAACGCGGTGCCAGTAATCACAGGCGGAGGTCATCCCATAGACGGAGAGAAGAAATTTTTTGATGGAAAACCAATCTTTGGCAGAAATAAGACTCTTAGAGGTTTTTTTTCCGGGTTGGCTATTGGGATGGCTGTTGGCTTAGGAGAAAGCGTATTTTTCGGTTATCCGGCCTTCTTTATTTTATTATCGCCTCTTGGGGCGCTGTTGGGAGACTTGGCGGGAGCTTTTTTGAAGAGACGTCTTGGAATCGCTCCGGGAGGGTTATTGCCTATTATTGATCAAGTTGACTTCATAGTGGGGGCGGTTTTGTTTTCTCTTCCTCTGCAAATTGTATCTTGGGAACTGGCCATAGCAGTTTTTGTAATAACCCCACCAATTCACTTGTTGACGAATTTGGTAGCATACATATTGGGTTTAAAAAATAACCCTTGGTAAAATCATCGACCAAGCTTCATGTTTATCAAAACTTCGAGGAATACGTAGGCTAGGAATAAGAGAACGAATCCAGTAATAAGCGCCATGTAGGCTTGTCTCGGATTATAGGCGTACTTTGTGCTTTGATAAGCAGCTAACAATCCAATAATACCAAGCCCGTAGAGAACCGTCGCAAATACGGTGTCGAATATAAATTGGGATCCCAGCTCGGGATAAAGGAAATAGAAGCGCCCACCATAATAAACTGAAGGAAGAGGTTTCATTATGATGTTGTATAAGCCGCCTCCAAAGAGGAATATGGCAGTGGCGATCGCGATTATGGAAATAATAAGTGTTGAAGGTTTTGCGGTAGAAATTTTCCTGTAAAACCGGTTCATGGAAAACGATATTGATGAGATTTTTTTCTTAGCTTTCTGCGACATTTTGTCTTTCTCCACTTTTGATTAAGTATCCTGCCACTTCCCTAGCCCATTCTCCTGTTAACGGATTCTTGTCAATCTCACTTAAATACTCTTGCCAAGAGATTTTTAATGCCTTTTTCCACAAACTGTATTTCTTGAGGATATTCTCGTAGGCTTTCAAATGTAACTCGCAGTACCCTTTCTCGCCGGCCTCCCTACTGCAGACTTTGCATTTCAATTCGTTTTCTCCTTTCTTCTTTCAATGAACATTCCGGGTTGAGACAGAGTGCCCAAGGTCGTCTCCCTTTTATTCGAACTTGAGCGATGGGCCAGCTGCAGCCGCGGCAGTTTTTTCCAAGCGGTCTTACAGTTCCCTTTTGAGGAAGCGGAAATGAGGCTTTGCACAGGCCCTCAAAGTAATTTGTGCAGCCAGCGAAGCGTTTGCCAGTTTTTCTTGAGTACAATATCACGAGTTTTCCATTTTGGCAAATTGGACATTTACCGATGGTTCTTTCCTCCATCCTTGCTTTTTTTATAGCATTGCTTAATTGTTCGCCTATAATCACCTCTTTCCTTTTCAGTTCCCTTGTTACTGGTTTAAGAATTTCAACAGCGTCGATCACAACATCTTCTTTTTTCTCATTGTTTAACTGAATCTTATTCATTCTCTCTTCAAGCTCCTTCGTTAATCTTATAGAAATAACCTCGGGGCAATACTTCTTTAGAACTTCTAAAACTTCAAAGCCTAAGTCTGTTACTACAATTCTTTCTTCTCGAATGTACTTTCTATCGTACAGAGTTTGTATAATGCCAGCTCTTGTGGCCTTGGTTCCGATTTCTTCCTCTTCCATTCTTTTGAGAAGGCTGCTTGGATTATACCTTGGTGGTGGTTTGGTAAACTTGTCCTCCAAGATCACTTTCTCAATGTTGACTTTCTGCCCTTCTACCATGGACGGCAAGAGGGCCTCTTCAGATCTTATGTAGGGTTTGTAGAAATGTAGCCAGCCTTCCTTCAAAGTTTGCCTACCTCTCCAGTAGAAGTGATTTCCATCAACGTCGATGACCGCCTTCACACTATGCCTTATTGATGGTTCACCAAAAACCGCCATAAACCTTCTAACGACGAGGTCCCAAAGATTTTTTTCCGAAACATCCAAAACCCTTTCCGGCAGTTTTCCAGTTGGATAAATGGCAGGATGTGCCGGATCCTCTTTTTTTCCTTCTGTGGGCTTTAACTTCGGCATTGCAAGAAGTTCTGCCGTGAGTTCTTGGTACTCCGGAACCCTTCTCAGATTTTTCAGTATTGCTTCATAGTTTATTGCTGGTGGAAGTTTTTGACTGCTTGTTCTTGGATACGAAATCAAGGCGTCTAGGTATAGTCGCTGGGCTATGTTTGAGGTGCGCATTGGTGTGTAACCGAAAAAGCCATAAGCTTCACCTTGCAAGGAACCCAAATCAAAAGGTAGCGGCGGCGTTTGCTGAAATTTTTTCGTTTCGATTTTTTCTATTTCGCCATCTATTCCTTTACATGCGTCAACTATTGCCTTTGCTTCGTCTTTTATTCTGATGATTTTCTTTTCGTATTCTGCTTCAAAAATTGCGCCATTTATTTCAACTTCTGCCTTTATACTCCAGTAAGGCGTAGGCACGAAACATCGTACGGGCTTTTCGCGAGCAACAAGAAACCCAAGCGTAGGTCCTTGCACTCTTCCCGTGCTTAACGTCGCGTATTTTCCGCTCCAATTCCTTGCCGCTATTGTCAAGGCACGGGAGAGGTTCACGCCGTAAAGCCAGTCAATCTCATGCCTCGTGAGTCCAGCATTTATGAGTGCGAAATCCAAGTGGGGCAAGAGTTCTGCATACGATTTTTCAAGTTCTTCTTTTGTGAGCGTGGAATATTTCATGCGTTTCGAAATGTATTCTTTCTCGCTGCATGCGTATTTTAGTATGCAGTAACCGATTATGCTTCCTTCAATATCATAATCGCATGCGTCAATAAACACATCTGCGTTATTTGCCAACTTCGAAATGGCCGTAAGCCACGTTCGAATTTGTTTTGCCCCCTTCTCGACGGCATACCTTGGTACCCACCTGTAACTGAAAACGGGATAATGGTTTCTTCCGATTTTTTCGCTGGCGACAGTGTATAGGTGTCCCAACGCTGGAACAACAACTATGTCTTTTTCCCGTTTTGCCACGTAATATGGGATTCTATTTTCTTCCATTTCATTAGCTTTTCCGTTTGTATCCAAGGCTGAGGCTATTCTTTGAGCTGCATCTGGCTTTTCAGTAATAATCAATGTGTACCTTCCCATTATTGCAGAACCACGCCTAAATTTTATGAAATGGTTTCTCAAAAATTAGCGTTGCATCAAATTAAGAGTTTCTATGCAAGGAATTCTTTTACAGGTTTGGGTAGTAGAACATTCATGATTAGTAATCAATAAATATTTGGGGGTCTTACCTTTCTTGTCATCATAAAGGGGCGTTATGGAGTGCCGCAGCGTGTTATTTGTCAAGGGTGCGGTCAAGTATTGTATGATGGTGTTGAATTAAGACCTCCAGATGAGATTTTACATGAATATAATGGAAGATGCCCAAAGTGCGGCAAGAAACTTTCACTTTTACCCATAGATATTGAGGTAAAACCCATCAAATAGACTGTTGTAAGGAAGGAAGTTTTGATGGAAAAGATTCGCAGGACACAGCTTTATGAGGCGCATAGGCAAACCGCAAAATTAACAGTTTTTTTTGGGTTCGAAATGCCCCTCTGGTATAAAGGTATAATTCCTGAGCATTTAGCCGTGCGAAATAACGTAGGCCTTTTTGATATCTCCCACATGGGGCGGGTAGTGATAACTGGCGTTGATTCTGAGCATTTCTTGAATTATGTCATAACCAATGATGTTTCTAAGCTGGTGCCTAATAGTGCGCTATACTCGGTGATGTGTACCGAAAATGGCGGGATAATCGATGACTTTGTAACATACCGACTGTCTGAAGAAAAGTTTTTGGTAGTTTTCAACGCCAGTAACAGAGAAAAAGACTACAATTGGCTAGTAAAAAATTCTGGAGGTTTCAACGTGAAAATCGAAGAAATTTCTGATAATGTAGCAATGCTAGCAGTTCAGGGTCCGAAAGCCGAAAAAACCCTGCAAAAGATCTCCTCAGAAGACTTGACGAAAATTGAACGGTTCAAATGTGGGTGCTCTCTCTTAGGAGACGTAGATGTCTTTCTGTCCAGAACAGGATACACAGGCGAGGACGGTTTCGAGGTCTTCATATGGAATGCGCCGTTGAAAATGCCAGACAGAGCAATTGAGCTGTGGAGAACCATTCTTGAAGTTGGGAGGGCCTTTGGAATTGAACCATGTGGACTTGGCGCTAGAGACACGCTAAGGCTGGAAGCTGGAATGTGCCTGTATGGCCAAGATATTAGCGAAAACATCAGCCCGTTAGAAGCAGCATTAAGCTTTGTAGTTAAACTTCAGAAAGAAAACTTCATAGGAAAGTCAGCTTTGCAAAAGCAGAAAACTGAAGGAATCAAACGTAAACGTGTAGGAATACAGCTTTTGGAACAAGGTGTCCCACGACCCAGTTTCGAGATTTACGACGATAAAGAGGAAAAAATTGGATATTTAACCAGCGGCAGCTTTTCACCACTCCTTAAATGCGGTATCGGAATCGGTTATGTAGGAATTCTCAACGCTCAAGAAGGAGCCACTGTAAACGTGAAAATCCGTGACAGAAAAACAAAGGCAAAAATTGTGTCTTTTCCCTTCTATGACCCTGAAAAGTACGGCTACAAACGCAAAGCTTCGCTGTAAATGCAAAAAGATATAAAATGCAAAGAATGACCTATCTCGTGTAACCCATCAATAACCGCAAGGATAATAAAACACTTCATCAATCTGTGTGAAAGAGATGGCTTAAAATGGGGATTAAAGGGCTCCTATCGAAGGAACGCGTTGTTAACGGTCTTAAAGGCTTAGGGAAACTGCGAGTTAAGGTGAGCCACAGTTCAGTAATTACTTTTTCAGCTTTACTGCTCATACTTTTTGTCGCTTTTACAATACGCGTGTTGCCATTACGCTGGGAAATACAGACCGGTTCTGTACATCTTTCTGAATTTGACCCTTACTATCAGTACAGCCTGACCAGATATATGGTGCAAAACGGTCTAATTTCCCCCTATTGGCCAAATTTTTGGACTGACAGACAACGCTGGTATCCAGACGGAATAAACATGGGCATGTCATACCCGGCATTACCGATGACTGCAGCACTTCTTTATGACATTATTTCGTTATTGGGTGTAAACGTTGATTTGATGGAGTTTTGCGCAATCTTCCCTGCGATAATGGGCACGCTGGCTTGTTTAATCATTTACTTTATAGGCAAAGACGTGCAGGGAAAAACTACTGGTTTATTTGCAGCTCTTTTTCTAGCTCTAGCGCCATCTTTTGTCCAAAGAACTTCTTTAGGCTTTTTTGACGACGAAACCATAGGAATAGTTGCTCTTTTATTATTCGTTTTCATGTTCTTGCGAGCGATCGAAGAAGAAAGGCCTATCAGCTCAACTGTGAAGTATTCACTTGGCTCAGCAGCAGGGTTGGCATACTTCTGTACCGGGTGGGGGGCATCATTTTATCCAATAGGTTTAACAGTGATGTTCGTTTTCGCTCTGATTTTGTTAAAAAGGTATACTCAGCGTCTCTTGTTGTCGTACAGCCTAACCTTTGGCTTGGGTTTGTTCCTGTCCATAAATGCTCCTTATGTTTCGACAAAATATCTTGTAACTGCTCCAATGATATTCGTTGCAGGCATGTTTGTTTTGCTATGCCTCTTTGAGATTCTTCGAATTCGCCTATCAACAAAGTCAAAGATTATACTCGTGACTGCGTTGTTAATCATGTTGATCGGCGGCTTCATTGTCTTATGGCAACTTGGTTATATGCAGAGTATCGCTGGAAAGTTTATTTCAGTCATAGATCCTTTTGTACGCGCTGAATCTCCTCTGATAGAATCTGTGGCTGAACATAGAATTTCTGCTTGGGGTTCAATCTATTACGAATTAGGCATAGGAATACTGTTCTTTATAGCTGGCTTATACTTCACCTTGAGGAATCCCAACAACAGAAACTTGTTTCTCTTGATTTTTGGTCTAACATCCCTCTACTTTGCTTGTTCCATGGTGCGCTTGCTTGTGCTTTTGGCGCCAGCCTTCAGCCTTTTGGCGTCTGTAGGAGTTCTTGGTGTATTAAAGCCCTTTTACACTTTGTTGAGGGAATCACCGAAAATCGTTATGAAAACGAAGCACGGTTTGGGGCGTGTGGGAAAAGAATTCAGCGGGGCTGCGGTTTTTCTGATATTCATTCTTCTGGTGACAAACTTTGCTTTCGCACCCCAATCAGGAGGGGTGCCTAAAGTGTATGGCCAAGCTTACGCTCCAGTAACTGTCACCGCAGGCAGTCTTCCAATAGCGCCCAATGAACCTGTGCAAGAGTGGTTAAACATGTTGGATTGGACTAGGAGCAATCTTGATTCAACAACAGTTGTCTGCAGTTGGTGGGACTACGGGTACTGGTTATCACTGCTTGGAAATGTTACTTCTCTTGCTGATAACGCCACAATAAATGCCACGCAAATAGAGAATATAGGTTTCATTTTTATGGCAAACGAGACACAATCATTAAAAATGTTAGAGAAATACAATGCAAAGTACATTCTCGTTTTTACCACTCTTAGTATGAGCCAATCAGGCAACTATTGGTACGCAAGCTTTGCTGGTTTCGGCGATGAAGGAAAATGGATGTGGATGGCCCGAATTTCAGGCAAAGCTCGTGATCGATTCGTGCACATGGGTTTGCTTGATAATCAATCTGCATGGAGCGATGAAAAAACCTTTGGAGAATACAATAACGAGACAAACAGATGGGAATGGGGCTCTGTAGGGAAGAACTCGACAATCTACAAGTTGATGAGTTGGGGAAAACAGCGATGGTGCGAAGAAACTGGCTTTATAATCCCAGACGAATCAGCCACACAACCTGAATACTTCAAAGAAGCATATTTTGCAGGCTTAGCGTTATCTCCATACGACGCCAGTAACAAATATCGTGGCATCGTACCGCTTGTATGCCTCTACGAAATAGACTGGCAACAATACTACAGTGATCATCCAAGTTAAAGAAAAGGAGACGATAGTTTGTTTCCAAAAGTTCCTGATTACCATAAACCAAACAACCCCTTAGTTCCAAATGGTTTAGGTGTAATCTACGTTTTAGCTAGTGCAACATACCTTTTCTTGTTATATTTCTTCAAAATTGTTCAAATTAGCAACAATACTTCTCCGGCTCTAACTTTGGCTGTCTGCATATTGTTCGGCGGTTTCATGGGCCTGCTTGACGATTGGCTGGATTTACGATGGCGCCATAAAGCCTTCTTGCCAATCCTAGCCTCTTTGCCTTTAGCTACGCTGAGAGAAGGAACGCCGACCATGTCAACTTATTTCTGGGGCAAGATAGACTTCCAAGCAATAAACGTCCTCGGCATACCTGGTGAAATAATCTTCTACTTTCTAGTCATCCCACTAATTGTAACCATAGCAACAAACGCCGTAAATCAGCTGGGCGGATTAAATGGACTTGAGACCATTTGCCCATCCATAGTGCTCATGGGATTATTTTTCGGATCTGATTCCAAACTCCAAGTTATGCTTTACGTTCCCATCCTCATTTACGCTATCCTAGCTTTCTTTAATTTCAAAGGCAAAATCTTTGTGGGAAATACTGGCTCTTTTGCCATTGGTATAACAATAGCTTCCTACGCTATTGTTGCGAACATTGAACAAACTCTTGTAATTTCTATTCTACCATATGTGCTTAACTCCTTGCTTATTCTCTTAAGTTACTTCGTTTTAAGGAAAAAAGCAAATGTTTCTTTTGATGGTAGCAAACTGTTTTCTGACCACATAAGAAGCTTAATCACTCTTATTGCCTACAAACGGCCTTCGACCGAGAGACAAATTGTCTTGATTATTTCGCTTCTGGTACTGATTTCAGCTTCTGTTGCCTTGATTGTTCAATGGATATCGTTGTAGCTCTTTTCTGCGCATAGCGTCCAGATATACGGAAAAAGCAAAGAATTCACTTGCACGCTTTCACCGTAGTGTATCTTTTCTCATGTTTTAATCATTCTCCACCGCTTTGTGATTTGTTAGCTTCCGTTAGACAAGAGACTCCAGTTGAAAGGGTGAGCGTAAGGACGTGCGTCTGAGCGCAATTGACAGAGATCACACCCACTCAGAATAAAAAAATGAGCAACACAAAATATCTATGTTGTCAACCGCTTTGATAAACTTTAATAACTTAGAAGCGTGAGCATAAAGCTAGCCTGCGGGTGAGTGGACCTCCACCCGTTCCGCTATAACAAACCCCGGTGTAGGAGGTGGAAAAAATGAAATTTGACAGCAGAGATTTGGCTTTGATGGCGATTTCTGCAGGCTTGTACGCCGCGATTAATATTGTCCAGACAACGATGGGTGGACCCATAACTTATGGGCCTATTCAGTTGCGTCTTGCCGACTGCTTGATTCCTTTGTCAGCCTTGTTCGGGTGGCCCCTAATCCTAGGAGTTGCCCTCGGATGCTTTAGCAACGCGTATTACTGGCTTGACCCAGCCGACGTCATTGTAGGACCTATAGTCAATTTCACAGCTGCCCTCATCATATTCTCACTAAGAAGACATAAACTAGCCTCATGCGTCTCTGGCAGCTTCGCGGTTGGTGTTCCTATCGGTTTATATTTATACTATCTGTATATTCAGGGCAACCCTTTCATCCAACAACAAGTGCCAGTATTTCCAGGATCGACATTACCTTTGTGGAGTGCCTTCGTTTTAAGCCTTGTAATTAGTAGCTTAATCACCATTGCAGTTATAGGGTATGTCTTGCTAAGTGCTCTAGCACGACCGCGCATAATCGAACCGCTGAAATCGCATGGACTGAAGGTTCATACCGAAGGTTGAGCGCTGCTCACAGGAAACGTTCCAATTTAGTTAATCCTATTATTTCGTCGAAATCTAAACCTAATGCGTCCAAGACTTGGTCGAAGGTTGAATGCAAATAAGCAATGTACTTGTCAATGTCAATCTCATTTTTTGTCGCCAGTTCAACAGGTTTTACATGCGGCTCCTTGACAACCTTGACAAAACTTATTAAGTCGCCTGCTTTCAATTCTATTCCACTTTCTTTTAGGATCCTTGCTGCTTTGACATGTTGCGGCGTTGTCTTTGTGTAACGTTCAGGTTCTTCGCCCAAAACTACGTGAAAGGCCAAATCACTCAAGTTTTCCCATTCTCTCCTTTTCAATCGCATGTAACAATCGCGAACAATTTCGGCAATATCTCTCTTTGCTTTTTCAAAGTCTGCCGGTGTCTTAACAGTTGCTAATCGTTCTTTTATTCTGTTGAAGGAGTTCTTGATGAAAATTGGAATATGTTTTTTCTTGCCTGTCAACCCTTTAACATCGACTGTTCCGTCTTCCAAAACTCCTAGGTAATTCTTTTTACGGGAGCTAAAAACTGCGTATTTGTAAACTTTGTCCACGTCCAAGCTCATTTTCAATTTAAGTTCAGTCCAGTGGGCTAATTCTTCAATTTGCGCTTTTGAAGGGTTCTTTAGGAAGAGGCTGTCTGTGTCTCCATAGAGAACTTGAATGCTTAGCTGCTCTGCTTTGTTGAGTATTTGAGTTATGGAATGTCTCCCTATGGCGGCTGTGGCTTCAGCCACTGGCGGGCAGTAAAGGTCAAAGGTTTCAGCTCCGAATACTCCGTAGCTAGCGTTTAAAATGACTTTAAGGGCTCCTTGAGTGATGTTGTACCAGCTTCTAAGTTCAGCTGATAATGCTTTGTCTTTCGTTCTTGGCTTGTACCATTGCACCCGGAGGTCTCTAAGGGATCCAACGATGAGGCTTTCTAAGGCACGTTTTTTTGTGCAGACCCAGTGTGGTGTGTCGGGTATTATGTTGTTTCGGCATTCTGGATGTAAGCAAAGTATGGACTGGTAACCGAGGTTCCAAACCTTTATTATGGATGGGTATAGGCTCGGAAAATCCATGACTGCAACGTTGAAGTGGGCACCAAGAACAGGTTCCACAACTATTGCGCCTTTGTATTTTTTGCCTTTTATGACTGCTTTGGTTGCTGTTTTACCTTTTTTGGCAAGTATATCTTCAGAATTTGGAATCAACATGTTTCTTCTTCGATGTTCACGATGCATGAAGTTTCTTATCCATCGAGAAACACCTTGCCGGCTCACGTCATCCATTGGCATGCTGCTTATTCTGGCCAGGACGAGGATGAGCTTCATCACTAACTCATCTTCAAAGCTTGTTAGCTTGAAAGCTATTTCTGCGTCTCTGAAGCAGTATTTGGCGAGTTCTGTATAAGTCAATTC
>Ga0315308_1000357_pt1 | contig 25362 bp, 25 predicted proteins | sample TDP3_MG_FD_203078 | JGI IMG/M metagenome (GOLD analysis project Ga0315308, IMG submission 203078) | Freshwater sediment microbial communities from Lake Towuti, South Sulawesi, Indonesia - TDP3 | ecosystem: Environmental > Aquatic > Freshwater > Lake > Sediment | place: Indonesia: South Sulawesi... | reverse complement strand
CTCCGGGAGAGAAGGAGAAGATTGAGGCCGCTGTGAAAGCGCTTGAGGAAGCGATGAAAGGAGATGATCACAATAAGATCAAGGAGCTTATCAAGGCCCTTGATGAACTTACCGTTCCCCTTGCAGAGAAACTCATCATCCGCCTCGGTCGCCCGGGGTCAGGTCTTTACTTTTAGCATTTTTGCTGATATAGCAGTTTCGTGGCTCGGCCATTACGGATCGAATATTGTGGTGCGGTTTACCATGTCACTTCTCGTGGCAACGAAAAGAAACCCATATTCTTGGACAACAAGGATAGAAGAACCCTCCTCTATCTCCTGGTCAAAACTAACAAAAGGTATAACTGGCTCTGCCACGCATACTGTTTGATGGACAACCACTACCATCTTCTTATCGAAACTCCAGATGGGAACCTTTCTAAAGGCATGAGACAGCTCAACGGGGTATATACACAATATTTCAATTACATCCACGAGCGGGTAGGACATCTATTCCAGGGCAGATACAAGGCTATTTTGATCCAAAAGGACAGCCATCTTCTCGAAGCATGCCGCTATGTGGTATTAAATCCAGTGAGGGCAAAGAGTGTAGAAAGAGCCGAATTTTGGCAGTGGAGCAGCTTCCAGGCGACAGCAGGCAAGGAAAGACCCCACCCTTGTTTAACTGTGGACTGGATACTGGCGCAATTTGGAAGAGACCGGGACACGGCGCAAAAAAGATACGAGGCCTTTGTAAATGCCGGGATAGGGGTAGGCTCTATTTGGAAGGGAATAAAAGGACAGATGGTATTGGGAGAAGATTCGTTCGTTAATAAATTTATTGCTCCCCTGAAAATCAATGAAGAGAACAAAGAAATCCCCAAATCTCAGCGTCTATTGAATAGGCCTATCCTTGCGGTATTATTTAAAGAAGAGATTATGCACATAAAACAACAACGAAACAAAACAATAATAGAAGCGGTGGAAAAATATGGATACTCTCAAAAGGAAGTTGCAGATTTTCTTGGTATGCATTATACAACAATAAGTAGGCTGATGGTCGGGAAATATAAATGCTAAAAGTAAAGACCTGACCCCATGAAACCATGAAATGGGAAGATTCAGAAGAGATTGCGATAAGGCTGTTAGAAGCCCATCCGGATATAAACCCTTTATCCGTCAGGTTTACAGACCTTCATCGCTGGGTAATTGAGCTGAAGGGTTTCAATGACAATCCAAAGGCTTCCACAGAGGGCTTCCTGGAGAAAATCCAGATGGCCTGGCTCGAATTGAAATCGTCCCTTTGAAAAATGCTAAAAGTAAAGACCTGACCCCATTAGGCATTAGGAGGACAAGGGGAGGGTGAAGACAAAGCGGCATCCTCCCTGGGGAGGGGTGTCCACCCAGATGCGTCCCTTCTGCGCCTCCACTGCCATCTTGCAGAAAGACAGCCCCAGTCCTGAGCCTGCAAGCGGCATTACTTTTCCTTTACTGCTCTTGACACGATAGAATTTATCAAACACCTTATCCCTTAATTCTATAGGGATCTCCTCCCCTGTGTTGGATACACAGAACTCAACCTCGTTCCTTGAGCCATGCACAGCTGCGAGGATTTGGATATTCCCTCCCTCCGGTGTATGCTTCATGGCATTATCCAGGAGGTTGCTCATGACCCGCTGGAAAAGCCTTTTGTCCCCCTGGACAGGAGGAATTGATTCAGGGATGTTGAGGACGAGGTTTTTCCTCATCTCGTTCAGGCTTGCCCTGAGGCCCTTGACCTGTGCATCAAGAACCTCGTTCGGTGTGAATCTTTCCAGGTTCAAGCTGAGCTTGCCTTCCTCAAGCCTGACCACATCCAGGAGGTCCTGTATCATCTGCTGAACCCTGAGAGCGGCGCTGAGGGAATCATTAATTGCGAGCTTCGCTTCCTCGTCCAATTTCCCCCTGGCACAGTAGTCATGCAGAAATCGGATATTAATTATGATTCCTGAAAGGGAATTCTTAAGGTCATGAAGGAGATAATAGGAAAGATCGTCCTTGAACTTTCCCAACCTCGTCAGCTCCTGGTTTGTTTTTTTCAGTCTGTCGTGCAGGCGCGAATTTACGACTGCGATGGCTGTTTTTGCAGCCAGCGCAAGCAGGTATTTCTCATCTGCTTCCGAGTATTCATTCCCTGTCCTGCTGTTGGCAAGTAAGAGCGCCCCTAAGAAATCATCGCCCTTCAGAAGAGGTGCACCGAGAAGACTTCTGATGGGGGGATGCCAGTCAGGGACACCTGCGGAATCTGGATGGCTGGAGGGATCTCTGAGACGAATTGGCTTCTTTTCCCTCAATAAAACACTGAAAAGACCCCTCCCCTCCGGCATGACAGCGTTGACAGAGCACCCCGATGCCTTGAAGAACTTCGTTCTTCCCCTGTCCTCATCGAGAACATAAATGGCCGAAAGTTCAGAAGGAATGACATCCCTGGCAGTATCCACAATTTTCTGGAGGAGGTTTTCGATCTCCAACTCCCCCATGAGTATGTTAGCTACATCGGAAAGGACGCTCAGCTTCCTCCTCTCGGATACATCCTTGAGTATTCCGATCTTTCCGATAACCTTTCCCTTCTCAACGATCGGAGAGCCTGTGAAAAGGACAGGGACGCTGCTGCCGTCCCTTGCCGTGAACTCGATCTCGTATGAATCAGGAATCCCTTTCCCCCCTTTCTCAAGCTGGGCCCTGAGGATCAAGGCGTTCCTCTGGTCAAGGAAACAAAATGGCTCCTTTCCGATCATCTCCTCCCTCGAATAACCAAGCATCCTCAGGACCGATGAGTTGACAAAGGTTGTGATGTTTCGTGAATCAAGAATCCAAACCCCATCGCGGAGCGCCTCCAGAATGGGGTGTCTGGCCAGGGTAGCGCCTCGCTTCATGGCTTGCCGTCAGAAGATTCCTCCGCGATTTTGTCTATCAAGGCACTGCTCTCAGGATCAATATATGTGAATTCAACTGCCATCCCAGGCCTCCACCCGCCATGGCCGGGCTCCTTCCCCATGACTCTCACAACATTGCCTTGCGCCTCGACGAGCTTGATTGCTCCCTCAAAGAGGGAAAGCTCAAGAGAGACCTTGGATCCCATAGGAAGAGGTTCTTTGGTCTCTATGAAAATTCCACCGGCGCTCAGGTTTTCAGACATGTATTCCTTGAAATCGTCCATATCCTCAAGCCAAACCTTAACCACTGTGGCGATGTTGATCCTTCGGGCCTTTCGCCTCTCGGTTCTCTCCATCAGGCACAACAATACTTCAATATTATTTTATGTCCATTGAAAATAAAGGTATCTTTGTATGGCATATAGAAGATTTTTTTCAGAGTCTCCCTCAAACGAGGTGAACCGTATCCCTGAGGAGTATTGCATTCCCCCAGTTATTAGCCTGACAACGTTCCCCCCTCCCTTGATGTAATATTCATCTATAGTCATGTCAAATCCCACTGTCTCATCAAGTGTGAGGGGGACGGCCGTCTCTATACGAGCGCCTGTCATGCTTATGTCACACAGGGTTCCCGAGACCTTCCCTGATCTTGCAAAAAGCCGGACAGGAACGGCTATCGCTAAACGGGGGGCCCTCCTTCTGTCCGAATCGAACTCCCTCGCCTTCATCTTCCTCTGAAAAGCCAGAGCCTCCCTGACGATTGAGATGAACATGTAATTCTCACATGGCTTAAAAAACAACTTGAAACATTTGATAGGACCAATGATCCTCTCAAGTTCCGACCAGTCTATGTAGCCGGTGAACACCATAGGGATGGTCTCGGGCCATCTCCTCTGGATCTCCTGGATTGTCTTTATTCCGCTCAACCCTCCCTCCAGCATCAAATCCACGACAGCAACCTGGGGGTTTTCCTCCTCCATGACCTTCAGCGCCTCCTCCCCGTTTCTTGTCCAGAAAGACCTGATGTCAGGCGCATCCTTGTTCATAAGCCTTCGCAAAGACCTCAGGAGAAGCTCCTCATCGTCAACGATGAGCACCTTTGGGGTTTCCTGAGTCATTGAGCCTCCCTCGCCCTTACTGCCACAGAAACAACCCTGATTGTCAGCCTGCGAAGCAGGGACATGTTGGCTCCATCCAGGGCTATGATGTCAAATGGGGAGATGATGGCTATGGCACAGTACATGGGTATCCTGAATGATTTTCCCAGATTGAATAGTTTAACAGGGAAAAGATGCCATCCATCAGAGATGACGAAACAGTCCCTGAGGTTCATGTTTCAGCCGCCCGACAAAAGGTCAGGGAGAATGTGGATCCCCCCCCTTCCTGGCTTTCCACAGATATGCTCCCGCCCATCTCCTCCATAAGCCTCTTGCAGACGGCCAGTCCGAGCCCCAGGCCCTTGCGCTTTGTTGTCATGTAGTCTGTGAAACAGGTGGCAAGCTTTTCCCTCGGCATGCCAACCCCTGTGTCAGTAAAGAAGACCCTGACCTTTCCATCCCCTGCTATATTAAAGACCCGCAGTGTTCCCCCGTTAGGCATTGCCTCTATGGCGTTTTTAACAATATTGCTGATGACCCGTTTGAGTGCAAATGTGTCCGCCATGATCATGATGCGGTCTGTCGGGCCATCCCTCGCCATATTTATACCAAGGGACTGAGCCTCCTCTGAGAAACTTTCCAGGGCCCTGTCAATCTCCATATTGAGGTCAAGGGAAACGAGCTCTATTTGTGGAGCCCTATAGATATTCCTGAGGTCATCAAGTAGCGCATTGATATACACGACGGCCTCCTCCATGTTTTTCTTGAAAATTGGCAGGTATTCGCTGTCCCCCGGCGATCTCTCCAATGCCTTAATGGCCATTTGCATCCCCAGGAGTGGATTCTTGAGGTCGTGCACGAGACCCTGGGCTATCCGGCCGAAAACAGCCGTCCTTTCCCTCTGCTTCACATCCTCCTGGAGCTGGATGAGCTTTTCGGCCATCTCATTGAACACCCTGCCAAGCTCTCCGATCTCGTCCCTGGTCTGGACATCCACGCGTGCCTTCAGATCTCCTGATGCTATGGACCTGGCCCCCTGCATCAGCTCCATGATGGGCCATACAATCCCACTGCTCACAAGGAAACCAACGGCCAGTGATGCGAGCAGGAAAACAATAATAAGCAGGCCAAGCCTCCTCGCTATGGCCTTGGCCGAAACATATGCCTCGCTCGTGGGCTGCTCTATAACAAATGCCCAGCCAGTGCCGGGGACAGGGCTGCTTGACCCGAAGACCTTCCTGCCCTCAATATCCGTGTATTCAAGGGCTCCCGGCTTGCCCAATAAGGCAAGCCTCACCACCTCCACATCCTTGATGTTCTTTCCCTGCAGGACAAGGGATTTGCCCGGGCCTGAGCCATGAGCTATGAGTAGGCCTGAGGCGCTCACAACCATGGCATGGCCGCTCTCCCCAATCTTGAGTGAGTCAACGAGGTTCCACATCTCAACAAGGTTCACCTGGGCGAGGAGGGCCACTGATATGCCGGACAGCCTCCTCAAAGGGACTGCCATGAACACAGCAGGGGTCATGGCCTGTGTGATAAAGACCTCTGAAAGCGCCTCCTTGCCCTTGAGCCCGGCCTTGATGGCCTCATCACTGAGCCGCCCTTTCTCCCCTGAAACAATCCCCTGGGTGATAAGCTCCCTTCCCCTGGAATTGACAAGGGTTATCTCCTGGAACTGCTTGAAATTTATAATGTAATTCCTGACGATCGACTCCTGGAGATTCCTGTCAATCCCAGGCCTGTTGATGTTCTCTGATAATGCCCTGAGGACATCCCTGAGCATGGCCACATACTGGCCGATCTGCTCGGCTGAGCGTTCGGCAACAAGTGCGTTCCCCCTTGAGATGGCCTCATGCTGGGCCTCAACAGCCCTTCTCACGGCCATGGTCCCGAAGAATATCAATGGAACAAGGCATGAGAAAAATAGGAGGATTGATAGCTTCTTCCAGATCGCCATCTTAATCCCTCAATGGGGTTGATCCTGAGACCATGTCTTTTTCCAGGTATTTCTGCTCTTTTTCAGGGACCCACCACTCCCCGAGGTTCCAGAGAAGCCCGCCTGGCCCGATCCTAACGCCCCTGAACCTCTTGTGAACACCTGCAATGAACTCCCTCCAGAAGAGGAAGACCCCTGGCGGATCAGCCTGGATCTCTTTCTGGAACATGGAATAGATCCTCTGCCTCTTTATCTGGTCAGGTTCCATCCTTCCCTTTTCCAATAGTTCGTCAACAATCGGGTTTTCGTAGGAGAACCAGTTCATTCCATTTATGGCCTGGGATGAATGTAGGAATTTGTAATGAATATCAGGATCAAATAATGCTGTGTAATATGTGATAACTGCTTGATATTTCCTTCTTTCGAAATTTTTCAAAAATTCCTGGAGGGGAAGTGTATAAATTTTCATTTTCACTCCAACACTGGAGAGTTGATCCTGGAGCATGATCGCGGTCTCCTTGAGGAGTTGATCGTCCTCAAATGTGAGGCATTTGAACTCTAATTTCTTCCCGTTTTTCCTCAAGAGCCCATCCTTTCCCGGAGACCATCCGGACTTCCTCAGTTTTTCAATGGCCTTCTCAGGGTCATATGGGATAGAGAAGTTCCCCTGATCATATCCTGTGGTTCCTGGGAATAAAGGTCCAAAGCATTCCCTTCCCCTTCCCTTGAGCACATCCCTGACAAGCGCGGCCCTGTCAATTGCAATATTCAATGCAATCCTCACATTCCTGTCCTTAAAAAGGCCCTCGTTCATGTTGAAGCCGAGGATGTAATAATATGGTAGAAGCGTGGAATAGAGTTTCATTTCAGGGATAGAGGCCAGGAAGCCTGCATTCCTCGGAAGAACCGGCTCAAAAACATCTATCTCACCGGACATGAGCCTTGACCACGCCTCAAGCTGGGTCTTATATATCCTGACCCTTATTCCATTAAGAGGCGGCCTTCCAAGGAAGTAGTCTTCGTTGGCCCTGAGGAGCACACCCTTTTCATCGCGATGCTCAAGCCAGAACGGCCCGGTCCCAATGGGCCTCTTTTTAAATTCAGTGTCATCGTATGCATGGCTTGGCACAATTCCAAAATCGCAGAAATGTATGAAGGCATGGTTTGGCTCCTTCAACTGAATCCTGACCTCGTATCTGCCCTTCTCCTCTATCCTCTCCACACCCTCAAGGGCAGAATTATATAGGCCTGGCCCTTTCGTTGCTGTGATCCTCTGCATGGTGAACCTCACATCCTCAGATGTGAATTCATGACCGTCATGGAACCTTGCCCCTTTCCTGAGGAAAAAATCCCATGTTTTTCCATCACCTGAGACATCCCATTTCTCTGCGAGCCCTGGGAGGAGGCCGGATCCCTGATCGTGCTTGACAAGTCCGTCAAAAATCACCTCCATCAGGAAACTCCCCCATCCCGAGTAAGAGCTGATAGGATCGATCTCCCCGACCTCATACCATGCCCCCATGCTCAGGATGTCCCCCTGATCCCTGGTAGAGGCTGTGCACGCCGCAAGGAGCAGGCAGAGAAACCATGCCTTCTTCACATTCCAAATATATCATTTTTCCCATGTGTTACATAAAACATTTATACTGCACATTAAAATTCAAATCACATCCATTACCTGATAATAATCATAGCGCAATAAAGGGTGCTGGAGTCCTCCCTCCTCACCCCCTTCTTTATGTTTTTCATCTTGCCATCACCCCCTTTCGTTTAATTGGCCTTCAATTGCCTTTTAATAAGCTCCATTGAAACATGCTCAAAATAGCTTCTCTGGCACGAGTTTGATGAGAACCTGCACCCCCCGCCGCAGAGGGGAAGATAAGGGCAATCCTTACAATCCTTGAGAAGCCCATTCCTTAGCCCATTTATGAACACGGGCTTATCCCCTATGCCCTGTTCAGGAGAGGTGTCTTTCTTTGAGATATGGCCTATTAGACCCTCTTCCCTGCCGACAAAACCGCCGCATGAATAAATAGCGCCTTTCGGGTCTATGGCCGCTGCATGGCATTTGTATAGCTCGCATGGGCCAATCTCCCGTATATTCCTCGGCCTGAACCCCCTTTTAAGTGTCTCGTCATACAGGATGAGCATCTGCCTCGGCGCCCATGTAGGTGTAGTCAAGCATCCCACGCAGTGGTCATGCATGAGGATGGGCGTGAATCCAACATGTGAGATCCCTTCTTTTAGCCCTACCTCAGAGAGATAGTCCAGAAGCAAGGGGATGGCCTCAATGTTCCTGCGGTCAAAGTTGGCGCCGATATTGATCTTGACTTTTCCATTTATTTTCAACAGATTTTCAATAATCACATCAAATGTCCCCTCCCTGTTCTTGAATGTCCTTTTTTCATCGTGGAACTCTTTTGATCCATCCAGGGTGACCTTGATTGCCTCAAGGCCGAACCCGGACAGCTCTGTTACAAGCCCTTCATCCAGCAAAACTCCGTTGGTAAGGATGTCAAATTCCGGCATAATGCCCCTTTTTCTCGCCTCTTCAGAGAGCTCCCTCGTGAGGAACCTGATGACCTGTGGGTTCAGAAGTGGCTCACCACCGTAAAAGCTCATGATCAGCTTTTTAAATGGAACACGATCAAGCCTCGCACAGACCCATTCCTTCACCCTCCTTGCCGTGTCCATGTCCATGAAACCCCTGCTTTTGATCCCATCCTCATAGCAATAAACGCACCTGAGGTTACAGGAATAAGTCGTGAGAATTATGAGGTAAAGCTCATCTGTTGACTCGCTCTTCCTCCTGAGCCAGGCAGCGACATCCCTTTTCTCGGATTCCCTGTCATGGACTATGAATCCTTCCCCTATGGCCTGCTCAATGGTCTCTGGGGTCTCTGGCTCATCCGGGACAGGGCCCTTGCCGAGGAAGTAATCAGTCCATTTTTCATTCAGGTCAGCAGAAGAACCCGTGAAGATGTTATAGATGATCATTTCGTTATTACTGTCTTGATTTATAAGCATGTTATACCTTGAAGGGAACATGAGACTTATATATAAGGCAACGCCTGTGCCAAACTGTAACTTATTGATTTTATTAGATATTGAACTTTTTACAGGGTTCATTATTGAACCCTTATTTTCAGAAGTTTAGCCCTATTTAATGTTAAATTATTGATATTTCAGAATAAATACAACGGAGTCAATATTGAACCCAAAAAGGCTCAATTGTGAGCCAATGCCATTGGTAAAACAATATGAATCTCTATTCTATGCGGTATCTCTTGATCTTTTCGTAGAGGGTTGAAGGGGCTATATTAAGGACCTTTGCGGTCTTAACCTTGTTGCCGCGATAAGCCTTTAGGGTCTGCATGATCGCTATCTTCTCTATTTCCCCAAGCGACTTGCCAACAAGGGACGAAAATCCTCCGGTTGTTGTCTTAGTCCTCGAAGAGGTCAGGGATGCGAGATCTTCAGGCCTGAGCAATTCTCCCTCAGCGAGGGCAGACGCCCTCTCAACGATGTTTCTAAGCTCCCGGACATTGCCCGGCCAGGAATATGCCCTGAGAATATCCAGGGCCTCTGGAGAAATTCCCTTGACCCTGGAAATCTTCTTGATAAAGCTCTCAACCAGGACAGGGATGTCATCAAGCCTCTGGCGCAAAGGCGGCAGGATTACCCTTACCACCGAGATGCGGAAAAAGAGGTCTTCCCTGAGCTTGCCTTCTTTGACCATCTCATTAAGATCCCTGTTTGAGGCTGCGATGACCCTTAGATCGACCGGTATCTCCTCCTCCCCCCCTACCCTTCTGATGGCCCGATGTTCAATGGCCCTTAGAAGCTTGGGTTGAAGCTCGAGGCTCAGCTCTCCTATCTCGTCAAGGAATATGCTTCCGCCCGCAGCAAGCTCAAACGCTCCCTTTCTCCGCGCAACAGCGCCTGTGAATGCCCCTTTTTCGTGTCCGAATAGTTCGCTCTCTATCAGTGTGGGTGAGACAGCGCCGCAGTCAAATACCACAAAAGGCCCCTTTGACCTAAGGCTCAAGGAATGAATGGCGCTGGCTGTCAGCTCCTTGCCTGTGCCTGTCTCCCCTTCAATGACCACAGTGGCATCTGTTATTGCTATCCTCTCAATGATGGCAAAAACCTTTCTCATCTCAATGCTTGACCCCTGGAGACCGCAGATGGATGTGCTCTTGCTTGGTGCGAGGCCGAGCTTTTCCTCCTTGATATGAAACTCCAGAGAGGTGTTCCCAATCTTGATAAGCGCTCCGGGCCTGAGATATGCCTCCTTTACCTTGACACCGTCCAAGAAACTCCCGTTTGTGCTGCCCAGGTCTTTCAGGAGGTATCCGTCCTTGAGGTGATGTATCTCCATATGGTGCCTGGATACGGTATCGTCTGCAAGCCTGAGGTCGTTGTCCTCCTTTGTCCCGACCTTTATAACGGGCTTGTGCAGGAGGATGTCCTTGCCGCTATCGGGGCCATCCACTACAAGCAGCCTGCAGGCCTTGAGCAGGAAGCCGCCCTCGACCTTGCCCTTGCCGTGAACGCGGGTGATCCGCATTTCGTCCTTGGTCACAGTAATTGAATTGTATCCCAGACCAATTACTGATGCTACTCGATCATTAGACTCTTGCCGTCGGTCCTCATAATAATTGCACCACCAATATCAGTCCTGAGGATGCGGATGCCCATGGATTTGAGCCTCTCAATGACATCCAGGTCTGGAAAGTTTCTCCTTCCATCCGTGGAGATGACTGCGATGTTAGGATGAACCCTTTTCAGGAACATCTCTCTGCTCGTCCCCTTTCCCCCATGATGGGAAAGCTTGAGGACCGTGCTCGAGATCTCCATTCCAGAATTAAGAAGGAATTCCTCGCCTTGCTCCTTTATGTCCCCTGCGAATAGAAAGCTTATACCCCCATAGACAATCCTCATTACAAGGGATGAGTCATCCGGGTTGATAAACTCTATCCTTGCCCCTGAGATCTCAATGGAACTGTTTCCTTTTGAAAAATGAAACACCCTTGACCCAGCCTTTTCCATGCTTGATCTGAGCCTGTTAAGGGTTGTGCTCTGGGCCTCTGCCTCAGGACCCCAAATCTCCTTAGGGAAAAAGTTTTCAATGATAAATGGAAGGCCGCCGATGTGGTCGGCATGGGCATGGCTCCAGGCTGCATAATCAATCCTCGGGATCTTCCTCCACCCGAGATACGGCGCAACAACCCTCTCTCCCAGGTCAAAGTCTCCCCATGTGCCGGCCCCATCAACAAGGAGCTTTTTTCCTTTTGGAAACTCAACAAGCGCAGAGTCTCCGTGCCCGACCGAAAGGAATGTAACCCGCAGCTCCTTGTTGTGAAGATTTTTGATTCTCCAATATCCTATATCGGCTACGAGAATAAGGGAGGCGGCCAGGATGACCATGATGTATCCTTTTGAATAGCGAAATCTCTTTACATTTACCGCCAATACAATCAAAAGGTAGATGAGGAAAATCTCCAGAAGGGTCGGGGTCGTGACCCTGATTGATGCCATTGGCACGGAGGCTATTACATCAACAGCCTTCAACCCGATCAAAAGAAATGGCCTGCAGGCAGTATAAAGGACATCGGCGACAGGAGGGAATACAAGGCCTGAAAGAGCAGCGAGGAGCCCAAGGGGGACGCAAACCAGTCCCATTGCAGGGATGATGATGAGGTTCGCTGCGAGTCCAAAGAGCGGGACCTGATTGAATGAGAGGGCAAGGAGCGGGGAAAGCCCCAATCCTGCAGCCAGTGTTGTCAGGATCAATGTCATAAGCCATGGCAGGATCTTTCTCAGCCAGGGAGCTTCTACGGCGAACAACTTGTTTATATCCCAGCCGATCAGGGAGGAGATCCTCGGAAGGAGATACACAATGGATATGACTGCGAGAAATGAAAGCTGAAACGAAATGGAAAAAAGAGCCTGCGGCTCAAATGCGAGGATAGCAAGTGCGGAGAGGGCCAAGGTGCTGTATATCTCCCTCTCCCTTCCAACGAGGAAAGAGACGATGAATGCGCACACCATGACAAATGCCCTGAGTACCGGAACACTTGCCCCTGCCATGCTCGTATAGAGTGCAAGGGGAACAAGGGAGATGCAGGCTGCCATTTTCTGTGCCATGCCCTTGATCAGGAGGAACTCTGATCTTTTCATAAACAGGAGGAGCGCCTGGTAGAATGTCCATGCAACCATCGTGAGGTTGAATCCTGAAACAACGAGGATATGGATGGTCCCTGTCCTCCTGAAACTGGCCTCTGTCTCCCTTGATATCCATCCCTGCTGTCCAAGGATCAAGGCCCTCATCACAGCCATCTCCTGTCCTTTCAAAGCCCTTTCAATGCCCTGCCCTACCCTGATCCGCATGGACTCTATCCATCTCATAAAAGGGCTTCCTCCGCGGCCAACAAGGGCAATGTCTCCAAAGGAGCGGAGGTTTGCCAGCGCATCTATTCCATTGAGCCTCAGATACCTCTCATAATCGAACCCCCCCGGATTCCCGAGGTTCTTCGGTATTCTCAGCCTGAGAGAGGCACGGACAAGGTCTCCATACCTGAATGGCTGGGAATCACAATCTTGATCCGAAGAAATTGAAAGGGAAACAGTGAGACCCTGGCCCTTGAGCTTCAGGCGATACCCATCATGCCTCCTCTCAGGTGCCTCTATGATCACCCCTTCAAATATGGATTCTTTATTCCGAAAAGTATCCTGTGGAAGCTGCTTCGGTGTTAGTAGCGGTCTCATAGAAAATGCCCCAAGCGATAAAAAGATTGGGAGCGCCCAGACAAGCACGGGCATCCTCCCCTTCTGGAATATATAACCGACAACCCCGATAATTGTTCCTATTATCAGAAATAGGAGGGATATTAATAATGGAGAGGCGCTATATTCTGCAAGAAAGATTCCGGCCACATAGGCAAGAACAAGGATGATTAATGGACTGCCCATTCCGTCCATTTATCACCAACCCAACCCCTTGGTCAACCCGCTTTTCGTGTTATAGCAATCCCTTCTTCTTACGCCGTGCGACAGAGGCGCATCAGCATTTGTCTGAGAGGAGGATCGCAAGGGTTGACTTGAAGAAAATAGAGGGATACGCTTGAACTTAGCCCATTGATAAGGGGTGACATTCCTTGAAGGAAATTCGTCAAATAACTGATGAGGAAATCATCAGAAAATGTCTCAATGGGGAAAGAGAGGTATACAGGGTCTTTGTTGAGCGGTATCAGGACAAGATCTTCAACCTCATTTATCGCTATGTGGGAAGCTATGATTCCGCCCAGGACATTGCACAGGAGGCTTTTGTCAAGGCATTTGAATCTCTCGGCAGCTTCCGCAACGATGCCCGTTTTTCCACCTGGCTTTACCGGATCGCTGTTAACAAATGCAAGGATTTTCTCAAGGATAGGAGAAGGGATGATGTCTCCCTGGAAAGGGTCGCAGCGCCTGCGTCATCGAGGTATTCCAGTCCCTTTGTTGGCCCAGAGGAGGGATTTTTGCGGAGGGAAAGGGCCACGAACATTAATAAGGCCATCCTCGCACTTTCCCCCATGTATCGTGAAGCCTTTCTCCTGAGGCATATGGAAGGGCTCTCATACAATGAGATGAGGAAAATACTTGGTCTGCCAATCAACACGCTCAAGATGAGGGTATTCAGGGCAAGGAAGAGCCTGAGGAGGATGCTGACTTCTTCCTCCAGGCACATGGAGTCCAGATGAAAAAGGATATTTTTTATTTGCCAAGGGTAAAGGCACCGGATGGATTATCGGAAAGTGTCATGGCACGGATCAAAGGTATGGAAGAGCCGGGCCGCGCCGGACTTCCGCAGAGGAGATGGATTGCTCCATACCTTCCTTTTGCCATGGCTGCAATGCTCCTTCTTGCATACGGCTTGGGTGTCGCCACATCCCTGCTGATTAGCTCCCGCAGCGAACAAGGGAGAATTATGGTTAGGTTCTCACTTTATGCTCCAAAGGCAGAGAAGGTCACGCTCGCAGGCGATTTTAATGGTTGGAGCCGCGAAGAAAACCCGCTTTCACCGCGAGGAGACGGTGTTTGGAGCGTCACGATTCCACTCAATTCGGGAAGATACGAGTATATGTTCCTCGTTGACGGAAAAACATGGATTCCTGACCCTGGAGCAGCCCGTTACACGGACGATGGCTTTGGCGGGAAAAATTCCATCCTTGACCTTGTATAAACGACACATTGCTGGTCTTTTTTTAATTTCCGCTTCGCTCCTTTTCTTTTCAAGCTGCGGGCAAAAAGAATCAATCCCCGCCGTCTCCTCCCCGGGCATCGGAAGCAAAACCCTTATGGTCAGGGCCAGGGTTACCGCTAATAACATCTTCAAAGACGGCTCTTCTGACCCTGAAAATTACATAACTACTTTCCATGTTGACATTGAAAAGGCAGGAGAGCCTATTACAGATGCTATTGTGAAGTTCAGCAATTCAACGGAAACCTTCACCCTGATCCAGAAACCGGCCGATTCAGGCAGGTATACCAACCCCGCCCCCGGGTATAACCAGGTCTACGAGCTATCAGTCCAATCAGGTAACGATTACATCAAGAATGCCTTCTGCACGGGTCCTGAAATTCATTCCATCACATACCCTACTGTCCAGACGAGCCATCCAACAAATTCAGACCTGCCGGTCCAATGGAACAAGGCAAGCAATGCCCAGAATGTCCATATTGCAACAACATATTTTGACAGCGACAAACAAGGAAACCCTGCAAGCGACACTGGAATATACACGATCCCCTCGAGCTCCTTCCCTTCCCTTCTCTCCACGACTTTTTCAGATGTGGTAAGTGTGACAAGGGGCAACGATGTAGATCTATCCGTATCGGGAGCAGAGGGTTCAATACTGATTGTTGAGGTAGAAAATTCTGTTAGATTCACCCTGACGCAACAGTGACCTCAGCCTCAATCCTCTCTTTAATCTTCATTTCCCTGTCAGGAGAAAACATCCATATGAGCCTTTATCCGAGCCTTGAAATCGGAGGGGGTTATGACTCCAATATCCTTTTTGAGAGCGCAGGTAAAACTGAGGGTTTCTTCAATCAAACCTCCTCCAGCTTTGGTCTTGACCTCAAGCTCACAGAAAAACTTGGCTTTTTCACCGATTACGAGATCCTATTTACAAATTATTCTGCAGGTGCTTTCTCCTCATTGGACAATTTCCTTGCAGCAGGTCTGACCGTGAGGCCATTCGGAACCCTCTCACTAAAACTCCTCGGACAGTGGGAGGCTTTTGACCCAAATGACAGGCCTGAATACAGGTTCACGCGGCTTGTTGCATTTCCTTCAATTGAAGGAAGCTGGGGGAACCTCATATTAAGGACGGCATTCTACTACTCTCTCATTGAATTCCAGGACAGGCCTGTTATCGCTCCTCTTCGCCCCCCTGAAAACCAGACTGATACAGAGATGGAAACATTTGTCTTCATCGGGTATACTTTTGGAAAATGGAGCGCTTCAAGCATAACTTATTCATATATAAATACCAGATCAAACCTGATAGAAGATGAACGCCATACACTTGACTCATACGGAAACTCCGTCACCCTCAACATCTGGCAGGCCCTGTGGAGAAAGGCCCGTCTCAATCTAAGGTTCCAGACATTGTTCAGGGAATTTGTGGATAATCCCGTAGATTCAATGATGAGGGAAGACGAACTATACAAGGCAAGCCTCATTTTCCGTCAGGGACTCACCGAATACCTGGAGGGATTCGTCAGCCTCAGCTACCTTCAACTGGATTCCAATAATTCTGCTGAGGAATTCATCAGAAAATATATTTTCGTTGGGTTCAGTGTTCTTTTTGACCCTGTCCGGATGGACAGGCAGTGGAGGGAAGTCCGCTGAGCTCAAAGCTCCTTCATATTTTTATCGTATCCTTTTTAGCAGGATGCTATCTGCATGGGCTTCGTCCTGAGCGTGTTGAGGGGGGTTATCTCTTTTCGCTCAAGGCTCCTGGGGCTCAGGGTGCAGCACTGGCAGGTTCATTCAACAATTGGTCTGAGACAGCCAGCCCAATGAATGGGGACTCAAACGGGCTCTGGAAAATCGTCATACCATTGAAAAGGGGGCGTTATAGATACATGTTCATTATTTTCCAAAAGGATGGGAAAAGAGAGTGGATAGAACCCCCTGGGGCGCAGACCTATGTTCCTGATGGTTTCGGGGGCAGAAACGGCGTTATTTGTGTTGAAATGGAGTAACAATATGCCTTTTCAGGTCGTCTAAAGGAGAAGATAGGAAAATGAAGAGAATATCAATAGTTATTGCAGCTTTTATCCTCCTGTTTCCATCCCTGGCAGCAGGTGACGAGGTTGGGAGGATAATTGATGCCATTGTTCAGAAGGCACAGAAAAGGGGCCTCAGCCGTGACTCAATAGCCCCCCTACTGATTGTAGTCCGGGATGCCAGTCAAAAGGGGATATACCTGAATCCGGTCATTGACAAGATCCAGGAGGGATTGGCAAAGAACGCCAGGCCCGATGTTATTGAAAGGGTTGCGCGAAGGGCGATGACAAGGGTATCAGAGGCAGAGGAATCCCTTGAGGGTTTCCTCCCTTCCCTTTATGGGAAAGAACCGGTCATAGAGACCATATTGGAGGCCCGTGACTCTGGTTTGAGCAATGCGGATATTAGGGAGATCCTTCATGCAGCCTCGTCAAGCGCAAAGGGGAAATCCCCTGACCCGGGCATGGTCATCGCTGCCATTGATGGGACAGCTGAGCTTGTTAGGGTTGGGGTTGAGGGCGACAGGGCTGCGCTCCTAACAAAGGAAGCACTTTCAAGGGGTTTCAGCAGGAATGACATGAGAGGGTTGAATTCCGAGCTTACACACTCGCTTGTCTCCCTGAACAGGAGGGAGAAGGAAGAGGTCTTATATTCTACAGTCAATATGATCAAAAAAGGACAGGATATAGATAGTATTAAAAAATCTTTGAGGGAAAAGACTCTTATTTCCGACGGGAACCTCGGCATAGGTAAGGGCCTCTCTCCGTCAGAGGGGGCAAAAGAAGGTATAGGCCCTGGCGAATCCGAACATGAGCACGACATCCCAAAACCGGCGCCCAGGGAAAAAGACAGGGGGAAATAATAATTATTAAATGCTTGACATACAATGGGAAAATGGATATAAATAGGCAAGGTCAAAAAATAGGCAATGGGTAAAACAAACAACAAAGGAGGAAAGAAATGAAGGTAAGAGGAAAGGTATTAGCATTTATGGCGATAGCCTTAATCGGGGGCGTGGGGCTTATCGTCTATGGTTGCGGCTCCGAGCCTGTTGATTTAAACGTCAAACAGGACAACAATGCGCCTAATGGGTCAGTCCAGGGATGGGTTCGAGATGCCAATACCAGAGAACTCCTTGCGAATGTAGAGATTAAGGTACAGGTAAAAGGAGGATGGGTGAGCACGAGGTCGAATGGCCAAGGGAGATACAGTCTGAGTCTGCCTGCCAACAATTCCTATGAAATGTATGCTAGTCTCACTGGATATGCAATAGGCATTGTTGGTGTTAATATCCCTGCGACCTGGCAGGCAGGTGGTTTATATCCAGTCTATACCAATGAAATTGTGCTCCAAGACATAGACCTTTATCCATCCGATGCCACACTTGAGGTTATCGTTCTAAGGAAAGAATCCTGTGGAACACAGTGCTCGGGAGGAACCGCTGCATCTCCTGTAAGTCAGACCAATGCATCGGTTGTAGTTGATTTAATCTCGTCTAATTTTGAATATGCTGAGACCCAGTCACTTGGAGGCAGCAGCACAGGGACTTGGGACGGGATTCCAGCCCCTATAATTGTACCAAGTAATAATATTGTAAGTGGTCTACCAATTGACTGCGGTGGCGCAATGCTAACCACATTCACTACGGCGGTTACTGCATCGGGCGGAACAGGGAATGTGGCTTTTTATAATGGAGTCACGTCTCGTGTATGGTTAGTTTATGCTGGGTGTATAACTATTCAATAAGAGGAAAATGACCTTAAAGAGAGACAGAGGAATAATCTTGAGGTTTGCGGTCTTCTCTGCGCTCTTGCTCTTTCTGCCAGCCATTGTGGAAGCTGAGGAGAGTGAGCCCCTTCAGGTTGCTCAGCAGCCAGGGCGACCTACTCTTGCTCCACGGGCTCCGATAGTCACTCCAGCCCCGGTCCCAAAGTCTGCTAAGTATTACTTTGTTGAGCCATTCGTGGGTGGCGGTGCTGCCTCCGAAAATGCGACGACTGCTTATGGCAAGATTGGCGTCAAGGGACGCTATTACCTGAGCCGCGAGATGAATCTGGGAATAAGCGTATCAGATGCTATCTACACCCAGAGTTATTTAAATCTCGTCATTAGAGAGTTCGGGGTAGTATCTAACTATGATCAAATTGATCTCGTGCCAATCGTGGTGACCGAGCAGAAGATTGACGCTGAGGCCCATATAAAACGCCGCATCCCAATGGGAGGGATCCCTTTAAGTTTATACCCACTCGTGGGAATTAAGGGAATTTTTCTCCAGAATGGGATTCTCAACTTTAACATGGGCGGGATCAATGTAGGGCTTGAACTTGCATACCCCTTGGGGAAAAGTGTATCTCTGGAAGGTGGCGGCGATTTCCTCTATGACCTCATTGGGATTGCATCGCCCCAGCAGATAACATCGCTTTTTGGAAACCCCTGGGCTGCATTGACATATGGAGCAGCAGTTGGCTACCGTCTGAACCCCCAATACAGACTCAAGGCGGGATATGATGGCCAGGCACTATTCTTTGAAAGAATCACACGAATGTATAATGGTCTGGTCGTATCCCTTATCTTTTAAAGCCTGAGAGGGGATGGCGAGAGAAGAATTATTGGGGGGCGTTATAAAATGCGCCCCCCTTTTTCTTTCCCTGATTATTACGCATACTGACACTGCTGCTCTTGCTGAAGAGAGGTTGTATGGCATTGAACCTACACTCTCACTGGGTTACGACAGCAATATAATCCAGCTTTCATCATCTGACCTGGACTTGTTCAAGAATAATAGGGGATACCTTCCGCCGACCACCGATATTCAACGAATAGACTCCAAGATAAAATCCACAGATGATTTTCCAATCGTATTTGAGCTCGTGGGAAATGCCCAGGGCAGGCCCTGGAAAGAGAAAAAGACCTTTGCAGAGCTCAAGGGCCATGCCTACTTCTTTCCAAAGAATGTGGTTAAATTTCACGGCGATGCCGGCATATCATTCGCCCAGGAACTTCCGCCTGGGCCGGAGGTCAGGGTTTCGTATATCTATCAAACCAAGACCTACTTGAGAAATCTTAGCTATTTTAACCCTCAGGTTCCCGGGACTTCGTTTACAATTAAGTCATACCGCAAGGCATGGTCTCAATCCCATACTGCCGGGCTTTCCCTTTCCCAACCATTTAATGAAGTATTTATTCTAACTGCTGGATATACTTTTAAGGATATTATTTTCAGGGAGGCATTCAAAGAAAGGAATTCCTTTGTTCATAGGGGGGATGGGGGTATTGAAGTCAGACCGGGTCCCCTTAAGTTAAAGGTTGATGGTTCCTACGAGATATCGCTTGCTCAAGGGGATATCCATTCAACCCCTCGTAAAGAGTCTGATACCTCCTACAACCAGGCTGGCTGCAGTGCAATGCTTGGAATTGATCTAAAAAGGATAGGCCTGGCAAACCTGATCCTTGATGCAGAGGGAGGGTTCTACCTCAGGAACTTTACCACGGAAGACTCACTTGATCCTCTTCATTATAATCGCAAGGATACAATCAATACCTTCACAGGAAGAATAACTTATCGCATGTCTAAAAATTGGGCTCTGGCCGCAACCTACAGCATTATCCGGGTTGATTCAGATGTAGGGTCTCTTCCGACCCTTGAGCAGGAGGATGAGGCAACCTCTTACAGGGAGGACACTGCCTTTCTCAATATCATTTTCACCCCGCCCCGCTTCGGTCCAATCGTTAAGTAGAAAATGCTAAAAGTAAAGACCTGACCCCATTAGCGGAGGGAGTAGAAGACGCTGCCCTCTTTTTCCTCCCAGATCACCCTTCCCTCGCGCTCAAATTTCTCCAGAAAGGCGAATATCCAGCGGGCTATTGAAAGATATTCAATTAGGGTAAGGGGTTTACCCCTTTTCAACCTGGAGGCAAGTTCAGGGATAGTTTTGGGTTCCCTCCTCAGGGCTTTATAGAGCGTTTTCTCCTTCTGCTGCACGTCCTTCATTGCTGAGACGAAAACCCTTCCCGGCTGTTTTCGCACCGGACCATGCCCCGGAAGAAGGAGCTCAGGCTTCAGACCCCTGAGTTTCTGAAGGGTCCTCATATATGCGTTGACATCATGTATGGATGTTGATCTGCCAACAACAATATCTCCGCTGAAAAGAATCCGCCTTCTCTCATCATAGAGGCATATATGGTAGGGGGAGTGGCCCGGTGTTGATATAACCTTAAGGGTCAGTGTTCCCGCCTTAATATTCTCCCCTGCCTCGACAGGAGCCAGCTTTGGTGCGCCCGTTACATTGGGGAAATACTTGGTGCAATAGGTATCAAGTTCTTTCCTCGTAAACATAGGACCGCCATCATTATAAAAATCAAAAAATGGTTCGGCACGATTTGAAATGTTCTCACGGACCCTTTCAAGAAACGCTCCATAATCTCTAAGATCGGATATAGCATCCTGATGGATAATATGGTTGGTTCCAGTACTTCTTGATAGCTTTACTCCTCCCCCAAAGTGGTCCACATGGGAATGGGTGTATATGATCTGCTCAATCTCCTCTAACTGGCAATCCATGGCCCGGAGGGTTTTGAGAAGGTCTGCAGAGTTTGAGGGATGGCCTGCATCAATAAGTGTATTGCCCCCCTCCCTCTTCAACAAATACACATTGACATGGCCGTAATAGGGCTGAGGAAGCCTGAGAAGAAAGACCCCCTCAGACACCTCACGGACGTTATGAGGTAATCGCTTTATAACATTCATGGACTGACTCGTGACCTATATCCCCGCCCGCACCCGAAGCCTCTGTTGAATCCCCGACAAAATAGAGCCCTTGAATGCCCGGCGCCTTAAATCCTGGCCTTCTATCCCGCGTCTGATTGACATTAACCTGGGCCCCATTCACCATCTTGAGGTGAATGGCCCTGCGCCATTCAATTGCCTCTTGAATGCCGGGGAAGGTCTCAAAGATTGCTCTCTCCAGCTCTTCCTCCCTTGACTTTGCCCTCTGCGGGTCCTGCATATCTTCCAGGGTATTTGGATAAAACCATGTCAGGAGCTGTTTGCCTGGAGGAGAAAGCTCGGGGCAAAGATTTGATGTAAACATTCCAAATGACATTGGAGACCAGAAATACCAAAGCCCTTCCGAGCTTGAGACTCTCCTGGAAAGACCGTAATCAATGGACACCCCCGAGGATGGTATCATGGACTTGCACATCTTAACGAACTCTTGTGGAAAAAGCTTCTCGTCAAGGAGCGATGATCCATCCTCACGGCCGAAATATTCCTGGCACGGGACGCTGACTATTACCGCCCTACCTTCAATAAAGTCATTCCCGATATGGACACCCCTGACAGCCCCCTTTTCAATATCTACAGAATCTACCTTGGATTGAAGCCGTATTTCCCCGCTTCTCATGATTGTCCTGATTAAGAGATCAAAGATGGGCTTCCATCCATGAAGCGGATACATTACAGAGATTCTCCTGCGAAGGACCTTTTGAAGATTTACAAGCATCTCCCGAATGGAGGTTTTTTCAATAAAGGGACAAACCATCATTGAAGCACTGACGAGGTGAAGGTAGCGCCTCATTCCCCCCTTTATTCCCTCTTCATCCAATGACTCCTTCACGCTTAAATTCTTGAAGGTTTCAAAGCTTCTCCTTCTTACCCTTAAAGACACCTTTAAGATACTGAGCCTGTCCATGAATGTAAACATTTCGCTCCTGATGAAATCTATAGGACCTGTAGGAAAGATCTTGATCATCCCGTCCTCGTCCCTCACATAGGAGCGCCCAAGGGGAACATATGGAATTTCAACGCCCAGCTTCCTGCATGTTTCGGAAATTGCGCTCTTCGGTCCATAGCGAATGCCGTGGATACCGTAATCAACCGTGAAGCCATCCTTTTCCCATATCTGTGCCCTTCCACCGAGCTTGCCGGTCCTTTCAAGGATAAGGACCTTTTTCCCCTCATGGGCGAGCAGCGCTCCAATTGAAAGGCCGGTGATACCTCCTCCAACAATAATAAAATCCCACATTGCTATTCCTCTATAGGCCGAGCCCCCTTGCAATAATCTCGTGCTGAACCTCTGATGTCCCCTCCCCTATTGTATAAAGCATGGCATCTCTATAGATCCTCGAGACATCATACTCTGTCATGAATCCATAGCCACCGTGGATCTGGATGGCTTCCCGTGCCACATCCTGACAAACTTCCGAGGAATAGAGCTTGGCCATGGCTGCCTCTTTTCTGAACTCCATTCCGTTGTCCTGAAGCCATGCTGCCCTTAAAATAAGGAGCCGGGCTGCCTCTATCTCTGTAGCCATCCTTGTAAGCTTGAACCTTATTGCCTGGAAGGCGGAAATTGGCTGACCGAATGCTTTCCTATCAATGGAATACTTCAATGCAAGATCAAAGGCTGACTCTGCCTGGCCAAGGGCACATGCTGCTATAGATACCCTGCCCGATGCGAGTGTTTTCATGAGCTGGGGGAACCCTTCATTTTCAACCCCCACGAGCGCATCTGCAGGGACTCTGCAATCTTCAAAAACCAGCTCTGCTGTGTCAGATCCTCTCCATCCGAGCTTGTCGTGTTTCCTCGCAACCTTGAAGCCAGGGGTTCCCTTCTCCACGATAAGGAGGCTTACTCCCTTTGCCTTTTTCTCCCTATTGGTTTTGGTGACAACAACGACATATTGAGCCAGGCTGCCATTGGTAATAAAGACTTTTGATCCGTTTATGACATAGTTTTTTCCGTCCTTTGTTGCTGTTGTCTGGATGTTTGCGACATCAGAGCCTGCATTGGGCTCTGTTATGGCAAGCGCTGCGAGGATTTCTCCCCTGGCTGCGGGAACAAGGTATTTTTTCTTCTGCTCCTCGCTGCCGAACTTGATAACCGGCCCCATACCCAGGCAGAGATGCGCCATAACCCCGGCTGCAACTCCTGAAGAGACCTTTGCCAGCTCCTCGATCAGGATGCAGAGTGTGATCGCGCCCGCATTGCTTCCCCCGTATTCCTCCTTGACCCCGATGCCAAGGAATCCCAGTTTTCCCATCTCATTGAATATGTCCATGGGGAATTTATCCTTCTCGTCAACCTCCTTGACAATAGGGGCTATCTTCTCGCGCGCATACTTCCTGACGCTGTCCCTGAATATCTCCTGCTCCTCTGACAATTTGAAATCCATTTTTATCTTGCTCCTCTCTCTTGTTGATCCTTATGATTCGAAGAACTGCCCTTTTGGATCGAAGAGTTTCAACTTTTGAAGCTCATCCTGTGTAGGCAATCTCAACCTCTCCGGCCTTCTTACCACCTTCAAGGGCCATCCGCACCTCTCCTTGATCTCCCTGAGCGCTTCCTCCTCCTTTGCAAAGGGGAAATATCCTTTGAGTATAAAGGTATCACTACCTGATATTTTTTCAAACAAACCGAGGTCGCTAACAAGAGTCTTAACCCTCTTCCCCGTAGATGTAACATAAGGCACCTTCCTCAGGAACCTTCCTTTTGTCTGGATTGCGGTCACAAGAACTTCCTTGGCTGAAGAACAGATATCGTTCGCTCCACCTGAACCAGTGAGGTATTGCTTTTCAGGAATAAGGGTAGAATTGATGTTTCCATATTGGTCAATCTGGCCAGCACCAATGGCGCCGATGCACTGGTTGAACTCCCCTCCCATTAGAATTCCCATTATTGTCTCTGTGCCGGTGAGCATCTTACAGGTCGGAATGTTTCGGAAGTTAAAGATGAATGGATCAGAAGGCCTCGGCGCATAACCATAAAAACCAATCTCTGCCATAAGCTCAATATCAAAACCCCTGGAGATTAGATCGTAATAGGCAAGCCATGCCGAGAGGTTGGAAACCCCGATGCCGGCAAGGAGCGTCTTGTATCCATTTTGGACTATCCTCTTACAGAGGCTCCTGGCTCCCATGACAGCCATCCGTTCTCCGGGAGAAGCTTTAAGGGGGTCATTCCCCTCCAGGGGCCCTTCCAGAAGCTCGGCCTTCCAAGAGTCTGGATCGGCCTTTCCTTTAAGATAAAGGATCCTCTGCGGCCCAAGAAGCCTCAGATAATCCTCGTGAATGCGAGGCCCGAGGACCCATCTCTTAATCCATGAGTCCATTCGCCCGGGCTCTATTGAGGCTGCTCTAACATCCTCTACGAAATCGTAATCATCGCAATATGAGTTGAATCCATGGATGCCCTGACCATTGAGGCCGCTTGGATGGGCTCCCATGGGGACTGGACACACTGCCCTGACAATATGGCCGGGAATCCTCACCAGGTGGGCATACTTTCTGATCTCCTCTGTTGAAACAACCTTTTCCACGCTGACAATAGCACCCTCGCGAGAGGCCATTGCGCCGTATATATCAATGCCGTATGGTGGGGTAATCACTGTATTCCCGTTTCTATCTGCCATCACTCCATGGACGAGTGAAATGTCTGGATGAAGCGCCCTGACCATTCCTGTGGTTTCTCCTCCATTCTTAAGCACGAAGAACGAATCGTGGTTATCTTTCTCCATTGTGCTTCCAACAATGGACTTAGTTGGCATGAAAGGCACCCCCATTGCGCCGGCCATTAGCCTGAGCGGAAGGGTGAGAATGGACCAGTTCTCAAATGCCACTTTCCCTGACAAATAAGCCCGTTGAACCACTGGGTTCGGGCCTGGAGACGGATAGGAGTCTCCAATGAATGAAGCGATTACCCTTCTCACAAGACCCTCATGCAAAAGGATTACGCCGTTTGCAATAAGCCCGGCTGTGATAATAGTAAACCCGGGCCGCTTCCCATGATATTGCCTGACAAGCTCATAGATGAGGGCATTGGAACGGGTATGCGTTGAGCAAAGATGGATGGACATGCCGGGCCTGATATTCCTTTTAATGGCATCTCTCAGGGAGCAGACCTTGTTTTTCCCTTCATCAAGGGGAATTGGAAATGGATCGGATTTTGGCATGAACAAATTACAGCATACTATTAAATATCGTCATAATGTCAAGCCTTCTGCAGCACTGAAAACACTAACCCTCACCCCTGAATATCAATTATGGCTTGACAAATTTAATAGTTATGTTAAATATTCATCAGTGTTAACAATTCTCCACGAAAACATAATAACAAACAAACGGAGGTAGACTATGGCATTTGACATGGACAGA
>Ga0315308_1000356_pt1 | contig 25365 bp, 29 predicted proteins | sample TDP3_MG_FD_203078 | JGI IMG/M metagenome (GOLD analysis project Ga0315308, IMG submission 203078) | Freshwater sediment microbial communities from Lake Towuti, South Sulawesi, Indonesia - TDP3 | ecosystem: Environmental > Aquatic > Freshwater > Lake > Sediment | place: Indonesia: South Sulawesi... | reverse complement strand
CGCTGACAGTTTTTCTCGCAAAATCGTTCAAGAATAAAACCAAGCCATTTCAGCGGTGAGGGATCGCCACTAACGAGCTCCGCAAGCACAGGGCAACATCGACCGCGTTAGTCCAAGAGAACTCTAGGAATTATTCCAAGCAACGCGCTAGAAGCTTCACTGTTAATTGTTGATGTCTAGGCTACCTTGAAAAATCTTGTCTTCGGTGCTCCGCATATCGGGCATTTGTCTGGCGGTTCACCTTCGACTGTGTTTCCACATACGCTGCAAACATGATAGTCAGTAATGGTCAGTTTCTTCCCCATCTTTAATGCTTCAATTGCCTTTGAAAACAAGCCAGCATGAACTTTTTCAACTTTGTTTGCCACATCGAAACTCCAAGCTGCTGGTTGATTTCCTTCGTTCCTAGCCGTGTCTAGGTATTCAGGGTACATTGTCTTATACTCGAAAGACTCGCCGGAAACAGCTATGGCCAAGTTCTCAAGGGTCGATTTTACCTCGCCCATTATGCGCGCGTGGTTAAATGCATGGATAGTTTCTGCCTCTGCTGCTGCTCTAAAAAGTCTTGCGACCTGTGTTAAACCGTCTTCGTCTGCTTTTCGGGCAAAAGCCAGATAGCGATGATTCGCTTGGTATTCACCAGCAAATGCGTTCTTTAAGTTTTCAAGCGACTTATCCATTCCATATTCACCAGCTTTGCTCAATAGTCAAAATAGTCAATTATTTAAACTCACACAAAATTCTCTAAAATGTTAAATGAATATTTACGGAAATAATGAATGAGGTGAGAGGATGACCAAGGTTGATGAGGTTTATCTTTGCAAAATATGCGGAAACAAAGTTAAAGTGTTAGAAGCTGGGAAAGGCACTCTTGTCTGTTGTGGAAAACCAATGATTTGCGTAAGAGCGTAGAACGGTGAATTTCCCTATTCATTCGTGTCTTCTTCACCTATCATGGGTGCTGACTTGATTATTCAGCCTTGCTGGGCTTCAACTGAGACTTTCCGAGTGACAATCGAGAAGGCAAGAGACTGCCAATGATGGCAACTGTTGGTCCGACAAGCAAACCTGCCCACATAAAAAGCGCGGCTATGCCTATGATGGCAAGGTAAATTCTTGTTCTTAAAACGACTTCTCGCTTTCTGATAGAGATGCGAAGGCCTGTGTGGCATGGTGTTTTGGAAAAAACGACAGACCATGGAAGGAGAGATTGATCTTTGGAAAGATACGGTACATGAGTGAGAATGGTTTGAGGAGAAAATTCGATGCCGATGAGTATGTGAGAAAGACAAAAAACCTTTGAGCAGAATGAAAGTTGTCTTTTACGTCCAATAGTCTTTTTGATCGCCTTTTTGAGCAGTGACATCTGTTTCTGCTAATTCTTCAGGATAGGGTTCAAAGAATGTCTGTTTCATTAGGTAATCTTCATGGAACCTTATTATCCAAGCCTTCAGTACATTCAAAACAGCGCTGAGTGGAAGCTTTCCTTCTCTATACTTATCAATGGAGGAAATGAAAAACGACTTTTCTTCTTTTGAAAGCTTGGAGGAGAAATATCCCATACCTTTTGCCATGACGTTTATGTTCGCTCCACGCCTCGGCGGGCTTTTTAGTGAATCATATAGGTGCACAGCGTAGTCATTAATTATCTGCGCAAACGGTTTCTTTTTCTGATATGCAACTATTCTGCCTAGAACCCTTAATTCTCTTTGACTATAAGCTGTGAGCAGCAGTTTATTGTAGGAGTGGAAGGAAATGAGTTTGTTTATGGAATGAGAATTCTTGACTTCTCTGAAATCTGCAATTGTGAAGAGTTTTGTTAAGAAATGTTCTTTTATTCGGGAGTTAAGTAAACGGCGTTCGTCTTCAATTGCCAGATGAGAGAACCTTTGCAGAACTTCTCTTCCGAAAAATCCTGACCCCCTGGCAATCGGCGCTGACTTGGTTGTGCTTGGATATACTCTTGCGTCCTTGAATGCGCTTGTTGGAGAACCACTCTTTAGTATGAAGCCATCAACTTCACTGAGCGAATCTAGGAAACGGTTAGCAAACTCTCTCATTTTTTCGGTAAAATCAAGATTTGTTGCTGATTGTATTAGCCTCAATTCACTGTTCCTTGAAATGATCCGCAGTGTCTCACGTGGAACACCCAGCCCTATTTCGACTTCTGGGCAAACAGGGATAAAATCAACGTACGGCTTAAGCTTCTTGACGAACTCGCTTGAAATCATTTGAGCGTTCCATCTAACAGGTTCAAACTCGATACATCTACTAATTACAACAATGGGTTTCGCAAATTTTTTCATTGCAGACGCCTTGTGTAGCTTAACCATGATTCGTGCTCCGCAGTAGTCATTGAGCTGTTGGCGGAAGAACAATTAAGGTTAGCGCGCATTCAAGTTAGTCTAAGATACCTGCCTGGAACGTTGTCAAATCAGACATTGAATTTGTCAAGTAAGCCTTGATACTTTTTGGTGAATGATTCGCGCATACTTTTTTTCTTTTCCTCAGGAAGAAATGAGGAATCAACGCCGTTAAGGCTTAGCTTGAAGAGTTCAGATATCGTGAATTTGAGTCTTTGGTGAAGTTGTAGATACTCGTTATTCATATCTGTGCCGAACATAGACGGATCATCTGTGTTCACTGTCACTCGAAGACCTCGTTCGAAAAAGTTTCTGATTGGATGATTTTCCAGCGATCGAACTGCGCCAGTTCTTACGTTGCTTGTAGGGCATGCTTCGATTGTGATACCATGGTCTAGAAGGTAATCTATCAGGGAAGGATCAGTGCTGGCTGCAAGCCCATGCCCTATGCGCTCGACGCCAAGAGTTCTGATGGTTTCCCATACGTTGTCGGCTCCGGTTACCTCTCCTGCATGGGCAACCAAGTGTAGCCCCATTTTTCTGGCTCTTTGGTAGACTGGTGCGAAGGGCTTAGCGGGAAACCTCTCTTCGCTACCTCCTATGTCGATGGAAACGATGTTATCATTTTTGCCCTCTATCCAATCGAGAACCTGCATTCCAACTTCGAGACCGTAGTTACGCACAAGATCAATCCTAAGATTGCACTCAATGCCGAAGTCGGAATGTGCGCGACACGCACCTCTATTGATGGCGTCAAGCATCCGGCTGTAGTCGAGGCCTTTTCGAACGTGGTCGGGAGCAGAGAAACTCGCCTCAACGTATCGAACATTGCAACGTGCGTCGCATTCCAACATCTCATAGGTGATGCATTCAAATTGGTTCTCGTCTGTGATACAATCGACTACTGTGCTGTAGATGGAGATGAAGTGGGGGAAGTCGCGGTAGTGAAAGAAATTTCTGCCCTCTTCAACCGTTTTAAAGGGCTTCTCAATATCTGCCTCTTCTACAAGCCGAAGCAATGTCTCGGGCCTCGTTGAACCAACAATATGGACATGTTGCTCGACTTTGGGCAAGGCCCGTATCAGTCCCTCTATGTCCATTGGGCTGCACCAAAAAAATAGTATATGCTTTGAATATATAGACTACAGGGCGCGCTTGTCACGATCAAACATTAACAGATGGTAAATGCTACTGCTAAGAGTTTTTGATGGTTTTTCGGATCTCTATGCACAGGTGACACTTGTTCACATATCGGTCTTCTTGGAAACGAAATTTGCCTTTTCCAATATCTCTTACCAAGCCCGTTGGACCTTCTTCAACCAAGGTTTTGATAATTGGGTTCTTTCTCCAGTCATACTCACGTATTATCTGGCTCAGAGGCTTTTCCTTAGCGTTACCGATCGTCAAGTTCCAACAAATATCCACTTCGCCTGAAGGTTCTATGGTGATGCATTCAGGGTTCATAAGCGCATTCTCTAGGATTGGATCACCTGTACACACGCCCTGTAATGATTCTTTTTTGAGATACTGTTGTAGATTACTTGTTGCGCGTCCAACTGGTATGATTGTGTGTATGTGCGCATCTATTCCCGTCGGCTTTAGGATTCTCAATATTTCGGCAGTTTTCTTGTCATATTCATTCGTACTGTTTAGCGAATCCACCACTGCAACATTCCATGTAACCTGCTCGATGCCAGCGGTTACCGAGGCCAGTGCAGCGTTTCGTGGATAATCTAGAGGTATGAACTGTAAGTGGAAAGCATCGACACTTATCCCCAAATTGTTCAGGCCAGATGCTTTGAGTTTTATTGCGAGCTCCTCAGCTTTTCTCTTATTCTTTCCCCAGATTCCGTTCGTCAACATGTCGATTTTAGGGATGTTAAGTTGGCGTGCCTTCTCGAATATGGAAATAGCGCGGCTCGGAAAAAGCATGGGCTCTCCGCCAAAGACCATGAAAGATTCGAGTTTTGAGGCTGCACATGTCTCTGTTAAGTAGTTGTGTGCGTCTTCGACATTCATAACCTCATTCTTGAATGGAGAAGCCTCTGCTTGACAGTATACACATTCCGAGTTGCATTTGGTTGTGAGTGTAAACTCCAAACGCCGAAGATTCAATCCTGTGACACAATGTTTCCCTAACACTAACTCAGCTTATCAAGGTATCGTTCAAACTCAGCTGTGCATACAAGACATGTCTGATAGCCCTCGCGCGCTCGCTGTAGCGGGCGGGGATGGATTTGCACCTTACACCAAGTGGAGATATTTCCCGCAATCCCTCTTTCTCTGTTTCAACTCGTATGCAGACTGTTTCTCTCATGATAGCCCCGGATTAGCCATGTGCTATTGGGCCTTTATGTGGCAACCACGTCTCGAATAACACGAAGGGCGCCATTTTTTCCAACTCTCAACTGTCTTTCCCCTTTGAACACGGATATTCTTGCGTTCTCAATTTGAATCCAGTCTCCTACAGATATGAAGTTTATTTGCTCGTTCCATAAGCACAATTTGATCTTTCCAGTTTTGTCTGATATTAGCGCATTAGCGACGCTGGCATAATTTCCGAATCTCGTAACAACAAACGTGGGCTCTGTAATTTCCAAGACCTCAGCTTTCAGATCGACACTTTTCATTCCGATCCGCAAATCTTTGATCTGAAACAACTTCTGTCTTCTATCCTTTTTGATTTGGTGTCTGCAGAGCACATCGGCTTTTCTGGCATCTTTGATTGGGTTATTTTGCTCCAACAGAAACTCTTCAGCTATCGGAAATTGAGCGACAACTTTTGGACCCTTCGTAATAAGAAGGACTATTCTGTTCTTTTGCTTGTCCCGGCATTCGATTGAAAGGTTTCCGCATGTTGATTTTCGATTATTTCTGGCTGAAATCAATGCATTGAAAAACTTGTCAGCATCAACCTCATATTTTATTGAAAGAAGGGCAAGGTACTCACTGGGTAACGTTCTGTTTCGCATTGTTATCCCACCTTTTTGTTAGTGTTATTTCCATTGTTGAAACCTTTCATGACCTGTGTTGCCTCCTCTAAGGCATTTCTGCCCTCCCCATGAGTACACTGCTTATTTGCAGGTCTGTTTACTTTACGAACTTCGTTGGGTGCCTTTTGAACTTCTTCTTGCAGGTCAAGCTGCAAAAATGATAGGTTTCGCCGTCGTAGGTGATTTTGAACTTGGCTATCTTTTCGTCAAGAATAGTGCCGCAAACTGGATCTTTAGGCATTATCTTAGTCTTAACCTCATGTAAGAGTGTACGTTCTGCTTATTATGGTTGGTGGAAGAAAGAAGGTCTGTGAAAACGAAGTGAAAATGTTAGCTTATAAGCTTAATATCTTTTCGGAGGTCTTCGTTTAGAATAACATTCTCGGCAGTATACTGGTCTGCTTCCGTCGGGTTTGAAGGGAACTTCGCATTCCTTTCCACAGTCGGCACAGACTGCCTTATGCATCTCTTTTCTATACATTATATTGGCTCAACTCCTTATGCTCTTTAGTGCAAAACTGCTTTTTGCACGCATTCATTTAGTTGACAACCCTGTTTTAAACCTCTCCATTCTTAAAAGTGATTTTCAGATCGTTTTTGGCATGGCAATTTAAGACGTTGTGTTTGGATTGGTACGTTGAGAAGTATTCGAGAAGTCACGTTATTTCTTCTATTGTTGTTTTGGTTAAGGCTTTTATATTATTGAACTCTGTCAGTTCTCCATAGCCTACAAGCGTTATGGCTGTTCCTTCTTGTCCCATCCTGGCGGTTCGACCGATTCTGTGGAAATAGACCAAGGAATCCAGTGGAACATTATAGTTTATTATGTGAGTTATTCCCTGAATATCCAGACCTCTTGCAGCAACGTCTGTCGCAACAAGCAACTTCAGCTTTCTTTTTCTGAAAGAGTTGGTGACGAAATCTCTTTGTGATTGAGTGAAGCCAGCATGTAGCGGTCTTGCGTCATATCCTCTGTTTCTCAACTTGTCTGCGAGGATGTCTGTGTCCGTGCGCGTCTTGCAAAAAATTATCGCTCGGTCTATATGGTTCTCGTTCAAAACGTTGCACAGGATTTCAAATTTATTGCGAGGGTTTACGACCATGTAATACTGGTTCATCTGTGTAAGAGCTATTTCGTCTTTGCTCACAAGTATCTTCTCAGGATTCTTCATGTATCTGCCGCATATTTTCATGACTGACTGATCTATTGTCGCTGAGAAAAGACTGGTCTGCCTGTTCGAAGGCACTCTTGAAAGTATGTATTCAATATCATCTATAAATCCCATGTCGAGCATCCTGTCTGCCTCGTCGAGAACGACAACCCTTACCGATACCAGATCTAGGATGCGTCTCTCAAGTAGGTCAATTATGCGGCCTGGTGTGCCCACAACAATCTGGACACCGCCTTTCAACGCATGTATTTGCCTTCCGATAGGTTCTCCTCCGTAGACTGGCAAGACTTTCAGCCTTGTATACTTTCCGAATTGACCCATGTGATCTGCAACTTGGACAGCAAGTTCACGAGTTGGCACTAAAACCAAACCTTGAACACTCTTGATTTCTGGGTTTAGTCGTTCAATCATCGGAATCCCAAAAGCCGCAGTCTTCCCTGTTCCGGTTTGTGCTTGCCCTATAACATCCTTGCCTTCAAGTAATGGAGTCATCGCTTGAGCTTGAATTGGAAAAAGGTTATTGAACCCAAGTTCTTCAATGCCTTTCATGACCTCCGCACTTAATGGCAAGTCTTTAAAGCACTGTAGTTCCATATGTTTCATTTCTCCTGCCACAAAATTTTTCATGCATTTCTTAAGAAAGCTTTCAGAAGCTTCGTTAGTTACATGAATTAATGTGACAACCCTACAAGACACCAATCCTCTTATAAAAAGGTTTAGCCCGTGTCAGAAAGAATCGGACTACAAGCCTATTTTCATTCCAGTGAAAAGCTAACGCCACATGGAGCAGGCTGGGTGGGATTTGCATCGCACTCGGCGGCGAAATCTCCCGCAAATCTCCTCTTTTTCTGTTTTTAGGTGTTCTTCACTGTCTTTTTGGATTTTTTGGGTTGCTTCGAGATTTTTGTTTGCGAGAAAATAAGGCAATGTGTTACAAGCTAATAAGGTGGAAAAACTTTGCCTTGAAGAGTGAGGATGCGGTCATGTCGAGGAAGCCTTCCTGTGTTAAGGCGAGTAGGGAAGTTGCGGTTTTTGTTTCTTCTTTGAAGGATGGTGGCTATCTTTTGAAGATTGTTAGTTCTGGGTTGGATGTGTTGAAGGGGAATATGTTTGCTGGGGGAGAGGATTGAGAGAAGGAAGTTTCCTAAGTATTATGTTCAGAAGTATGGGGTGAATAACTTGTACAAGTTTAATTTGGATTCCAAGACGCGTTTGATTTATACGCTTGTTGCCGACGTGTCGGGTGTCGCTGTTGTTGTTTTGGAGATTTTAGACCATAGGAAGTATGAGGAAAGATTTGGTTATAGTTAGGCCTTTGAGTTTATCGAAGTTTGACGCTTGTTTCGAGTAGTTTCTTCAGTTTTGGGTTGTCTGGGAACACCCATATTATTCTGCGTCCGTCGATTACGATTTTGTTGGAGCTTTCGAGGTATTCGAGTATGCGGTTGAAGGTTTGATACTGGATTTGTTTTGGCAAGCTTTGGAGAAGCGTTTTCTTGGTCGGGTAGGATTCGGCTTCTCTGATAGCCTTTTCAACCATGAGTATGGTGTCGAGCTGCGGTTCGTGAATTACCTTCGTTGTCATTTTTCATCATCTTCTTAGACTTGACCGACTTTAATATGGGCAGACTATTATATAAACTTATACAATAATAACATACTGATCATCTGGTGATAATGAATTAAAAGTGTGTGAGTCTGTGACCTTTTGGGGGAGTGCGGTTGTTGTTGTTCTCGTGGATTTTTGTTTACCAACAACAACTGCGTTGGGGTTGTACGCTGGATTTTCAAATACAGCACTACAGCTGACTGAGCAGCAATTCGGAAAATGGGCGAAGAGCATCTGTTCAGAAAAGGGCTTGCGAGCTTTGCTGGTGAATTCAGCAATCGTCATCTTCGGAGTCGAGTTCATCTATTTCTATTTCGTGGCATTCGTCGGATAAGCCGCTGTAGGTTTCGTACTCTTCTTCTGTGATTTCTCTGCCGCATCTTTCGCATCTGTAAATATCCTCACACCCGCGCATTTCACATCAAGTCTCCAAACATGTCGTCTGATTCTTCTGTTAGTTGGTTGTCCCAGCATTCCCAGCACATGCCATCGTCATCTTCGTAATCTTCTTTGCTTATTTTTCGGCCGCAGACCTCGCAGCGGTATTCTTTTTGTTTAGTCATGTTAGGTTTCCTGTTCCTTTGCTTGTGTGATTTGTTCAAAGGTCGTCTCTAGTCGGTTGTGTTTGTCGTTGACTTCGGCAGCTTTGTTGTTGTAGACGGGCGGGGTGGGATTTGAACCCACGACCACAAGCTTAGGAGGCTTGCGCCCTATCCGTACTAGGCTTCGGTAGAGAATATGCGCATTCTGTCTACCCGCCCAGATTTTTCCCGCCCAAACTAAATAATTAACAAATGTGAATTTTAACTTAATGCACCCTTTGCAAAAAACTTAAAGTGCACTGCAACATCTCAAAGATAGGTATTTGCGCGGGGGTACCCGAGCCAGGTCTAAGTAGGCGGCCAGAAAGCCTAAGACATGGGGGAGGACTTAAGATCCTCTGGCGTAGGCCTCCGTGGGTTCAAGTCCCACCCCCCGCACCACCTATGGTAAAAGTCTCGGGGGGTTTGTCCGGCTGATGTTGACCTCGCCAAAGGCTTCAATATTTTTGCTTCCTGAAGATTTTGGCTCCGTTGAAGTCGCACACGAATTCGAAGCCTGCGTCAACTAGGGCGCATACGTCAACCTCGGTCTTAGCTACCTTTGAGATATACTCTTGCTGGTCTTTGAATAATTCCTCGGCAAGCTGCACGTAGATGAGAGTGTTCTTGATGTTTTTGTGTCCAAGTGTCTGCATGACGTGAAGGATGTCTTTAGTGCGGTGGTATTCCATTGTGCCCTTGAAGTGTCGAAGGGTGTGGAAGGTTATCCTTAGTAGTCGTGGGTTTTTCAGCTTGTGGGCCATGCGTTTTCGTTGCTGAGTGAAGTGGTCTCGGTGGTGGTCGAGGGGTTGCTGAGCCGTAGAAAACACTCGGTCTCCATAGATTCTTGGCAGGGCTTCGAACATCGCGGCGAGTTTTTTACTGATGTGGAATATTCGTGGGTTGCTCCTCTTTTCAGGGGTGACTCTCACTGTTTTGGTGATCGTGTCAACTTCGGTCCATGCGAGACGCCATGCTTCACCTGCTCGCATTCCTGTTTCCTTGAGTAGTTGAAGGAATGTTCCCATGCGTTTGCTGCAGCCAGCGATTAGTTGGTCTACTTCTGTCTCGGTTGGAACGAATGGAATCTTGTGAACGCCCTCGTATCTGGGTGGTTCCCACTTTCCGCCAACCATTTTAAGGAATGAGGAGTAGGCGTCGACTGCGTTGGCTTTTCTTCCTTCGCTCCAGGGTTGTTTGGCTATAACGGCTTTCACTGACTCTGGGTCGTAGAGGTTGGCTCCGCGTCTTAGTAGGATTTTGAGCAGTTTGGATCTTCCGTAGATTGTTGCTTGGCTGTAGCCTTCTTTCTGAAGCCACCAGCCGTATTCAATGATTTTGCCTTTCGCTGTGGCTCCCGCGGCCTGCTCCTGGATTCGGGTTTGTACTTCGGCCAAGTTTTTCATCCCCTTTGTCTGGGCAACGCTTACTTGGCAGTTAGGAGTTAAGGCGCTGGACGTTTTTAAATTCAACGTATGAACTTTCTCAAGGCGTTGAAACTTGTCTGAGTTGTTGCAATTTAGCTGACTGTTTTGTTCTGAGAAGCGGTATCCACAGCTTCGGCATAACCATCTCTGAACGTTTGAGCCGTCTTTTAAGTAGCGTATGCCATCTTTGTAAAGCCTCGAGGAACCGCATTGTGGACATTTAGGCTGAGGCTGTGGCTTGTTGGAAGACTCTACATCAGGCATGGGTTTTGTTATGTTGTTTTCTTCTTCAGTCACAGCCGATATCTCTCTTTTCAATGTTTTTTCAGTTTTTGGAGCTGTTTTTTCAAAGCGTCTATTTTCTTTAAAGCTTCAAGTTTTGATTCACTTTTTATGGCTGATTCGTAGTCTTTCGCCTCAATTTTCACTCTTCCAGCTCTTTCGGCTGTTAAACCGGCCGATAGCAATATAGAGAAGCCTATTCGGATATCCGCTAAGTTTGAGGCTGCTTCTGCTGCTGCGCTAATTAGGTCTTCTGAGATGACGTCGCGCTGGAAGGCATGTTCTGCACGTTCTTTCAGAATTTTCTCTGCTTCCTCTTTCGTGTAGGGCTCAAGCATTATGATTTTTGGCTGAAGCGTGCTTAGAACCCTTTCTGGAAGCTGCGCAGCATCCTCTATCTTGTTGCTGACTAGGATTAGTGTTGTTTTTGGCTGTCTGTTCAGGTAATACACGAGTGGTTCCTTCTCCTTGAATAAAATGCTGTCAACCTCGTCGATGGCTATGACAACAGCCTTATCCTTCACCACGTCTTCAAAAGCCCTTTTTAGGCGAAACATCTGCCATCCAGAGTCTGGAACAGTCAAGCCTAAACCCTTCACTATTTCAAGCAAAGTATAGTAGGGTGTTCTCGTCCTGCCAGCGTTAACATAAACCGCCAAAACATTAGCCTTAATTACGCTTGCATACTTTTGAATCTCCCTTAACAAGTACTGGACGCAAACGGTTTTTCCCGTTCCAGGCTTGCCGTATATGAAGAGGTTTCTTGCCTGGCTCGTTCTGAAAACTTCCGCTAGGAAATCGGCCATGAATTTTAAATCCCAGTCTCGGCAGAGAGGTTTGCCTTCTGGCGGATCACTTAATGGTTGAAGCCATTTTGCATCCTTGAAGATTCTGCTGCATTTCGCCTCAAATAAGGTCATGGCAAACTTCACCTCCTAAGCAGACATAGACACAGAGAGACGGGTAGACCCCCTCCCCTACCCGCTTTTCAACAATCATCGTCGCTTGGCTCCAATAGGTCAGCATCTCCGACTTTTTCAAGCTGGTCAGCTTTCACATAGAATGCTTTCCAGTGGTATCCATCACAGTCAAGGAGGAAAGCCACTAAAACATAGCCTAATTCCTCATATTGTCTGGAAGCCCATTCAAAGTCGTCCATGTGTAAGCCTCCGACGATGAGCTTGTCTGTTTTGAAACGTTTTTGTTTACTCAATCTGTTTCCCTCCGTTTTTCCCATTCCAGTTTACAGTCCTCGCAGACCCAATGCTTGTTGCCCTTGAAGTCTTCAGCCTGCCAGCTTGTCATCTTCCGATAACCGCAGGTGCAACATTCATGCCAATCGTAAAACTTGTCAGTCCAATGAACGCTTTTTAAATCGTCAAGGGTTATGTGCCCAAAATGTTTTTCACCCTCACCGTCAATCTGCTGAAAATTCGGAGTTTGCACGCATTTTTGGTTTTCGGAATTTTTCTTGGCGTTTTCTCTTAAAGAAGCCTTAGAATCGACAGGCACAATATAAGAGAAATCTTCTCTTTCGCTTAGGAAACATCGATTGAATATGTGTTCACATGAGGCCTCTTCATTAGAAAGAAGATTTTCTCTAAGTAGAAGTTGATTTTTCTCCGATATCGAGTTAGCCTCATTTAGCCAAGTTTTGAAGGAATCAAGCTCAAAGAATTCGGAAAATTCAAGTTGCGTGCATGTTCCGATTTTTTCATTCTCCTTGATTACTTTTAACACGTTGCGTTTCTTGTTCTCCGGATCCTCTCGCTTGCTAATGTAGCCGACAGCACATAGAAAGTCAACCCATTTCCTAATGACGTCGCTGGATTTCTTATCCTCAACCTTGCTGTTCCACTTATCCGTTAAATCTTCAATCAGAAATTCGTTTTTCTCTTTCGCCACTTCCCTTACAACTTCATGGAAAAACTTGATTATGTGGCCTGGTGCCGAGGTTTCAGTTGTTTCGCGGATTTTATTCCATAACACCATAACAAGATCGTAGTCCCACTTGGCAGCCATCACATATTGCTCTTCAGCCTCTTTGACCTCTGGAACTGTCGGACTGTCCCCGCGAATTTCAACCTTAATTCTTCTCACAAGTAATGGGCGCTGGGCGAAATGGAATAAAGCAGAAACCTTGATTAAGTTCAGTATGTGCTTAAAGTCTCGCATTGAACGGGGGAACTTGCTTGGAAATTTTTGGGCGAAATTTTCTGCGTATGGAATAACGACTTTCGTTTCTTCTAAGTTGTTTTTTAAAAATCGAATGTACCCTTCTAAAAGCATAAAGTCAAAATCGCGCTCATACTTCCATGGAAAAGCTGCTTTAGTTCCAGTAAGCACGTTTGCTTCTCGATATTTCTGTTCTGTGGTTTCTGGCGTGTGCGAGAAGCCTCTTGTAGCTAAGTCTTGAACGTATTTTTCCGTTGTGCTGCAGAAAATTGTTGCAGGCCAGCCTCTGATAACTACGTGCTGAGTTTGAAGTTGCCCTTTACCACTTTTATCTGTGAATTTGTAGCTGATTTCAAAGGCATCATGGCTTAATATTGGACGCAGCATGTTGAAGGTTTCATAATGCGGCGCCTCCAGGAAAACCAGAATTTTACCCTTTAACTCGATCAGATAGCGAGCATCTTTCAAACGGTTTCTCCATGCTTCCTTCTCTTCAGCTGGAGCTTCCTTATCGGGTTTGTCACCTGGCAGAATTACTTCGCCGTTCTTGTCAACCAAACTTCAGACATCTTTGTGACACCAGAAGGAGAGAAGAAGAATGAGAGCAGAATTTCCTGACAAGATATACATAGCAAAAGACGAAAAAGCGAACATACTTTTAGGAGATATACTAAAGATAACAGATTTTACCGATCCAAAGAAAGACTTCTTAATTAGAGTAACGGGGGCACTTCAAGCTCAAAGCATTGAAGCGCTGTCCATAGCCCGAAAAATAATAGCTGATGCTGAATTTCGAAAAGTGGCCGAAGCCAGAGGCTCAGGTGATCTATTCATAGGAACCCTCTTATGCTCGTTCAGGCTTGATGGCAAGGGAAACAAGAAACCATACATCCCAAAAGAACTCCCAACTAGATTCTCAGATGTGGGCATACCCGACTATGAAGACCTGAAGTTTATTGAAAATCTTAAGAACAATGGCTACGACCTCGAAGTTGGACTACTCCGAGTAAGAGGAGACAACAAAATTAGAGTATGCATCAAGGGAACAGACTTACCCAGACATCTTTGTGTCTATGCAATAACGGGGAAAGGAAAGACAGGGTTCGTCAAGACTTTGCTCTATTCACTTGCAAAGGCTTCATTAGGAAAATATGGAGCATTAGTATATGATGCGCACGACGAGTACTACAAGACTGTTCAAGCTGGCCTAGTCGGGTTAAAGGAACTCAATCTTGACAATGTTCACTACTATGACCTTCACGAAGAACGTACTCCGAAAATAGCCTTGACATCAATTTCGGCGTATGATTTTCTATCGGTCTTTCCAGACTTGACGGCAGCCCAAATAGACACATGTGTCTTGGCGAACGACCTTCTAGGAGATAAATGGCTAGTCAGTTTAGCTACTTTGCAGTACGAGGCCATTGACGACTTTTGCGGGACAACATTTCGTGGGTTGGTAAAGGCCGTGACAGTAAAGGCATTGCTGAGAAAAGTGAAGATTCTGGCTTCAAGACCATGTTTTGTCCAAGAAGCAGCCATGGATTTCATAACGGAAGTCCAGAATAAACTAGACACAGGAAATATTTGCATAGTAAATACTCGGAACCTCACAGACTTGGAAGAGCGTGCTGTCCTATCAGTAACAACATCAAAACTGATAGAGGCACGAAAGCGACTGCTTGACGAAAAACCAGAAAGCCTCTTACAAAAACCAATAACTCTCATCATTTTGGAAGAAGCCCTCAGTGTGCTAAGCGAAAGAGTTCTAAGACGCGGATCAAACGTATTCGTCGACTTAGTTAGAGAAGGACGCAAATATAGAATAGGTCTTTTGTGTGTTGTTCAAATCCCACACAGACTTGATCCCGATGTAGCTGGTAACATAAATACAAACGTAATTCTCGGATTAGCCCAAGACAAAGGCAGGCGCGCTGTGGCTGACAGCGCAATGGATGACATGGATCCTCTAATCGACGAAATGAAAATGCTCGATATAGGGGAAGCCATCATCTCCTATCCTCACAAGGGAGAGGTACCATTTCCCTTGCCTGTTATAGTCCATTATTTCAACGACCTTGTGGCCCAGCATAAAGCATCAGGTGAACCGAAAAAGCCAAAACCACACAAAGCCTTTGGGGAGTAATTCTAGTGAAGCCAATAAGATTTGTACACGCATCTGATGCCCATCTAGGTTATATGCAGTACAACTTGCTCGAAAGGCAAGAAGACTTCCTCAAAGCCTTCGAGGAATTCATTGAGAAGACGAAAGAACTCTCGCCAGATTTTGTTATCTTTGCCGGAGACCTGTTCAACGATCCGCATCCTTCCAATATCGTTTTGAGTTCAGCGATAGATCAAATCGACAGTCTGAAAATACCGTTCTTAGTCGTTCCTGGTTCTCATGACAACATCTATAGCGCACTTGTAGGAACCGTCTTAGACCCTCTCCATAGAGGCAGACACATTTACTACTTGCCAGTTAAACCATACAAGCACGGAGATGTCTATGTATGCGGAATGACCAACTTTCGCAGGCGAGCAGACTTTGAAAAAGCAAGAGATGAATATTTCAAAGCGCATCCCATAGAACCGAAGGAAAAATACAACATTTTTGTCCTGCATCAAGGGGTCGATTTTCCGAAACTAAATCTGCACCTAAATGAAGTGGAAATATTGTCTGGAGAGCTTCCGAAAGGCTTCCAATACTATGCTGCAGGACACCTTCAGTGCCCATAGATTTCAAATTTGGCAATGGCATTTTCGCCTACTCTGGAAGTCTTGAAACCTTCGAGTATACTCAATACCCACACGAAAGAGGCTTTTACCTTGTAGAAGTCGATGCCGACGGGGAGACTAGCATCAAAAAGGTGAACCTTGCTTGCTGCAGAAAGTTCAACATAATTGAAGAAGACTTTACAGGCTTAAAGGTTCCTGAAATCGAAGAAAAAGCCAACGTTCTCGTTTCAAAAGCAGATGAAAAGGGAGCTATTCTTGTACTGGTATTAAACGGCATCCTCCCTCACGGCGCATCCCGAGCAGATATAAACTATGACTCACTGAGAACTGCCGCTTCAAAAGCACTCTATGTCCACATTGTGAACAAGCTTAAGACGTCTGAAGAAACCATAGGACCCATAGCTATAGCAGGTGCGGAAACCATCTTTTCAAGGGCGGGAAAGAAACTAAGCGAATATTATAAAGATCAATTTCAGGAGCAAGCTGGCAAATATGCCGATTTTACCGTGGAATTAGTCAAGGTCTTAGCAGACAAAGCCATGAAATCGAAAGAACGAAAGAATACTGCAGAAACGAAAATCGACGAGTTCTATGGGATCAAAAAGGAGGAAGCAACAAAGAAATGATGATACAACGGATAACGCTTCAGGGAATCAGGTCATGGGAAAAAGGGGAAATCAAATTTGAAGAAGGATTCACAGCCATACTAGGACCTAAAGGAGCTGGAAAGTCATCCTTAATCGACGCACTAGAATTCGCATTATTCGGAGATGAAGCCTTCCCCGAATATTCTGGAGTTGTCAAAGAAGGACTATCTAAATCAGAAGTTGTGCTAACAGTTGAAGATCAAGGAAAAATCTACCAAATCCTGCGAGGTTTAGTAGAGATAAAAAAGCCATCAAACAAGATCCATCCAGATTAAGAATCACAGTAAATGATGTCATCTATACCCGAGGTAAGGCGACCGCCTTAAACAGGGACATCACCAATTTCTTACGGGTTGACAAGAATCTACTGGAACACACATGCTTGACCAAACAAGAAGAACTAAAAAGCCTCCTCAACATGGGAGCAAGTAACCGAAAACAAATAGTCGACGAACTCTTAGAACTCCACGATTTCGACACTGCATGGGATGAACTAGGTGATATTATAACTGGACGAGAAAAATACCTAGAAGGCTTCAAAGAAACCGCAGGAAAGTATGATCTAGAGGCACTAGCAAAAAGATATGATGAAATAGTTCAAGAAATAGACGCTAGAAGAAAAGAGCGCGAAACATTACAGACACAACATGATACAGAGAAGAAAAAATTAGAAGAACTTACAAAAACGGTTGAGAAACTAGACAAAGATGCTCAACAATATATGCAACTGAAAAGGCAGATTGAAGAACAACAAAAAGAATTAGCCGATGAGAGAGATAAAGCAGGCAAAATAGACGGCCAAATAACAACGCACGGGCAAATGCTTGGTGAGGCTGAAACGGAAACGAAAAAGCTCCAAGCAGAGATATCAAGGTTATGGAACAACGTTAAAGAGGCAGGCTACAAAGAAGAGGGAACAGCTGAAGCGTTGTTCTTGTCGATTGGGAAGTTGAATCAGTCAATCCAAGAGCTTTCAAACGCTAAAAGTGTTGATGAAAGCGCGCTAATTCAAGAAGACAAAAAAGAAACAGAGCTTTCCGGGAGAGAAGACTGCCCGTATTGTGGTCAACCCCTATCAACTCACAAAGCAGAGCAATTCCGCAAAGAGAGGCAAGCCAAGATAGAGACCCTAAAAAAGGCTATTGCTGAAAACAAAATTCTCTTAACCCAGACAACTGACCGAAGAGACACCTATCAAAAAGTTCATAAAGAACTCAGCAAGTTGCTGGATCGATTGGAACAACAAGAAAGACAGGTACAGGAACATAGTTCCAAGCTCCAAGAGCTTCAACAACAGAAAAAAGAGATTCAATTGGTCATCGGTGACATCGAGAATCAAATAAAGGCGCTGGAAGCCGTATTACCCCCTTACGACGAGGAAACCCACACTAAGAAGCGAAATGAACAGATGGAACAATCCCAGATAGTCAGCAGACTAGAAGGCGATTTAAGAGTAAAAGATACTGAGATTCAAAATCTCGGAAACACGCTGAACGAAGTATCCGAAAGGATACAAGAAGGCAAGGAAATCTATGAGCGACTTCAAACACACACCAAAATAGTTGAAGAACTGAAGGTCATACGAAAAAGCTGCAGAGCCGTTCTTCCAGACTTACGATCCATGTACCTAAACGCCATAGAGTCATATGTTCAGAAAACATACAATCAAATCAACCCCACATCCATGTTTCTCATCAGAATCGACGAGAACTACACACCCTACGCCAAGGTTGGAGGCTACACTCGCAGCTACCGAGACCTTTCTGGCGGCGAACGCACCGAAATCGCACTAGCCTATCGAATAGGGCTGGGCAACGCAATATATGAAGCCAGAACTGGTACACCGATGGAACTCCTCATATTAGACGAACCAACAGAAAACTTGGGCAACGAGGAAGAAGACCGCTCAATCGAACATCTAGCCCACATGCTAGCAAACCTAAAAGTCCGACAAATTATAACGATCACCCACGACCAAACATTTGCAAGATTCGCTGATCACACCATACAAATACGAAAAATCAACGAGCAATCACAAATAGCCTAACCTCATTTATCAAGAATACCCTATGTTGTTCAAATCTTTTTCAAGCAACTGGTTTATCCTTTCTTTTAGTGTAACTTCTTGTTCTCTTATGAACGCTCTCCCAGTAAATTCTTTCCATAGTTTCTTGACTAAACCCTTTTTCAGATCTGCCAAAAAAGAATTCAACCTCTTCTTTACGTGTTGATTCAGATTTGATTGCCCGCTGTTTGCCCAAAATCTCTGCACATTCACTTTTTCAAAGGAATCAAGAATCACTGCTACTGCATCAAAATGGTCTCTTGTTCTCTCCGTCATCAGCTTCATTACAAGAACGTCTTCAATGGGTGCTACCGTAACGCTGACTTTCAAATCCTTGTTTTCTTCAAGAGAAGCTTTTAAATTCATCCTATTTGCTTTTGTGAAGATATCTTCTGGCAGCTTGTATTCCAAGTTTGTGCTCCAGTCAATTACCTTGTCCACAGAGATGTGAAGCTCAATAGATTCGCGATTGATTTTCTTGCTGCCCTTTACTCCAAAGTCGGTTTGTTCGAAGCCATATTTCAGCAGCTCAAAGACGCCACGTAAAGCAGTCAAGTCCCTTCTCGTCGTAATGAAATCAATGTCTTTTGTGAACCTCCAGCTTCTAGGTTCAGTGTAAGCTCTTACAGCATAACCGCCAATCAAAATGAGGTCAATACCAAAATTCTTTGATTCACGGCCTATCCTTTCCAAATCCTTTAAACTAACCTCTTCTATTTTGCCTGCCTCACTTCTTTCCAAGTCTAACCCCCAAATCCTCCAAAACTTTCCGCACAACATCTCTAGGTAAAATTGCCTGAATCCCCCACATTTCGCTCAATTCTCTATAGCCCTCAAACCTTCCTTTCATCCTTGTAAGTTCTTCTATCTCTTCTGTTGTTAACAGAGCCCGATGCACAGATCTGTTCCTTAGTTCTTGAAATCTAGACAAAAACATTTCATCCCTTGGGAATATCTCAGCGCTCTTTCCTTTAACGTCACTCTTTATTTCTTGGATTGTTCCTGTCTCAATCACAGGCTTACTGGATTCAAAATTTATAGCGTCAAGCAAAAACCCGAGCCTTCTGGAAAAACCAGATCTTTTTGCAAGATCTACAACGCCATCAATGCCATGCCATTTGAGCCTATCTTTGTTCTGCAAAATAATTGCGATTGCTTCCACTATGCTGGTTTGGGTTTGCCTTTCTAAGAATTCCATTAAAAGAAACTCAGGTTTTTCTATATAATACCCCTCTTCAGTCTTTGCTCTTATCAAATTGATCGGCCTGGCGGAATGAAGGAGTTTAACGTAATTGCTTATCTTTCTTGCTTCTATTACGTCGCCAATGAACACCCGAGTTCTCTCGTCCGTCAAGAAAGCTATCCACTTGCCTTCATCCTGTGGCTCGATTTTTACCTCAAGGACCTTTGGAGGGGACATGTAGCGATGGTAATAATAAGCGGCATGGCTCCCTGTTATTGCATAGGACAGCTTGGCATTCATGAAAACAAGCTTTTCAATCAAGCTCTGCCTTCCAAGCTTTTCCTTTTCCACCAAGGAATAAAGTCCAGTAGCAAAGCTGATGTCTTCGGGTGAAATCAGCCTATAAGTTCTTGCCCTATAATCGATTTCGCTTCTCTCTTTATTCACAAATCCTCTCTGCTCCAATTCCCGGAGCGTTTTGATGGTCATCACTCTGCTTATGCCAAGTTCTTTTGCTACATCCTTAAATGTAAAAGCTTGATTTTTGTACCTCACCCAAAGCCTGTTATAGTGTTTTTTCAGCCATTCTGGCATCTCTTTGCGCATGTAAATCACTGGTAAACTAATTTGATTGTATTACTAAATTTGGTAAACAAATTTAAAAAGTTTACCAATGTGTTTTGCTCTCTGGCATGTAGAGCTTAAAATAAAGAGAAAAAAGGGGAATTTGCGGGAGACATCGCCACCTATCGATGGGTTCAAGTCCCACCCCCCGCACCACCTATGGAAAAACCCTCGGGGAGTTCGGCGTGGGCGATGTTGACCCACTGGTGATGTACCCCCAAAAGGCATCAATGTTTAGATGAAATGCGCCAATGTTTTGAAGGGTTTGGTCTGCTCAATCCTCTAAGGTGCGAAACCGAAAGAGTAATTTCTGAATACGCTAATTCATTTTTCGAGGGTATAGAATGGCAGAACCACCAGAAAGGAAAGTATTAAAAAATCTTTTGGTAAAACTCAAGGCTAAGAGTATAGCGTCTCAAAACGCTTTTGAGAAGAGTTACGAGGACCTTGGTAAAACTCTTATGGAATTTTACAATGCAACCAAAAAATTCGCAGATCAAAATCCAAACGATGAATCAGCTAAAGATATGAAGACTCTTTTGGTATCGATTACCACCTTGATCGGTTTTCATAATAAAGAAGCCACTATAGCAATTGAGGATTTGAAACTTTACGTAGACGCGTTAGAGGACTCCTATAAAGAACTTGATGAAACGTTTGAAAAGGCAGTCTATGAACCGGCAAGACGACAGGCAGAAGCCATGATAAAAGAGCAAGAAGAGTTAAGCAAGAAAACTAAGCCAGAATTCTACGGTTAGCCTGGTAAGCGCAACATGTTAAGTGATTCTATAGGAATTTGTAAGGAGGCGTCTTGATGAGCGAGGCATTGGCAGCGTTCATTACACTTGGTGGTGGAATTGCTGGTTATGCATCTGTTGCTTACCTTTTATGGAAAAAGTTCAGGAAAGATATCAGAGTGTATGGCATATCAGGAACCTATGAAGAAGAGAAATCAAAGACTAAAGGTCTCAGTAACATCCACTCCACAATTGAAATCGGATTCTTGATCGATCGATTCAAAAAATCAGTGTCAGACACTAAGTTCAAGGCTTTCTTGCAAAGCTCAGCCGCTCCCAACCAATCATAATTCTTCTCAAGTTTGCTGACTTTGCCCATAGCGCTGTTTAGTCTTTCATCCTTCGGCATAGCAACAAACCATCTGATATTAACATTGTGCACTCTGAAAAGCCTTTTCCAAATCAGAACACAAACCTAGCAGTTCATCGTCAACATGTAAAAAAAGAAAAAAGAGGATGAATTGAGGGAGAAAATCTCAGAGAATTCGAGTCCCACCCTCACCGCCATCTCCGCAAGAATGGATCAGAGAAGTTGAAAGGCCGAACAATCTCAACTTGTCAGGGATAGCATTGAAACTGGCTAGATTGCGTTCATTGCAAGGCAGCTGATACGACAAAGAAAGAAGCTCATTGGTTCGCACTTATTCTTTTCCGATAATGCCCGGGAATGGGTCTTTCTGTAGGAGTGTGAAGGGTTGTTTTGCTACGGAAAGGCTAATTTCGCTAAAGGCAAGTATAAGTTTTGAATGGAGCAACGTGTAAAGAGATGGATGACGCTACAAAGCGCATAGCTATGCGTCGCATTCAATCGCTCTTCCAAATGGCAAACGAGATCTTTTATGAAGATCCACCCTTGGCACAGCGTTACGTGGACACAGCTAGAAAAATAGCCATGGCTGCTAGAGTCCGTTTGCCAATAGAGTGCAAACGTCAAGTCTGCAAGCATTGTAAAAGCTTTATCTTGCCTGGGGTGAACTGTCGTGTGCGGGTGAAGCAGCTGAGAGAACCACACGTGGTGATTACGTGTCTGAACTGCGGTAGGCAAATGAGGATCCCGTTAAGAAGGAAGAAGGAGAAATCAAAGCCATGAGCAAACTAACCCCCGGAATGAAACGTCGGATTAGACACGAATTAAGCGATGAGAAGCCTACAATATGGATTGGTAAAAACAGAGCATCTCAAGAAGTTCTGAAGGAAATCGAGAAACAGTTAGATAAAAAGGAAATGGTTAAAGTGAAGATATTGAAGAGTGCTCTTGAGGGAGACGAAGCAAAACAGATTGCTTCAAGAATTGCTGAACAAACAGAAGCCTCATTGGTGGACATTAGAGGGCACACCTTCATGCTTTACAAGAGACGCAAAAAGTGAAAGCCTTTATATTTGGCTTCATGATTTTACTGAACGAAAGTCAAGAGGATGACGAATCTTGCTAACCCCCAGCGATGTTCCCGCATCTAAACTCATCGAAAGACTAGCCAAGCATCTGAAAGAAAATGTGGACGAAGTGAATCCACCAACTTGGGCGAACACCGTAAAAACCGGCACCCATGTCCAAAAGCAGCCGCAAAATCCAGATTGGTGGTATATCCGCTGTGCTTCGCTGTTGCGAAAAATCTACGTTCATGGTCCAATCGGCGTGGAAGCATTAAGGGCTGAGTACGGGGGAAGGAAAGACTTCGGAGTCACACCAGAACATGTTGCCAAATCAGGTGGTTCAACAATTAGAAAAGCCTTGCAACAGTTGGAAGCTGCTGGTTTAATTGAAACTTCCAAACCAAGTGGAAGAAGAGTAACAAGGGAAGGACGCAAACTTTTGCAAGAACTAGCTGAAGAACTCCAAAAGAAGCTGATCAAAGAACTTCCTGAATTGGAGAAATACCAGAAAGGCGAGTGAAATGTCAGAGGATGAACTGGAAGAACTACGTAGAAGAAAACTCCTAGCTTTACAACAGAAAATGGGCGAAGAGCAAAGGCAAGTTCAAATGGAACAGCAACTAGAGCTGCAGAAACAGGCTCTACTAAGGAAAATATTAACCCCAGAGGCTAGACAGAGATTGACAAACTTGAAGATGGTTAAACCAGAATTCACAGATCAAATAGAGTTGCAACTGATACAGCTTGCACAGCAAGGAAAACTGCGAATACCAATAACTGATCAGCAGCTAAAACAAATACTAATCCAACTACAAGCTCAGAAACGTGAAACAAAAATAAGAAGGATATAAGATGGCGCGAAACAAGCCCACAGCAAAAAAACGCAGACTGGCAAAAGCTGGGAAACAGAGAAAAGCAGTTCCGACATGGGTCATAGCAAAAACAGGCGGAAAATTTAGAACACACCCGAAAAGGAGAAGGCATTGGCGGACTAGAAAAATAAGAGCTTAGGGGAAATCGCTGATGAAGGAAGAAAGCGAGGAAGAGGAAAAGAAAGTCGAGGAGGAGCAGGCGGAGTCAGCTGAAACTGTCGAAGAAGCTGGAACTGAAAAAAAGGCAGAAGAAATGCCCGAAAAAGAGGAAGAAATAACAGAGGAAGCGGTTAAAGCCGAAGGAGAAGAGGTATCAGCACCCGTTGAGGAAGAGGTAGCCAAACCGCCACGCCGCGAAGAGAAAGCGGAAGAAGAAGAGATAGTTGAAGAGAGAACTTACACAATCCCCTTGGGTAAAGCGTGGATAAGGCCGCCGAATAAGAGGGCGGCAAGAGCAATGCGGATAATTAGGAGTTTTATAACCAGGCACATGAAGTTGGAGGCACGTAGAGAGGGAGAAGGGGAAGAGGTAACAGAGCCCAAGAAACTTGTTATTAGTAACGAAGTCAACGAAAGGGTCTGGAGAAGAGGCATAGAGAAGCCTCCACGAAAAATACGGGTAAGGGCTGCAAAAGACAAAGAAGGCAATGTAACTCTTTATTTGGCTGAACAAGACTAATATTTACTGATTTTGAATCAATAACATGAGAATCCTATAACAATCAGAAGGCAGCAGACGTGAAACTTCTCAACTAGCGGCGCTAAACACGCACACTTTAATTTGAGTTTAATTTCATACGTAGTCAGTTTATTTCTTTTGCGGAAGATTGTTCCATAAAATTTATCTAGAAGTTAACTCCACGTATTTTTGGAAATGTTCTCTTGATGATGTTGTTGGTCACCTCTGTTTTCGCTCTTCCAAGACGAGGTGGAAAATGAGGAGCAAGGAGAATGAACGGAAAAGCAGTCTTGTCACTTTACTCGCTTCATAGTCACAGGATCACTTTATACGCTCTTTGGAAGATGACTGGGTTATTGTCCTTTGCCTTGATAAAAGATGATTTGAAAAAGGACAATCGTGTTTCCTACGAAAAGGAAACCGTACTAAGCCTGCGTTAAGGCTTAAAAAAGAAAAACATAAAAAAGAAAGGAGAAAGAAAATGAACTATAAGCATATAATTGCTATACTGATTGCCCTAGCTATGCTCGGAGTACCTCTGCAAATTGTTCCAGTATTTTGTCAACCAATCGTAGACGGTTATGCATCAGGCGACAACCCACATATCGACACAATGGCGAGAATGACGGGCGAAGGCTGGAAACTAGTTATCAACGACACAATTGCACACGATCACGATTTCAGCACGACAGACGATGCTTGCGATGACTTTTGGATGAGCGCATGGCAGGATTGCGATGATGCGGGCAACGTGTACCTTGCCTTCCTGTCAAACTATCAATTGTTCGGAGTGGCAGTCTGGCTGGACTTCAACGGCGACGGTGTGTTCACAGTTGGATCTGAACCTTCACCCCTGTTTGTTTCCCTAGATACGCCTGATTTTCCATGTCTCTACAACTACACAAAGGGTGTTGGCTACACAGATATTATTGCAGGTGCCAGTGTCGCTTTCGGCTTCAATAACACATTCATTGAAATCATGGTGCCAAAGGTAGAGACAGAAGGCGCTGTCAATGAGACTGTCTGGGACTGCATGAACTGGAACTACATGCTAGGTATGGATGCAAATGCAAACTATACTTGGGATAGTTTAACACCCGACTGGATCGCCACTGGTTGGAATTCATGGTGTACTTTCACAGACAGTAGGGAACACGAAATGTGGAATGGTACTCACTGGGTTCCGTTACAATCATGGTTTCCATGCCCCTACCAGCCCCCGGAACAATGTCAAGTCACTTTTCTCACTCAGCCTGCTGAACTTGGTTTTAACATCACTTTTCTAGGGACAACATACAATCACAGTGACACAGACGCATTCCCGAATGGCACTTCAGGTGTGGCCACAACCAATTGTCCTACTGGCTGGGAGTTCGACCACTGGGAAACCACTGGCAATGTTGAAGTTTCAATCATAACTGAGAATCCTACATGCGTAAACATCACCAATGGCGGAACACTCAAAGCAATCTTCTATCCTGCCACATGTGATGTTACTTTCCTCACTGATCCTGCTTGTTCCGGCTTCAACATCACTTTTCAATGTAAAACCTACCACAACGGAACCAGAGATACTTTCGACTACGGAACTTCAGGTGTGGCCACAACTAGTTGTCCTACTGGCTGGGTTTTTGACCATTGGGAAGTCACTGGCAATGTTGAAGTCGTAGATTCAATCGTGACCGTCAAGTGCGGTGGAACAGTCAAAGCAGTCTTTTGTCCCGTAGAGTGTGATGTTACTTTCCTTACCGATCCAGTCTGCTCTAACTATTACATCACTTTC
>Ga0315308_1000354_pt1 | contig 25388 bp, 22 predicted proteins | sample TDP3_MG_FD_203078 | JGI IMG/M metagenome (GOLD analysis project Ga0315308, IMG submission 203078) | Freshwater sediment microbial communities from Lake Towuti, South Sulawesi, Indonesia - TDP3 | ecosystem: Environmental > Aquatic > Freshwater > Lake > Sediment | place: Indonesia: South Sulawesi... | reverse complement strand
CAGCCAGAGCGACTTCATGCGTATAGAGGATATACAGGTGAGATATAATGTAGCCAGCTACACAGATAACTCCATATAAAACTATGTTCCCACGTTTTACCGTCGCAGATATCTTCTCATCGGCAAGCTCTCCTCCGAGAAAAGGTTTGTCTTTATGACTTTCGTTCTCGTCTCTGTTTTTCAAGTCTCGTCGCAACTCTTTGGCACCGCCTATTGTCGCACGCTAATATATAGATTAAGATGAAAGTCAATGCTATATTTGTAGCACTCTTGGGAGGAAAAGTAAGACATGACTAAAATCATATTTACAGATTTTATTTTCAGAATCAAAGGGTGCATTTTATGTGGGGAGCTCATTCGAGGCGGTGGGGGCCCTCGCTGCATGACAGCGCCAATATTGAGAGATTAATCCGATCTTTGCATCATTATCTAGGTCGATGTGTCGTTTCTCAGTATTTTTCCCTTGCTTAAGGTAGCCTCTCAATCAAGTTCTATGGCTAGTCGACGAGTTGACTCGTTCCCTGAATCTTCGAAGAAGTACTCTTATTAAGAGTTGAATTCTTGAGCCTATAAGGTCCATCCGTATCGTTAGCCTTAAAAGTAGGATAAGAGTCGAAACGCTACTCCTCCTACCAGCAAAGCAAGGAGGATATCGATGATCGAAATCGCCAAAGCTTTCTTCCACTTGAACTCTCGTACTAAAGCCGCGATGGTTGCGATACAAGGCACGTAAATCATTGTTACCAACGAGAACACGATCATTTGTACTGGGCTCAGAACTTGGCCAAAGTTCAAGGTTCCAGAGAGATCTGCTAGCAAGATTAGTGTTAATTCCTTCCGAAGAATCCCGAAGATTATAGGTATCCCCGCGATTGAGGGTAGCCCGAGCCAACCAACGATCAAAGGATTCATCAAGTCTGCTATCGACCATAAGAGACCTGTAACCGCTAGAGCTTCTAAGACAAGACTGCCTGCTATGATTAGAGGAAACGCTATGTAGACGAAATCCCTCGTCCTAGCCCAAGTCTTCCTAGCTACAGTCTTCATAGAGGGCATCTTGTAAGGCGGCATCTCCATTATTAACCCCACAGGCTCACCTGGAAGGGCTTTAAAGCCAACTCTTCCAAGCGCGAAGACTAGGAATAGATCGAAAGCGTAAAGTCCCAACGCTGCTGGAATTCCAATATACCTGCCGACTAGACCCAAAATTACCACAGTCCTTGCAGCGCAAGGTATCAAAACCGTGACAAAGCCTCCGAGGAGCCGTTCCCGTTGAGTCTCCATTATTCTGCACCCGATGCATGCTGGCACGTTGCAACCGTAGCCGAGAAGAAGACATATCGATGCTTTGCCGTGCAATCCGATTTTATGCATAGGATTGTCTAAGAGAAAAGCTACTCTGGGCAGATAGCCGGTATCCTCGAGAATCGAGAGGATAATGTAAAATGGAACTATATACGGTAACGCTATGGTCACGCCAGCAGCTATCCCTGACAGGAAACCCTTGGAGACCAGATTAACGAGAGCGGGTGGAAGAGCTGCCGAGAGCAAATCTAGTATGGCTGGAATCAACATGTTTTCGAAGAGATTTTCCAGAGCATTGACCAAGATATCTCCTATAATGAAGATTGTGGCAAACATGGCCGCCATCACTAACGCCAGAATAGGATATCCAAGAACCTTGTGAGCCGTGATGTAGTCCAGCTTCTCCTCTAGACGTAGTTTTGGAGGGGTCTCGATATGCGCCACATCTCTTGCCATTCCACTGGCAATGCCGTATCTCTCAGAAGCTATAACAACTGGTGAAGGTTCACCGTGTATACGCTCAATCTCTTCAGCGATGGCGCTAGCCAAGGCTGAGATCTCAAGCCCCGGCGCACTATCTTTAACTTTTTTCATCATATCTTCATCTCTCTCAAGCAGCTTTACTGCTATCCATCTTGCTGGATACTTTGCGGACAAGTCGGGTAGCTTCTCTCGAATCGTCAGCTCGAGCTTCTCAAGTCTGTCCTCGATCTCCTTGCCGTATCGTATCTTGAGAGGAGTCAGCTTGATCTTGCCTTCAAGAACCTTGACGATCGTTGACAATAGTTCATCCATTCCAGTTCCTGTAATGGCAACAGTCGGCACAACAGGTATTCCAAGAGCCTTCGACAGTTTCTCACTATCGACCCTTATGCCCTTCTTCGCCGCGAAATCAACTTGATTCAAAGCCATAACCATCGGTGCTCCTAGCTCAAGCAACTGAATCGTGAAGTATAGGTTGCGCTCCAGTGCAGAGGCATCAACGATATTTACTATTACATCGGGTCGTTCAGTGGCGATGTAATCGCGGGCTACTATCTCCTCTATTGAGAATGCAGATAGCGAGTATATGCCGGGAAGATCGAGGATCTTGACGGTATACCCATGATAGTGTAGAGTGCCCTCAGCGCGCTCAACTGTTTTGCCGGGCCAATTGCCTATCACCTGATCGAGACCTGTCAGCTGATTGAATATTACTGACTTCCCTACGTTGGCATTCCCAGCTAGGGCTACAGTTATGCGGCGCCTGGTTTCCATCAGTCTGTTCCCTTGGACCGCTTTACGAAAACCTTTGAAGCTACACCATAGCCAAGTGCGAGAGATACACCTCGCACCGATACTTCTACGGGTCCACGGAATGGAGCGTTCCTAATGACGGTGACTTCTGTTCCCGGAGTTAAGCCCATGTCTGCAAGCCTTCTCACTAATCCATAGCCGCCGAGCGCGAAGGCTATGACCCCTCTTTCGCCTGGATACAGCTCTATCAAACTGGAAGTCTCTTCCACGCGACCTTCAAGATCTTGGATGTTCTTGTAGAAGCCTTTCAACGAGTTCTCATCAAGACCGTGTCTACGACGCCAGTGGCCGCGCCAATCCTGAATGCTTCCGTCAATGAATCTTGTTACTCGTCCCAGGAAACCCGGCTTATGTCCATACTTCTCGTGAATGTAACGTTCACGATGACTCTGAACTTCAATACGCCCTCTTTCCGTGAGTCTCCACATATCAGCGATGCGTTCAACTAGACCTTTCTTCGATGCGTTTTCGAGGAGTTTTTCTAGATCTTCGAGAGAGCATCCTAGTTCATGAGCCAATTCATCTGGTCTCACAGGCTTGTTCTGAGCTTCTGAAGTTCCAATCAGTTCGAGCAGCTCTAGCAACTGTGGTTCGATTGACATGACAAAGCCTCCGGGACTACTTCTTAACCCAGATCGCTGAGGCAGCCTTTGTACTCAATGAGTGTTCAACGTCATTCAGCTTGACGACTACTGAGCCGTCGAACGGAATCTTTTCCTCAACTCTCACGCGTGTTCCTACTAGAAGGCCGAACGAACGAAGATGATGTAGTAAATCGCGATCTTCCTCAGTTATCTTAACTATGGTCCCGCGTTCCTTCGGTTTAAGATCAATCAGTGACTCCGACTTCTCTTCGATTATTCCTCCGTATCTTGTTGGAATTGGATTTCCATGTGGACAAGTCTTAGGGTGGCCTAGAATCTTTCCGAGAGGTTTGATGACCTCTTCAGTGAGGCCATGTTCAAGCTTGCAAGCCGGTTCATGAGCTCTACTCCAATCCATCTCCAGAATGTCGGTCAACAACCGCTCAGCAAGTCGATGTCTCCTTATCACATCTAGAGCTATTCTTCTTCCCTCTCCAGTTAGCTTAATTCCCTTGTACGGTCTATGTACAACAAGTCCCTGTCTCTCAAGCATCTCTACAGTATTGGTTATAGTTCCCAAACCTACGTGCATCCTCTCGGCAAGCTCTTTCGTTCTCGCCAAACCTTCCCTTTCCTCAAGCTTGTAGATACTCTCCAAGTACTCTTCGATCGAAGGTGAAATTTCCATCTTCATCCGACTCCTTGACTGGCCTAAACTACGAGACCTCGTACTTACTAATTTGAACATCCGTATATTTTAACTTGCTTTTCATTGCGTTGAATTTGTTAGACAGTTTCTTGGTTTCGTAGAACGAGCGTTAGGTAGTGTTTGGTCTGACCGTCGGTATTCTAGTTACGTTGCTCTCAATAAGCCTAGCGTGATAAATGACGTTGGAACCAAATTGTGCTTGAACACCCATGAAGTCTATCAGAAATCATTTGGGAGACGTTATCTCTTCCAACTCTTTTCTCTGTAATGCTTCTAGGATTCTTCGAATATCTAGGTCATGAGGCATCTCGTAGATCTTCACATAACTGTTTCTCAGTACATGGAACGGCCCTTCCCCGATCTCCTTCGTCAATAATACGTCAACCTTATTCTCAATCAAGAATTTTGTTGCCACGATCCCTCGGCTTCATTGGGCGACCAAGCCCTAGACCTATGCCACGACGCCAACGCCATCTATATCTTGGCATGCTTCTAGACTTACGTTCATCTGCACAAAATCTATCTAATTATTCTCTTACAACCATTAGCAAGAGTAGTGAAAAATGATTTGTTAACGGCTTAAGTTAACATCTTTTTTAGAGTGATAAGCTTTTTATTTGAGTAATACTTTTGTCTACGAAGGTATTACTGATGGTCTACTTCACCACCAGAGACGTAGCGGCTGTCGCTGCCTCGGCTGCGCTATGGGGGATTCTGAACATTCTGATCTCTCCGATCTTCTGGCAGGTGACTCGCATGCCCTTCATGTGCGACCTTCTGGCCTTCATATCCTTGATCTTAGTTGTTTGGTGGACGAGGAAGTTAGGTTCGGTATCTCTCACAGGACTTGTAGTCACGGCTTTAACACTCACGCTCAGACCGGATGCACTCTTCATGCTCGGCTTTATAGTTGCAAGTATACTTTTCGATGTCTTGACGAGGGCTGTGGGCTATAAGAACTCTTTCGAGAGCGGTCTCAGTGGTTCTCTGATCCTAATCCTCTTCTCCACCATATGCGCTGGCATAGCTGGAGCTATCATTGGCAGTTTCTTCATGGGCTTTAGCACCGCTGCAGCCATTCTTACATTCGCTGGACTTCATGCGGTCGGGGGAATCATCGGGGGCACTATAGGAGCTGTCCTCGTTACAGCTTTAATGAAGAGGAAAATTCTACCTAGTGGTCGATAATGCTATGAAAATTGCTTATGTAGCTGGATGGAGGGCTTTCTTTGAACGAAACTTTAAGCAACGTTGACTTGCAATTGATGACCATTTTGAAGGAGGCTGAGGGATTTCACGGTCACCTCGGGCCGTTCCTCGTCATAGGGGTTAGAGCGGGGCTTGTCGGCCTGATGAAATTGGGGATTGAAAAAGGCGACCAACAGATGTCCGCGACTGCTATGCTGAAGAATTCTATTCCTTTCTCATGCATTCTAGACGGGGTTCAGATCTCAACGGGATGTACAGTTGGAAACAAACGATTGAAACTTCAAGACTCGTCGAGTGTCGCCATCAGATTTGAGAACAAGAATGGTAAACAGGTTGAGATAGAAGTCAACTCGACAACTCTTGATAGGTTGATGGAGCGGTTGTCGGCTAAGAATGTAGGATCGGAAGAGGTTAGGAGACTAGGTTACATTATGGCTTCTATAGGTGAGCATGAATTATTCAGAGTGAAGTTAGAAACGAATTCGAGCTAAGTTTTTCTCCTAACAGGTTTGGACTAGAGAATGTCAGTGATAGTTTTCTATTAGAATTTATAGAAGAACGGAGACTGACGCGTGTCTAGATCAATACATAGCCCATATCTTTTAGCTTCTGTAACTCCAGTTTGATCTTGTCATGCTTTTCAGAGAGTTCCTTTGGAACCGGAAGTCCATTCTTTGAAAGGTAATCGTATATAGCGTCACATAGGGCGTCTGTCGCCAATAGGGAACAGTGAATCTTCTGCTCAGGTAAGCCGCCCAAGGCTCCAGCGACATCCTCCTTCGTGATTCTTACAACCTCTTCTATAGTCTTGCCTTTCACCAACTCTGTCAGCATGCTGCCGCTGGCGATAGATGCGGCGCAACCCTGAGTCTTGAATTTGACATCAACGATCTTACCGCCCTGAACCTTAATCCAGAACTTCGTTATATCTCCGCAAAAATCGCTAAGGTAAATTCCAACGCCATCAGCATTCTCGATCTCGCCGATATTCCTTGGATTATGATAGTGTTCTAGAACCTTTGGGTTGTACATGGGCATGCAGTGCCTTCGAGATGTAATTGCTCAAGGAGCAACATCAACTTTACCTTAGATCTTCATATCGACATGGCAAGGTGGCTGCTCGTTTAACCGATCTTAATCATTCATTACATGCGGACAGATGTCTTCTTGCAAATAGAAGGATAGCTGTTGCTACGAACAGAATGAATGAATATGCTAATGGTGGGAATTCAGGGATTACGGTTGAAGTTGTAGCACTTGTCGATTGCAATGAAACCACACGATGTCTAACATCTTACCATAGCGATTTCGGCTTGGGCAAAAGCTGCGGAAGCCATTTAAAGGTTCCGTATCTGAATAGAGGACGCGGTGAATACGATGGCTACTAGGAAGATTCTGATGATTCCAGGTCCGTCTGAAGTAGACCCAGAAGTATTATCCATGATGGCTAGACCTGTTCTTCCACACTACGGATCTGAATGGGGTCAGATACACGTTGAAACATGCGACAAACTGAAAGAGATATTCAACACTAAGCAATCTGTTCTACTCCTCCCGGGTCCAGGCAATGCTGCCATAGACCTCGCCGTTGGAAATCTTGTAGAACCCGGGGATAAGGTCCTGAACGTGTTGAATGGATTTTTTGGAGAGGTCTTTCGTAGCTCTATCGAGATGCACGGAGGAAAATCTGTTGACATCAAGGCTGACATTGGGAAAACGGTCAGTCCAGATGAGATTCGACGCACGTTGAGAGAAGAAAAAGATATCAAGGCGGTGTTCACCGTCCACTCTGAAACAAGTACTGGCGTCCTTAATCCGATAAAGGAGATCGGCCAGATTTGTAGAGAATTCAATCTTCTCTATGTTGTGGACACGATATCATCCTTCAGCGGTATTGAGGTAAGGATGGATGACTGGAATATCGATATTTGCATCGGATACGCCAGCAAAGCTTTGGGGAGTGTTAACGGGGTCGTCCCAGTTGCTATTAGCGATAGGGCTTGGAAGGTCGCTTTGCATAGAAGCACTCCGATGAGAGCCAGATTCCTCAACCTTCAAGTCTGGAAGAAATTCATAGACGAATGGGGCTCCTGGGGCCACCCTTTCCCATCATCGATGCCCTGCTCAGTCATCCTAGCGCTGAAACGCGCTACTGAGCTGGCGCTGGAAGAGGGACTTGAAAATAGATATAGACGGCATTACACAGCTGGCAAAGCAACAAGAGCGGGTCTCAGAAATCTCGGTTTCCAAATAGTCCCTAAGGAAGAGGAAGCTTCCAGTACGATTACCGCTGCGAGGGTTCCCAATGATATCGATATAGGCAAATTGAAGGGAATACTCAACGAGAGATTTAACATACTCATCGCTGAGATGGAAGCTCTAACTGGGGTGAAGGGAATCCGCATAGGTCACATGGGTGTAACTGCTTCAGCAATTTACGTTATACCCACAATAGCTGCAATTGAAGTGGCTCTTGCGGAACTCGGCGTCGATGTAAAACCCGGTTCCGGCGTCGCGGCAACCATGGATGTTTTCGAGAGACAATAGAATACCGCTAAATCGGTGAGAAGACGCGATTCGAAAGAACTGATAGGCATGGGACCGGTGGCGTTACTCTTCTTGTGTCTGACGAAATACTGAACTTGCTATTGAGAAGGTCTAAGAGAAGCTGAGACTCACTGCGGCTTGATCAGCATATATACTCCTTCTGGGCGTTAATCAATTTCTCAATCGAAATCCGACTATCTTTCTCAAGGCTAAAGAAACAAACGCCACAGTAAACAAGAGTGGAGTAGCAGAAGGATCGAGTTCAGGAATCGGCATACCGTGACTAAGCATGTTGAAGTTCAGTTCAGTCTCCGATCCTAGAGTGACGTGTATGCTCATTGTCTGAGTTTCATACCCATACAGAGCAACGGTGACTAAAATATCACCATCATGGATCCAAAAGTCATAGAGTCCGTCCAAAGAGCTTGTGGTGATCTGCTTCATATTGTATGCGCTGATAGTGGCCCATGAAAGAGGTGACAGATTTCCGAACATATTGAACCAACGAACAACTCCATGTACATGCGCCAACCTCTCCATATCAAAGATAACAGTCGCTCCTCCAGACAAGGACACCGTCGCTTCCACATCTGTCTTCTGCTCATACCCGGGCACATAGGCTTTCACGAAAAATGTGTCAGCTGGCAATCCGCTGTCTCTCTGTAGTTTGCCATCGGTCGTGTGGAAATAGTTCGTCCAAGTGATAGTGTAAGTGCCAGCGTACGAATCGAGGCCGTATACCTTAGCGAAATCAAATGCTGGCCATGATATCTGAACGATGTTAGGCGGCACATAGCCTATGGAGGCGCCTACCAGCTCGCCTACTGTACTAAAAACCTCAATCCTTACCGGCGTTCTTTCTGACATGCTTATCGGCGCGAGTAGCCCCTCAGTCTTGAAATTCATGATTATGTATATAGTTGCGCCTTGAATCAGGTTCATTCTTATATCCCCTACAGTTCCAGCGGCTATTTCTATTGAAGTGATTTCGCTGGGCAGGTATCCAGGCGTGTATGCTTTCATCTGGTAGGTTCCAGTCGGCAGCGTAGTGTCGTGCAGTCCTAAGTAGTAGACGTACGGGCTTTTGGTCAAGGCATAGTAGTCCGTCCCATAATAGCTGAAAGACACGTAGGTTCCAGTTGAAGGCTGGCTTATGTAGGTTGAGCCCCAGTCTTTTCCAGTTTGATCTATGAAGTAAATCGTTATGTTCCTTCCAGGATAGAGCCAAGGCCTGAGAATTCGTGGATCTTGCCAGTCGACAGAGTAGAGCGTAACATTGACAGCGCCTCCCTTAACCATCTCGAAGCTGATTGCGTTTACGTTGCAATAGCCGGCTACTGTAGAATGCTGTATCTCCAGTTGCATGTAGCCACTCATATAGGCCTTTATCATGTAGGTTGCAGGATACAGCCCATAATCTCTAATTCCTCTGAAATTGAATAAGCCGAGGAACCCTGTTATCTCCACCACACTGCTTGTACTACCTCTCGGAACCCAAGTGATATTCCATCCTTTCAATGTCCCGTATGAGTCGTAAGCTTCGATAACCAGATAATGATCCAGTTCAGTCGGAGTCTCTTGAAGCCCAGGCGAATCTTTGAAGTGTATCGTCACATTGAATAAACCGGTCTTCAGCAAGTCTATCGGAACAAATATCGACTTGGTCTCGTTGAACACATGCGCATACGGTGTATCCAGCTGAACATAGTTGTTCACATAGACCTTGACGAGATAATCGCCCGATGAAAACCCGGAGACATAGCCTGCAAGATCTTGAGGGATATGCCCATCATATTCTATTGCGTTTCCTAAAGTGAAGTTGTAGTTCACGAAATGAGGAGCGGTCACTCCACTGGTAAATGCGACAAGCCGACCGTCAATGTCTAGCAGCTCGATCGTTATAGGGCGAGGTCTCGGCGTTCCCAAGATATCATAGGTCCATCCCCACTGAACCGGTTGTAGAGGACATTTTGACCAGACTATTCCAGACGCCTCAGCGCCGGGATAAACGTAAAGGTCAACTCTATCCAGCGATTGTCCAGCAAGTACTGAAACGGGGCGGCTCATCTTGACAGGAGGGAAACCTGCAGCAGAAGCGGTCAAATTGTATGTTCCAAGAGCCAAGCCATAAATTGTGTAGTAACCGTTTGCGCTAGCATTAAAGTAAGCTTGAGCTCTCACGATTCTTCCTTGAGGCGTCACCCCTTCCGCTACAACCTTTCCAGGAACATTGACCGGAAGGCCATAATAGTATCCATAGTACTCGTTCCCTCCGTAGAGAACGCGTCCTGAAATATATGCAGGATTCAGCTCGTCTTTCGCGACGAGAGTCGGAAAATTGGGGGAACCTATCGACGTCTCGAAAAGGGATCCTAGAAGACGCGTGAATATCTTAAAAAAGTATCGTCCTGCAATACTCGGCGCTTTGAGATCGAAGATCTTGACCAAATGCCAGCCAGCTGGTATGCTACTTCCGAATGGCGTCGAGATCGTTACCTTCCACCAATTCGGGCCAATGGCATCCGTAGCCGGCATCTTTGAAACAGATATGAACTTGTAATCGTTGGTAACGCTCGTCCAGATATTTGTGGTGTTTCCAGACGTTAAGCCTTCAAACTCTGGCGGAATGTAGATTGAGATCGAGCTTCGAGGGCCGTTCAAAGTTATGTTAAAGAGCAGATCGCCAACCGTATTTGTCAGTATTGTGCTATTTGGATAATCGTTATGTACTATAGGGTCCTCAGCTGTTCCAAGATACCAATCAAACTTTCCAGGAGAAACCGTCGCGAGATCTCCCGGCACCGCTGATGTCTCTTTTGGTTGAAGTTGGGTAACTGACAATGTGATGAGCAAGAGTTGAACTAATATTACTATCGTTCTCTTTCTGGATCTCATTACAGTCAGTCCAACTTGGTGAGACACCTATTCTAGCGGCTATTCAGGCCATTCGTGTTTTGCACTTTATACGAAGATTCTCGTGGCATTAGGTGTGTCATTCAGGTTCATATTTAGAACTTTATCTCTCCCAAGAGAGACCAGAAGGAATTTGCTCGTCATAACTGCACGGCAGCATTGCTAAGCTTTACAGAATACTGGGCTTAACTAACTATGTAAAGAGGCATGCCTAGCTAGAAGCTTACGGCCAAGGCGAACTTGACGCAGTAGCTATTAGCCCTATTTCTATTGAATTAATCTCGAAATCTGCAGCGCTTCTCTTTACCTGTAGACCATGTCGTTCTCTCTAACTCTTTCTTTGACTTTGAGGCCTATTGACTGTCCTACTTCCGCTCTTTGGACGTCCTTGTGCTCTATTTGCATCGACTCTACAACCTGCTCGAAGTTGGTGCTGCTCCCCTTTATCAGAACTTTGTCACCGATATTGATTGGTGCCTGTAACTCAACTACTGCTACACTGATCTTAGGGTAATAGTGCGTCACCTTGCCTACAATCTTTTTCTCTTCCATAATTCCACCTAACTAGTTGTTCTAAGCTAACTATTTCTATAGTTTTCTTTCTGTATAAAACTCTCTAGAATCTCCGAAAAATGTGGTGCTGTGACGCCATACACGACAGACTTTGGCCTTGGTTGAGGGTCCGGACTCTGAATTGGCAATGGGAAAGGCAGATTCAGAGTAGAAAGCACGCACGCGTTATATGTTGGGTTCCGTCGGTAGTGGCTTTTTCTATGGTATCGATGGGCTACTCCCTGTGCAAGTCTCAGGTCTAAGTCCAATTCCTTGCGAGATTGATCAAGGTCTTCTCTACCAACTTGATATCATTCAAGTAGACGAACTCATCAGCACCGTGAACGTTGCATTCGATACGATTCGTGCCGAAGGATATTACAGGGATACCTTTTCTCGCGAAGAAGTGTCCATCGTTGCCACCCAACTCGCCACATATCTTCAGTCTCTTTTTCGTGGCAATACTCGCGGCTTTCTGAAAGTCTCTCACCAAAGGATGCTTAGGATCCGTGTAGTAGTTTGAAAATCTCTGTTTCGACAACTCTAAGGTTGCATCAATATTGTGTCTAGCCAAGAGATCGTCGAAATACTCTTTAAAGTCTTTTCTTACAGTCCTGTAGTCCTCGTCAGGGCAGACGCGAAGATCAAAACGTGCTTCACACAGTCCGGGGATTATGTTCTCCTTTTCTCCAGCCTTCAAGACCGTGAGTGAGAATCTTCCCCAGATGTATTTGTGCGGGGATCCCGGCGGCGCGAGGATTCTCGATCGAACTCTCTCTCGAATCTTCGAGTACTCTCTCAGATCATTTAGGAATGGTAGTGCTACTTCAATCGCATTGCGTGCCTTGTGCGGGTATCCTGCATGTCCTTGCTTTCCCTTTACGACTATTCTCCCCCATATGACACCCGAAGCGCCCATGCTTACCATTTCTGGAGAAGCATCTAAGATCACAGCTCCATCCCCGTCTATATACTTGTGATCTAGAAGGTACCCGATGCCAAATTCCCCTCCAACCTCTTCATCCGGTGAAGCTACTAGCGCCAGATTGATCCTCGATCGCGTTCCGAGTTGATAGAGCGCACCGAGCGCTGCCACGATCGAACCTTTGTCATCAGTTGCCCCTCTCCCGAAAGCCTTTCCTCCTTCGACCACAAGTTTGAACGGGTCATGCTTCCAGCCAACGCCTGGTGGAACAACATCATAGTGAGTTACCAATAGAACGGTATCTTCTGCTCCTACATCAAGATCTACAACTACGCATGGTCTCGGCTTCTTGTCAGGGGTCTCCTTGACTGCATCGTAGACTCTTGTCTTGAACCCTAGTTTCTTCGCTTCTTTCTCGATCGATTTTGCGCATGAAGTGTAACCAACCTTGGTTTGCGCATTGGTATCTATTCCAACGAGTTTGGAAAGAAATTCAACTTCAGAAAACTTCATCATCTTTCCTCTTCATGTGCTACTTTAAACTACTCTTATCTGGCTTGAAGCTAGTTGGACCAATCCGAATCTGGGGTCGTGCATGAATACCCCGAACTGATTAATCATTGGGTCTATTACTAAAGCTACAACGTACGGCGAGAATTGTTGGAGCTTTAGTTGTGTATCGATATCTACGTTTGACAGAAAGATTCCGCGGCCGATGTGAGAGTGGTACCAACCGACAATGGTTCCTTCAACCCTGCCCTTGATAATGTCATCCGCAACCCTAGCTAATGATTGAGGAAGCAGAACAGTACCAGTGCTATGTGCAGGACCATATCCGCTTATAGCATCTGTCACCCACAGTCCGTCCTGCGCCACAGCCCCAATCAGTAGGCCGATCTTTTCGTCTGTGCTTTTGGTGTGCACCACAATCTTGCGCAGAGCTTCATTCACAATGTTGACTCCGAACATGTTTGACGCCTCTTCTTTTTAGGACGATTTTCTATCCTCATTACCCGGATTGAGAGTTTGCTTGCATATCTCCGGCATTCATGATATTTGTCGTTTTTGGAGGAAATTCAGTTTGACTAGCGTTTTTTGTGCAGTATTCATTTCAAAGCGTCTTGGCGATTAGTTTTTTCACTTAAGAATTGACATGAGCATTTCTTGACGAAAGCATTTCACCAAAAATATCGGTATATCCTGGCGCAATCTGAGACGGTCTTCACAGCTTCATTCTTTGAAAGTAGATATTGAGGTCGTTTTCCGACCATTCGAAGGTGGGAACGTTTCTTCTTAGTTTCTTGAATCTTTCGCTGAGCGCATGAGCCACTACCGGTAAAGCTACTGTGGCGTCAGAATGGCAAGTTACCTTCGGAGCATTTCGGCTGATCTTCCCCCAGCTCTGGGCTTCTTCGAATGTGCAGCCGCTCAAACCTCCCCATACAGGTATATCCGTGGTTATCTGTATGGCATAGTTGTGGCTCTTGTTATGTCGAGTTTGATAGCTCGCTATCACCGCTGTTTGTTGAATGAAGTTCTTTGGAGTGCCTCCGCCGATGAATATGACTCCTGTTAGTTTAGACTTCTCTGTTATTCGAGAAGTTTCATCGATGTCCTTGATCTCGTTAACGACTATCCTCCTACCTCTTCTTCTATTCGCGAACATTATTGAAAATCCGAGCGAGCTGTCGCAAAGAGCTGGAGAGAATATCGGTACTCCAGCCTTGAAAGCGTTTACAAGAATCGAATCTTTCTCTCTGCCCTTTTCACTCAGTATTTTACCGAGCAGATAGAGGACCCCCCTCGTCGAGTATGGAAAATCATCGATTAAGTTAGCGCAGAACTCCTTCTCTATCCAATTGTCTACTGCGTAAAATCTCCTCTCGTTTGCGAGGATATCGTATATTCGATCTATTCTATTTTTTCTAAGTTTCACATCGTTCAGCGAGTCTGATCCGATGTAGTGTTTTCCTCCCAATGCTTCGAAACAATCATGATAGAGATTAGCCCCAGTCGTTACCAATGCATCGATCATTCTACGCTTTATGAAGTAGGAGACTATCCGCCTCATCCCTGCCGGGACCATCGCGCCCGCCAAACCGAGCCAGATGACGATGTTTCTCTTCTTCAGCATCTTTGACCAGATATCAACGGCCTCTGAGAGTCTTCTCCCTTGAAATCCAATGAAGCTCATTTCTTCAACAAGTTCATCGATCTTCTTGTCTGGCCAAACCTCGATGGGAATGGTTGGGTATTTTAGAATCTTGTCTTTTGCCATTCTTCTTCCATCATATGTTATTGAGTTTAGCATAAAAATCTGATACACGCTCTCGAAAACGGCCGAAACGTTTGATTTGATTCGATTTCATGCATTCCGGTAGTTAAGTCATCGTGTTGAGCGCTTTGAAGATTTCTTCATTGGCTTCGTAAATCTTGTCCTACAGTTGCTTGTTGTTGTTCGGAGTTGTTATCCCTGCAACTTCTGGCAACTGATTAATGGCTTCGGAACTTTGGTTTTCCTGTTCCAACTCCTGCAACCAGTGCAACGTCGTAATATAATTAGGCACTACGGAACGAAGCTAAGATGTCTTGATCGTTGTCGCTTCGAGGAAAATTTAAATATATCGCGATATATCTTATCTGCCCTTCCGGCGACATACAATGTTTCCGAACGCATTCGATAGGTTCGGCTTTGTTAGGAGACTTGGACGTTTGATAGAAAGAGGAGATCTGAAGTTTCTGATGCTTGAGGTTTTGAAAGATAGACCAATGCATGGATACGAGATCATGAAATGCGTCGGAGAGAAGTTTTCAGGACTCTACATTCCGAGCCCCGGAGTTGTTTACCCAACTCTGGAACTTCTTGAAGATTTGGGTTATGTCAAGTCAACTCGTAAGAACGGGAAGAAGGTGTATTCAGTGACCTATGCAGGTCGAAGGGCTTTGAACGAAAAAGGAAAAGTTTTGAAACGAATCATGGAGGGAAAGGAGTACAATTTCTGCTTCAGGAAGTTTACCTTTGGGAAGAATCTTGCAGGTCTTGCCAAACTGATTTTCAGGAACTATGAGGACTTGACGCCTAGGAAGATAGATGAGATTAAGAAGGTTGTGGACGAGGCGAGACTGAAGATTCAAAGAATAGTCTTCGATTGAATATCGGTTTCGGTGAAGTGGAATGAATGAACGAGATTTGAGTGGTAAAGACGATATTGAAGTCCAGAATCTAACAAAGATCTTCAACGGCTCTGTTAGAGCGGTGGATGGAATCACTTTCAACGTGAAGGCTGGCGAAATACTTGGTTTCCTCGGTCCGAATGGCGCCGGCAAGACTACTACGATCTTGATGCTCTGTACGCTTCTAAAGCCGACTGAAGGAACGGCTAGGCTTTGCAGATATGACATAGTACGTGAACCGGACAAGGTTAGAAGCTGTATTGGTTATGCGCCTCAAGACATTTCTGTTGATGAAGATCTAACAGGTCTCGAGAACTTGAAGCTTCATGCCACTCTCTATCATATGCCGGGAGACTTGGCGGAAGAGAGAATTGCGGAAGTTCTTCAGCTTGTTGAGTTGGAAGATGCAAAAGATAGGCTGGTGGAGACCTACTCCGGCGGGATGAGGAAGCGATTAGAAATAGCTGAAGGGCTACTTCACAGGCCGAGAGTCTTGTTCCTTGATGAGCCGACTTTAGGGCTCGATCTTCAAACAAGAGCTCACATCTGGGAGTATATCAAGCGACTGAATAATGAATACGGTGTGACTATCTTTTTGACGACGCATTATATGGAGGAAGCGGATCTGCTTTGCGATAGAATAGCTATAATGGATTACGGCAGGATCGTTTGTATTGGAACTGGTTCGGAGTTGAAGGATCAAATAGGTGGAGACGTTATCGAGGTTAAACTTTCTGAAACTTCTCCTGCGACGGAGCAGGTAGTGAAGGCTTTGAAAGAGCAGTCTTTCGTTAGGAACGTTGTGGTTTCTCCTGACAAATTCAGTCTTAATGTCTTCGTGGATAGAGGAGAAACTGCCACGCCGAAGCTTGCTGGATTTCTATCCGAGGCCAAATTGATCACGAATTCCATCTCGATGTTACGCCCAAGCTTGGACGATGTCTTTCTGAAATACACTGGCAGACGGATCCGTGAGGATAAGGCATCTCCGGAAGAGTTTTGGCGTATGAGGCGTGCACTCGGGAGGGCTCGAGCATGATTGCTGAAATAGTTGCTATATCAAATCGTGAGTTGAAGCATTGGTACAGAACTCGAACTGCTGTCTTCATGTCTCTTATTCAGCCTCTCATTTGGCTTGGTCTCTTCGGAAACACTTTGGGTAATGCGCCAACTCCTTTCCTAGCGGTCTTGGGAGCACCGAACTACCTAAGTTTCATGACTCCGGGAATAGTTACAATGACTATGCTATTCGGCGGAACATTCGCTGGCATGTCCGTTATATGGGACAAGAGATTTGGGTACTTGAATAAACTATTAGTCGCGCCTATCCCTAGGACACCGATCGTGCTTGGGAAGATGATTTCAGCTACAATCAGAGGGATGATCCAAGGTTTGATTGTCTTAGCGATAGCTATTGCTCTCGGCGTTACTGTCCAAACAGGGATTATTGGGATAGTTCTTATAATGCTAATTACAGGACTTTTCGCACTAAGTCTCGCGAGCGTCTCTATTGCTGCTGCTACAAGCATGAAGACTCATGAAACCTTCTTTGCTTTCATCAACTTGATCAATCTGCCTCTGATGTTCATGAGCAATGCCCTTTTTCCAACAGCCTTCATGCCCAACTGGATGAAGTCGGTTGCCAGCGTCAACCCTTTCAGCTTCTGCGTCGACGCCGTGAGAATACTGACGACTGGAAGCCTAGATTGGGGTAGAATGCTCTTTGATCTCGAGGCGCTTCTAATCTTCACTATCATAACTACTTCTATTGGAATTATTGTGTTCAGAAGAATCACCAAATAGCGTTGACGAGGAACAGTAAAATACTCTTCGCTTTGAGAATATTGCTAATTCAGACGGGGGCTACTTTACGAGAAAGGTTACTATGCCAAAACTCGGGGAAACCATGACGAAGGGTAAGATAGTGAAGTGGCTTAAGAAAGAGGGCGACGCTGTGAAAGAAGGTGAGCCGATTTTCGAGGTTGAAACCGAGAAAGCCGTGTTCGAGGTTACTGCTCCAATCGATGGCACAATTCGAAAAATTGTCGCTTTCGAGGGAGATGACGTTCCAGTCGAGCGAGCGATCGCTTTCATCGAGGCGTCGCGCTAAGCCTCCACGAATATTCTCCTGCATTGAATGAGCTTCGGACGAGAGGTCCTGAAGCTACATATGCGAAACCGAGGCTTAACCCGATCTCTTGATACTCTTTAAACTTCTCAGGCTTAACATACTCTTCGACTTTCAGTTGCCTCTCGGAAGGCTGTAGGTACTGTCCTAATGTCAGTATATCGCAATTGACAGACCGCAAGTCTTTCATGACGCCCAGTATCTCCTGCTCGCGTTCTCCCAAACCCAGCATCAATCCTGATTTAGTCAAAATCGCACGGTTAAGTGCTTTGATCATCTTCAACAGTTTGAGAGATCGTTGGTAGGATGCGCCCGGCCGCACTTGAGGGTAGAGCCTCGGCACAGTTTCAAGGTTATGTCCAAGGATATTTGGATTGGTCTCAACTACCTTCTCCAAGGCTTCAGATGAGCCTTTGAAGTCTGGAATGAGCAATTCAATTCGCGTATCCGGATTTAGAGTCCTAATCCTTCCAACAGTGGAAGCGAATTGTCCAGCTCCGAAGTCTTTCAGATCGTCTCGAGTAACTGACGTTACTACTACATGCTTTAATCCCAATCTCTTAACAGCTTGGGCGACGCGCTCAGCTTCCTCCGGGTTAGGAGGACGGGTTTCCCCCTTCTTGACAGCACAGAAATGGCAGTCTCTTGTGCAAGTATCACCAAGTATAAGAAAGGTCGCGGTCCCGTGGGCGAAGCAGGTGCCGATGTTTGGGCAGAGCGCTTGGTCGCAAATCACATGTAAATTCAAATCGTCAAGTAGTCTTCGCATCTGCTGCAAAGTCTTTTCTTGCGGAGCTTTAACGACCAGCCAACTGGGCTTCTTGCTACTCAATGAAGACATCCCATCAGTTCTTGGAAAGTTATTTCATTCATCTCTACACTGAATATTTCTCCGAAATATCTTGGATACTTCTTCGCAACTTCATCGACGGTCACTTTTCTATTTAGTATTTTGCTCATTGAGGTCACTCCTTTATCCCTTATCCCGCACGGATGTATCATCGCGAAGTAATTCATATCCGGGTCTACGTTCAACGCAAAGCCATGCGTTGTAATCCAAGATCTTACCGCTATACCTATTGCAGCAATCTTCTCTGCACCGTACCATACGCCGGTGTAACCTTGCACAATCTCAGTCTCTATGGAGTAGTCTCGTTTCAGTAACTCTACAATAGATTGTTCAATTTTATGAACATATGAGTGGAGGTCCTTGTCATGATTGGCGAGATTGATGATCGGATACCCGATTAACTGTCCGGGACCATGGTAAGTAACATCTCCGCCTCTATCAACTGTAAACACTTGAATCCCTTTCTCCTCTAGTGTTTCTCTTGAAGCTAGAATATTCCTTGAGTTGCCACTTCGTCCGATCGTTATAACAGGTGGATGTTCAAGAAGTAATAATGTATCTTGAATCCGATTGTCTCTACGAGCTTCTGCAATCTTCTCCTGCAGTTCCAATGCATCTTCGTAACCGATTCTTCCTAAATGCACAAGGTTGCACTGTCTTCCAAGGGGATTTGGTATCAATCTTGCACCTCTCTGATTTATATCTGTAAGAGAGCTCCTCCATTAGCTCTTACGAGAGCTGCTTCCTCAAGTATAATACGAAGAAGCATGCGAAAAATCCTAGGACAACCGGATATATGAAAGCATTTTTGAAATCGAAGTAATCTGCCAAATAGCCTATGATCATTGGTGACAAACTCCCTCCGATGAAACCTGCTGCTGTATTTATTATGCCGAGGACTTTGGCTCTCGTCTCGGAAGAGGTATAATCGGAAACGGTTGCGAATATCACAGGGAAGAAGGCTGCTGTCGCCATAGCTTGAATCACCATAGAGGCTATCATTATAGGACCGTAAGGCGCGAAGGCTACTCCTATGGTGGAGACAGCTGTTACCGCGACAACCGCAATCAGCACCTTGAATCTTCCAATGGCATCTGATAGGAATCCTCCTACGAGTTGCCCAAATGCTCCTGAGAATCTTGTAGCTCCTACGAGAAATGCAGCGAAGGCGACATCCACTAGGAATACCCGCACCATGTAGATGGGAATCATTGAGAGTAGTCCTAAGTTGGCTGACCATATGCAACTATTTAATAGAATTACTGTTGTGTAGAGTCTGAGAGACCACTCTCGACCTTCATGTATATTCTCGTTCTTAGTTGGATTTACTCCATACTTTGGAACAATAAACAGGAATGAGATTATAGGGATGACTGCAAGAGCGAACCAAGCCTGTATAGTGCCGGTCCATCCCAATGGTAAAACCATCATGCTGACGAAGAGAGGCCCTATGGCCTGTCCGATGGGCGCGCCTGTTTCATGAATTCCTATAAATGTCCCTCTTTTCCGCTTCTCGTACTGTTGCGAAAGAAGCGCAAGCCCCTGCGGCAGATATGTTCCGAGACCTAGACCTGCGATGAAAATGAGGACTAAAATTGTTAGATACGATGGCGAGATTGCTAATACGAACATACATACTGCTGTCAAGGCTATTCCAAAGCAGATTATCCTTTTTGGGCCGAATCTTGTTGAGTAGAGTCCTGACGGATAGGCTGAGACCGCGTACCCAAGGTTGAGAGCTCCGATGACAGTTCCAGCTTCCCAGTTCGAAAGCAGTAGTGAAGCTTGAATTGCAGGTAGTAGCGCTGGAACCATCATACGGTACGAGAAATTCCAGAACCAAGTGAACCAGCATGTCGGCAATAAAGCGTGTTCAGATCGGTCCATGAAGATCCCTGAGAGCTTATGTTCTTCAATTGCTTTCCTTTTCGCTTTGAATAGAGCATAACAGGGATAAAGATTGTGGAAAGCTGTAGCCTAGCTGTTTATCCTATTCTCGCTGAGACAATATTATATCACTGGGATTTCTGTCTTCCTCTGTAAGATTGAGTTCCTAAAGGGTGCTCATCAAAAGAACGGTTAAGGGAAATGAGATATCATGGAAGTAGTTCAAGGGATTCACCTTCTTCCAAGCTTTAGAGTGAATGTATACCTACTATTGGGAGACAGCATCACATTGATAGATACAGGTTGGCCGGGAAACGCGAAGCGAATTCTTTCGTACCTCTCTAATCTTGGATATGGGCCTTCCGATGTTTCGAGTATTGTTTTGACGCACTGCCACGTAGACCACTTTGGAAGCGCGGCCGAGGTCAAGGAGAAGACGGGAGCTACTGTTGCAGTTCACGAGAATGACGTAGGCTGTATCTCTGGCGTTACGCCTTACCCTGCGCCGAGGGGCATATTAGGAGTAGCTTTCCGAATAGTGAAACCGTTTCTGAGACTTCATTCAGTCGAGGTTGATCTTCCACTCAATGATGGAATGGAGGTTCCTAATTCTAGGGGACTAAAAGTAATTCATACTCCAGGACATACCATGGGAAGTATATGCCTCTACCACTCAAAGTTGAAAGCTCTATTTTCAGGCGATACTGTCATCTGCGAAAGTGGGGAGGTCCGAGAACCTGTGGAATCTACTTCAATGAATCCGTCTGAGGCGAGGCGTTCAGTCATGAGATTAAGCGAATTGAACTTTGATTTGATTCTTCCAGGGCATGGAACCCCCATTGTCCACGAAGCTTCTTCTAGAGTTAGAAACCTCGCAGTGACGCTGGAAAGGCGGATATATGGTGGACGCTGAAGGCCGGTTCAAGGATTCATTCTTAAACTTCTATATCCAAAGAATGCGATTAATACCGCCGATATGGCGATGCTCAAAACAACTATGGTCTGGATTAGAGACTCATAGCCTATCCTCCAAGTCGCGATCAAAAGCTTCGACCGGTCGACTGTTATCTCAATCTGTGGGTCCATGCCAATTGCGTCGCCACTCCAACTTTCAAAGTGATAATGTGTTTGAAAGATCCCTGCAGTATTCTTCTTCAACGACTCTGGCTTTATTGCGATTCTCACTCTGGTGTTCTCATCGTACCATCCAGATCCTTCCGTTTCAGCATAGGGCGAGTTGACTGTTACAAGATATTGTCGTACGTAGATAGGGTTAAGCGTTTCATCGTCGCTAACGTTAATGACTATTCGGTTTGAGTTGACACCATTTTGCCAGTTTCTAAAGACCAGCCTAGAGCCCACATCTAAGGGAACGATCTCTTGAGTTTCAATGGTATGTATGCCAGGCTCAACTTCTATCTGAACAGTTCCTTCGCGAGCTGTTCTGTAGGTTGAACCGTCGACGACGATCGAGATGTTACTATAGCCGGTTTGAATCGAGAGAAGATGCTTATAGGAGACAGCTACCTCAAAAAGAGTCGGTTTCGTTACAAAGACTCGGTCCTTGCTCCAACTTAACACAATAGCGGCAAGTGACCAGTTCTTCTCGTTGACCGGCGCATATGCCAATTGAGTATGTTCCTCGACACCATCTCCTTGAACAATTCTCTCCGATGCTGAGACCAAACTTTCAGATTCTATGTCCCAAAGAACCGTTGCTATTCGCGTTTCTTCTCTGAATGAATATTTGACTCTGACTTTCACCTTCAATAATTGGCCGGGATGCACCTTCTTCGGCAGTTCAATGTCGGCTATGGAAGCTCCGTTTTGAGTATTTGATATAGAGCTAGAACCCGTTACTGACCTGCTGATCGCTTCCTCCTCACTCTTAACCGAAAGAGTCTTCGACCTCTCGATGAATTTCACTGTTACGTAAAACGCCGTTGGATCATAGATTCCCGTCTGTTCGCTAGTCCATACTTCATGTCCAGATTCATTAAATAGATGCCATTCTTTCTGATACAATCTGCCGCCGATCCACCCATTGTTGGGAGCGTTTTCATAGTATTCTCGTCCTTGAGGCCACAGATCTTCACTCCATATCTTTCCATAGATTAAGAGGATGTTAGCTCGGATATTTCGTGCGTGAGCTACGCTTTCATAGAGGCTCGTCCCTCTCCAATATTTCATCGGTTGGTTGACTCTTCCGCTTATGATTACTCCTCCATTTGGAGACACCCATGTATTCCTGCCTCGGACCGCAAGCTCATATCCTACGACTGTTCCTCCGGTAGAATATCCTACCAAGTAGCAGTATGTGTATCCGTTTTTCATTATCCACTCGTAGATTTCATGGAGAAATTTGCTATTATCATAGTAGGAGAGAACATTGACTTGTGATTTTGCCTCATAAACGTATTCGATTTCTGGACCTTTGTACAATGCAAGGATGCTGTATTGAGTTGAGAGGTCTTGAATGTAGCGTATAGTGTTAAAGGATTCTAGATAGTACGGGTTGATTGTAACATGATCCGGAAATGCTTTACCTCCACCCAGCCAGACTAGACAGGTATCGCTTCCGGAATTTTTCCAATAATACCATTCTGCTTTTCCTACCGAGACAATTACTGGTGTAGCTTCAGTCTCGCGTACTCCTTGGGAAGCCACTATCGAAAATATGAAGAGTAGCAGTAAGAAGGTGGCAGCAGCTTTCATTTTCGCTCCCTTTTCAGATACGCGGCCATCGAAGTGACCACAGCGCCTACTGCCAGAAGGCTGATGATGTAAGCCGAGCTATAGTCCACTCTCCAAACAGCCGATACATTCTTTGGGCTGTCCATGATGAGGCTTGAGGTTGAATCGGATGATGTTGAGTCGCCGCTCCACCTCTCGAACCTATACGTTATGCCGAGAATCCAAGTTAGGTCCGTTGCTGGAACGGATTCCGGGACACTGAAGGTGGCTGTTGAATTGACATTATACCAGCCCGCGCCGTAGCATTTCTCGTATGGCGATTCGACGATCAACCGATATTGCGTGGTGTATATTGCTTCTAGGACGGTAGGCTTATCGATCAGTATTGTTCTTCTATTCAATCTAAAGCCGTCGTTCCATCCGCTAAAAAATATTCGAGTATCTTCTCCGAGTTGCAGCATTGATTGAGCTTCAATCATGTGGGGTCCTAGTTGGACTTCTGTTCGAATAACCCCTTCAGAATCACCTACGTACTCTCTTCCATCTATTCTGATGTGTATCCTCTCGTTCGGCACCTTAACTACAAGGGCCGATCTGTTCGTTACATCCACCCAGAATGATTTTCTTCCGTCCAAATCGTCCAGAAGCCAGTTGTTCTTGAACCAGTAACGCGTTATTGCTTCTAAGTGCCATGTCTTTTCGACTGGCGGAGCGGTCAAGTTGAACGAGTAGGTCTTCACATTGCTGCCCGTGAGATAGTATCTGATACAGTCGAGAGTGACGACTTCTTCTGGATCTTGGATACCTAGGTCAGCAATGGTCCAGTTAGGGTAAACATATTGAATAGTGACATTGACACTGAATCGCTGGTTTACCAGAACCTTTTCAGGGTATTCTACATGGACTATTCTAGCACTGGGCAAAATATCGGCATATGCTGGTTCCTGATAGGCGCAGAATGCCAACGTGAGGATGGAGAGAATCAGAAGAGTTAGCTTCCTCGTCACACGGAGTCACCTAATCTCAATTTGACGCAAGCGATCGTCCTCACGTTTATAGTTATTACTCATAGTTGTTCTGGAGAAGAGTATTTGTGGATAATGTAGGTAAAAATCGTTATAGAGCGATGTTGCTGGCCAATTTCACTTGAGTATCCTTTGCCTCATGTTTTGCCAATACTTTGAGTGATGAGACGATTCTGCTAAGAATTTGGTCTTCTGTGAGGCCGAAAACTACTTCTAATCCCTCACACGCCGTGTTGATTGGATGGACTGAAATTCCCTCGCTTTCTAAAGTTTTCATCTCGTCGACTGCGTTAATGTAGTTTACCTTTGGCAAAACTAGATCAGTGATTTTGACCTTCTGCGCCTTCAATATTGCGAGAACTTTTCCGGAATCTTTACCATAACCTCCGACGCCACCTACGGGGCCGACTCCTAGTTTGACACCGATAGTTCCAGTCATAACTTTAGAGCTTGGTAGTGGAATGTTTGATAACTCTGATACTAGCGCGCAGGACATCGCAAACCCGGCGCTAGGACCTGATACGCCTGATCCTGGGGCTCCCTCGAGAAGGCTCCTTAATTGAAAATGCACATGGTATTCGCTGAGGTCTAGGCCTGTTCGCTTCCAAAGCCAAGCTCTAACAGCTTCAGTCGCGTTCTCAGCGCTTTGTTTCACCGATTCGTCTGGAACAGGCGTCTGCCCTATCACGGTAGATAGAGCTTGACCAGTTACTGAGACAGGCGGTTCTCCAGGGGTCAATGGCCGAATGCTACATTCTATTGATATTATCCCTCCATAGCCTGTGCCCGTTGTGTATAATCCGTAAGACACTCCAGGCGCATTTGTGGTTAGGATCAATGATTCCTCGATCTCTCTGCGCTGTCTATCTTCAAGTGACTCAAGGTTTCCTATCGCCCTTTCGAAGTGGCGTAAGCGCATCATATAGTTCGTGGGTCCCACATCTTTAGGATTGATGAGAATGCCTTCACGTTTGTACTGTTCAAGCATCTCCTCGGATCTCGCTAGGTCTTCATCGTACTTGGCTCTGCACTGTTCAATTCGCCCATTCTTAATGGCTTGATTCACTTCCCACACGGCAGCGAGCTCTGATGCCCAAAGACGATGGGCTTCAGCTATTGTTTCAGCAACGCCTCTCGGACTTAGAATCCTCTGTCTTCGAAACATCTTGGTGACCTGTGGAGCTACTACTTCTGGATGCAAGAATTGTTTGTATTTGGCTAGGTGTACGCTAACAACCTCATTCCATTCTTCATCGTTTAGAGGAGGATGGATGTAGTAGATATTTGGTTCAAATCTATCTCTGGTCGCAGGATCGATCAGATGTTCCTTGTTGGAAGCAGCTATCACGACGATTCTATCTTCAGGAGTTATTTCGCTTAACTCGGCTTTAACTTGAGCGAGAATCTTGTTTGTTGTTGAGTCAATTCCCCAAAATATGGCGTCAGCCTCGTCTAGAAATAGCATGCAAGGGCTTTTCCTTCTCGCCAGAGCGAAGAGTTCCTTTATCCTCTTCTCAGGTTCACCCATGTAGGATGCGCCGCTCATCAATTCGCCGCCGCGAACTCTGATGAAGTTTACATCGTTTTCAG
>Ga0315308_1000350_pt1 | contig 25495 bp, 24 predicted proteins | sample TDP3_MG_FD_203078 | JGI IMG/M metagenome (GOLD analysis project Ga0315308, IMG submission 203078) | Freshwater sediment microbial communities from Lake Towuti, South Sulawesi, Indonesia - TDP3 | ecosystem: Environmental > Aquatic > Freshwater > Lake > Sediment | place: Indonesia: South Sulawesi... | reverse complement strand
TTCTTCACGTCAAGAGGCAAGCCAAGAATCCCATATTTCGGCCGTCTCTCTCAAGAATGTTGCAAAGTCTCGACTCACGAAATATGCTCCCCTCTCGCGTCTGAGCAAGCCCGCACCTACGAGTCTCCTCAAAGTTGAGAAGTAGTTGCTGTGCGAGACCTTGTTTTCATCTATGAAGCTCTTCCAGTCTTTGGCCATATACGGTTCACGCTGCCTCTGTCTCTCTCGAATCTCAAAGATGAGTGTCTTGGCAACTCTAGAGAGGTCTCGACCCTTGTAGAAGATGAGCTGCAGAAGAGCGTCTATCCCTTCTGCCTTGAGCCATTCCGTTCGGCGTGGCCTAACCAAGATCAGAGTCTGGGTCCTTGGCAAAAACAAACCTCCCAATATCCGACCTAGGCCAGTTCTCTGTCTGTTTCAGATGGCACCGTTTCTGCAGAGAGTTGTTCTCCCATCAGACTGTCCCGTATTCTCTTTGGTAGCCGCTCGATGATCAGTCGCCTATCAACTATCCTGACGTAGACCTGCTCCCCATCTTTGAACGGAAAGCTTGAGTCTTCAGTCAGTTTCGTGGGCAAGTAGATTCTAGGTGATCGATAGACCGCTCCAGTAGCTCCTCTGCGCTTGGTCACAGCATATTTGCAGACGATTTTATCAACCAAAATGTGTCGCCATTTTTGCGCACGTTTACGGCGCTTTATTCTTTTAAGTTTTGGTAGACACGACTCTCACAGACAGCCGAGATCCCACAGCGTGTTCCTCGGGAGATTGAAAGAGGCTGGCCCCTACCCAAAACCTGAAAGGTTGACAAGAGTTGCCTTGTACGTCTATCTTCTTGCGACGTCTGTCTCGTTCTCGTCGATAGCTGGGAGTATGGCCGAACTTCGGACAGACATCGTCGGAAGTTAGATTGAGTCGAGCCGTGTGATTACTCATTCTCCAGCTTTCGCTTCACTGCTCTGACTTTTCTTGCCATCCGTCTGCCCTTCACATCGATCCGATGATCGATCCTTAGGCTGCTAGATATCCTCTTGACTCCCATTTTGCGTAGACTTTCATGAGATTTCTTGATGATCTCCAGTATAGGATCGATCTCATCCGCTTCCAAGACCGTGCCCATCGGCGTCAGCTGCCAATCGACGCCTTCAGCTCTTTCTATGACCTTGACTGCTTCTGCAACGTACTGGTGCATACTGGTCTGTCCAAGCCCAACTGGAGCGATTGAGAATTCAGCCATCACAGTCATGGATCTCACTACGGAATAGAAGATATAGCAGGGAATATCAGACTTTCCAGCCGAACAGGGATAGATCGTGCTCTTGACCCTAGATCTCGCCGTTGATCAATCGCCTTGTCCTTTCATCGCGCGGGTGTTGAAAGAGGTCTTCTGGAGGTCCCTCCTCAACGACGGACCCCTCGGCCAAGTGGATCACCTTGGCTGCGAGCCTCTTCGCTTGAGCCAGGTTGTGTGTCGCCAAGAGGATCTGTTTCTGAGATGCAGTTTCTCTGAGAACAGATTCTATGATTCCAGCGTTTCCCAAATCGAGATTTGCGGTCGGCTCATCCAGAAGGAGAATCTCTGGTCGAAGAATCAAAGCCCTCGCCAGGGATATGCGCTGTTGTTCCCCTCCAGAGAGCTTCCTTGCGATCCTTCTCTCGTATCCATCCATTCTGACCACCTTGAGGACATCTTCGACGCGTCGCCGAATCTCCTCCCTTGGAAGGTGCCTGATCCCTAGGCCATACGCCAAATTGTCGTAGACTGTAGAGCTGAACATAACCGTTTTCTGGAAAACCATCGTCGTCCGTTTTCGGAGATCGGCTTCTTTCTCCAGGTTTCCATCGAGGAGGATTTCGCCGAAAGAGGGAGTTTCGAGTCCTGCTATTAACCTGAGTAGTGTTGTCTTGCCTGCGCCGCTCACCCCTACGATGGAGGTGATATCTGTGTCCTCGGCTTTGAAGCTGACGTCTTTCAAAGCTCCGATTGGACCGAAGCTTTTCGATATGTTTCTCACCTCGAGCTTCGTCATCTCAGGCTCTCCTCAGGAGATTTACCGCTAGGTTGAGGCAGAAGACTATGGACAGCAGGATTATCCCGAGTGCGATGCTTAGGGCGATCTCTCCTTTCGCAGTCTCAAGTGATATCGAAGTGGTCAGAACTCTGGTTACGTTGGCGATGTTTCCTCCGATCATCATTGCAATTCCAAGTTCAGCAAAAGCTCGATTGAAAGCTGCAACGATTGAGAGTATTACGCCGCCTAGAGCCTCTCTTGCAACCTTCAACGAGACCTGCACATCAGATGCGCCCAAGGTCTTCGCCAAGTCTTTCACCTCTGAACTCGTAGCTTCAATGGAGCTGACTCCGAAGCTGATTATTATTGGTGCGACGAGCAGGGATTGGCCTATGGATATGCCGAGGGGAGTGTAGAGAAGATGGAAGAGACCCAATGGCCCACTCCTTGAGAAGAGAAGATACAAGATCAATCCCAGAACCACAGTTGGTATGCCCAGGAGGGCGTTGAAAACGGCCTTTAGGATTTTCTTTCCCCGGAAACTCCCTAGAGCTATAGTCATCGCAAGAGGGGTTGCCCAAACGGTAGCCAACAACGTAGCTAATCCGGAGACTACGAGTGATCGCCATGTTATTGATACGACTGTCAGATCTCCGGAGATGATCAGCCTGAGCGCGTTGACGATTCCCTCAAGGATTTCTTCTAGCAAGTGTCCATTCCAATCTGTATTGACTGGGTAGAATCAACGAATTTCAGTTATGTTTCTGGATAGAGGTCGCCTGCCTGATATCTGAATTGGGTTGGACATTCCGTGTTGTTGAAGAACGCAAATGTTTGTATCCAAGATAGAACTTGCGTGCCGTTCGGAGAGGTCAGCAGGGGTATGTACGGATTGAAGAGACGCATGCCATATTGCTCTATCCCGTACTCTTCGAAGAGTGCCTGACCCTCGGGTGAGACCAAGTATCTGACGAATAGCATCGCATATACGAAATCCGTTTCATTCAAGACAGGTTTTCTAGGATCACATACTATCGCGCTATAGACGTTTAGGGTATCTAGCAGTTCAGCTTGAACCATTACTTCTAGTTGGATGTTTCCCTCTTTGAAGTTCTTCGTGTAGCTTCCCAAATCCGATAGGGTGTATGCATTTTTCTGATTCGCCATGTTCAGAGTGGCAGCCATTCCGGTTCCAGATTCAATGTACCAAGCTTCCTGCCTGATAGTTTCGTTATCAAGGCCGCTCCTGTTCCACAGCCTCTTCTCCGCTTGATTTGTTCCCGATTTGTCTCCTCGCGACACCCATTGGGTTTGTCCCTGCCTTCCAGCATCTGCTATTCTTCTCATAGCATCCAACGGTACAAGCTCTTTGATGTGGGCAGGATCATCCTTCGGTCCAACAATCACAAAGTAGTTGTAGGCAACTATCTTCCGGTTCACTCCATATCCGCCATTCAAGAATTTCAACTCGCTAGGAGGGTCATGGACCAGAATCATGTCAGCGTCTCCACGCATTGCAGTCTGAATCGCTAGTCCCGTTCCCTGAGAGATGAAAGAGACATTGACGTTCTGGTAATTCGATTCAAATGAGCTCCCCAGAACATCCAAGAAACCTGTCTCGTAGAGGCTCGTAGTCGTCGAAACTATGAGTTGATGTATCGGCGGAGGGGGCGGAGGGTTGATGGTATTCCAGTATGCGAAGCCAACTGTAACAGCTGCAACGAACACAACAGCGGTCAACAAAGTTACCTTTACTCTACTCAAAACCATTATTCCATCTTCTGTCTCTCAAGTGAGCGAGCGCAGTAAATAGTCGTGCATATCGCTTTTAAAACTACCTACCAATGTTACGACCGGCACCAACAAACGGCTACTTTCCTACGATGACCTCTGTGGCCTTGAATATTGCCTGGACGCTGTCCCCTTCTTTCAACTCGAGATCTCGCGCCGCGTCCTTGGTCACCACAGCGGTAATCGTCGTAGGAAGTCGTATCTCTATCTTGATCTTCAGCGTTCCTGCCTCCTCCGAGATTTCGGAGACGACTCCTCTCAAAATGTTTCTAGCGCTCAGTCTCAAGCTCGCTCCCTCCATGACCGGCAAAGCGCCCAAGAAGGCATTTATTTGACTCTGTAGAGCCCGGAACTCTGAAAGTAAGGCCTTCCCAGACTCAGACAAGTCTGTTCGGCCTCCGCCCAATCCTCCTTTCTTTGATAGCAGTACTGGCTCGCCTAGCGATTCTTCGATCCTTCTCAGCTCGTTCCAGACATACCGATAAGACATACCCAATGATTTCGAAGCTCTGGTTATCGAATGGTTCTTTTCGATGGCTTCCAGGATGTCTGCTCCACCCTTTCCAATCAGCGCCCTTCCTTCCCTCTCCAACCAGAAGCGTACGGCGACGGTGTGTCCTGATTCGGGCATTTGCAGATCGATCCGTATCTGCGGGGATATCTCAGATAATAGTTCTGCTGAAACCTAGCCAGCTGATTGAATTCTGTTGCTGGCAATGGTCTATGACACAGCAAAAGACCAGAGAAAGCTAGAAGATGGGAAAGACGGGCTATCCGTAGCGGCTGTTCGGAACTTACAAGCCTTTCGGTTCCTTATCCCTGATGATTGGCATCGTCAGGCAGTGGATCGATCCACTATTCCTGGGTTCCACAAGTGAATCCAGTTCGACTTCAATTGTTTCGACTCCATTCTTCTCCATCATACGAAGAACTTTCTTGTCCTCTTCTTCTCTTGCTGCGGAGACTAACATACGTCCGGGCCTAACGCAGACCCCAGCAGCGTAGAAGCCCGGCGGAATTGAGATGATGTTCATCTTCAGTTCGTCGCGTAGGAACTCCTTAAATGAGTATGGGAGTCCTCTCTGCGCCACGGCGGCGAGATGTCTGTCCAGCATGCAGATGAATCCATCTATGTGTCCATCCATGATTGGAACAGCTTTCACCTCGACTTCTGGAGAGGCGGTCTTGACGATTTCAGCCACTTGTCTTGCACCCTCTTCGTTGACTCTGTGAGATAGTCCGATTGCGAGGTGCTCTGGGTCGAGCCACATCACGCTCCCACCCTCTATCATTCCCGTTCCGTGAACAACGTGCACCGGGCAGCCCAGCTCTGTCAACGTCTGCATCGTAGGCAGTTCTTCCCCTCTCCTAAGCGCATCGTACATTCTGCCCACTATTACCCCTCCTTTGATGGCGAAAGACGGGTCTCGTGTGTAGATCGATTTCACCAATCTTGGCGGCTTGTTTTTCTCGGGCTGTCTGATTGCGACCTCGACTCCCTCGTCTTTGAAGGCTTTGACGAGGTTCATGTGGTGTCTCTGCATCTCTTCTAGGCTCGGCATCTCTGTGTATCGCCACTTCTCAAGAGGCGGTTGTACGGACTTCATCTCTTCTCCAGGTTTGTGGAGCATGACCATGCGGAGTCTTCCGACCTCGGTATTCACTCCCCAAGGCTTTCCCCAGTACCTCTTTACCTCGTCTTCGAATCGCGTTTTCACTGGAGGATGAAACTCTTCGTAGATGCGGTGCAGTTCGAGCATCGCAGTCGTTCTCTTTGACGACATTTCATCAATCACCAAACAGGAATTCCTAGCTAGGTCTACCTCTCAGATTATAAGGCATACACATGCAGTGCAGAACTATACTAGCTGCCCAAGGCTGGCTCCTCAGCTGCTTGCTGACGGAGCCACTCGACGATCCGTTCTCAAGAACCTCTACGCCAAGAGAGAATGCGTTGAGAGTGTCATCACGTTCTAGACACGTTTGCTCTCAAAGATTCCGAAGGCGTTACCTTCCGGATCAAGAGCAAGTGCCCACCAGCCGATTTCTGGGACCTCCAATTTCGGCATAGCGATCTTTCCGCCCTGAGCCTGTATCCTCTTGCTGTATTCGTCGACAGACTCGACTCCTATATAGATCAAAGGTTTCTGATCCGGAGTCTCCTTCTTCATCAGACCGCCGTTAACGCCTGGCCTTACGAGTATACCACGCTCATCGACCGGGACGGTCTCCACGCTCCAGTAATCCATCGGCCCTGGCATCTTCTCTATCTTCCATCCGAAGATCTGCGTATAGAATTTCCTCAATTTCCCCACATCGTCTGCTGGGATCTCAAAGTGAACTATCGTATGGTCGATCATCTACATCACATTCCTTATGGTTCTCTTCTCGATCTCATTTAAGCCCTGCTTCATGGCCAGAGGCGCTGACGCGTCTGTCGCTCACAGATGTGAATCGCAAATCGTTGAGAATGTTCATGAGTCCTTTCCCCGAAACCGTCAAGATATTTATAGCGAATTGCCGAGAAGCATTTCAACCACGCAGTAGTATAGCGGTGAAGATTTGAATTGAAAACTGAGTTTAAGGTGAAAGACATCTCTCTTGCGGAGGAAGGGCGCCTAAACGTTGAGTGGGCCGAGAACCACATGCCCGTACTAATGATGATCAAAGAGCGCTTCGAGAAGGAGAAGCCTCTCAAAGGGGTCACCGTCGCAGGAAGCATTCACGTCACAAAAGAGACGGCCGCGCTCATCAGCACTCTTCAGAGAGGCGGTGCCCAACTGGCTTGGTGCGGATGCAACCCCCTTACAACACAAGACAACGTCGCTGCATTTCTAGCCAAATATGGAACGACTGGGGAAGACCAGCCCGTCAGCATCTACGCGTGGAAGGGACAGACGGCCGAGGAATACTATTGGTGTATAGATCGTGTTCTTGACGTGAAGCCAAACGTAACGCTCGATGACGGATGCGACCTAGTATTCACAGCACACACTCGCAGGTCGCAGCTTCTTCACGACATCGTAGGTGGATGCGAAGAAACCACCACAGGAGTGAAGCGTCTTGAAGCCATGGTCTCGGACAGAGCGCTCAGGTATCCAATAATCGCCGTCAACAACGCCGTCACAAAGTCAGATTTTGACAACATCTATGGCACTGGGCAGGGAACCCTTGACGCCATGATGAGGCTCACTTCAGTCCTAATCGCCGGAAAGAACTTCGTCGTTGCAGGTTACGGACACTGTGGCTCAGGAGTGGCCCGAAGAGCCGGTGGACTCGGCGCCCGGGTGATCGTGACGGAAGTTGATCCAATTAAGGCCTTACGAGCGGTCATGGACGGATTCACGGTGATGCCTATGGCTGAAGCGGTGAAGGTTGGGGACATCTTCAACACAGTAACTGGATGCAAAGACATAATCACGAAAGATCACTTCATGGATCTCAAGGATGGAGCCATTCTGTCAAACTCGGGCCACTTCAACGTCGAGGTCAGAGTTGACCAGCTGGAGGAGATCGCGAAGAAGAAGAGACGCATAAGGCCCCTCGTGGACGAGTATACGTTGCCGAACGGCAGGAGGGTCTACCTTCTAGCCGAGGGAAGGCTCGTCAACATCTCTGGGGCCGAGGGACATCCTCCGGAGATCATGGACATGTCCTTCGCAAACCAAGCCCTTTGCGTTGAGTACTTGGCGAAGTGTGGTAGAGAACTTGAGGCTAGGGTCTACGATGTTCCAACAGAAATAGATCAGGGAGTCGCAGAGCTCAAACTTCAAACGATGGGTATGGCGATCGACAGGCTGTCTGACGAACAGGCTAGATATCTGAAGAGCTGGAAGGAAGGAACCCAATAGAGCGGATCCACCACAGTTTGGAAACGAATTCTCCTGCGAGATTCTTTGGTAAGTTCTAGGTGGTTCGCGCCCTCGATCTGCACCACTCATGGAGCTTGGCAAGACCCTCCACTAGTGAGATCTTGGGCTCGAATCCCAGTCTCATCCTCGCCTTCGATATGTCGGCCCAGCTCTGCTGGACATCTCCTCTTCTGGGCTCTGCGTAGACTGGAGAGATCTCTTTTAGCCCGGCTATCTCAAGAATCATCTTGAGCAGGTCGGAGATCTTGGTCGGCCGCCCGGAGGCGATGTTGAAGACCTCTCCGGAGATGTCATCTGTCTTCATCGCTAGGGTGCACGCCTCAATGGCATCCTTGACATGAATGAAGTCTCTGCTCTGTTCGCCATCTCCAAAGATGGTTGGACGAGTTCCCTTTAGCACGTTGTCCAAGAAGATGGATATCACGCCACCATAGGGCCCGGGTGTCTGCCTTGGTCCGTAGACGTTGAAGAATCTGAGGGACGCGGTGTCGAGGCCGTAGATCTCGTTGAAGACGGATACGTAGTTCTCTGCAGCCAGTTTTGAGGCTCCGTAGGGTGATGTCGGGTTAGGGCAGCACTCCTCTCTTGTGGGCAGCTCCTTTGCATGTCCGTAGATCGCCGCCGAAGAGATATAGACAAATTTCGAGACGTCAGCTTCGCGGCAGGCCTCGAGCAGCGTCAGATTTGCCGTGACGTTGTTTTCATGCGTTTCAAGTGGTCGATGAATGGAGCGAGCGCTGCTTACGAGAGCTGCAGCGCTTATCACTGCTGATGCTCCTTTGATTGCGTTCTTGATGGTATGGCTGTCCTTGACGTCGCCCTTGATGAATCTGAAACTTCTCTTGCCAAGGTGGTGGTTTATGTTGTCGATGCTTCCGGTTGAGAGGTTGTCAATACCTGTGACTTCGTGACCATCAATCAGTAGTCTGTCTACGAGGTGGCTTCCTATGAAGCCAGCTGCACCGGTCACGAGTATTTGTTGCTTCTCCACCTTGTTGTCCTCACGTGCCAATTGAGAGAGAGTGGTGTGAGCCATAAAGAATTCGTCTGGATTTATTCATATGCCCAAAAAAAACACCGTCGACGTTTGCGAGATCTCAGGCCTCCGCTCGAAATCGTTAGCTCGGAGCTAACTCTCGCTTTTCTTCCGTACTTTCTTAACATCCCAAGGGAAGACTACACAATCCTCAGATTGAATCGCGTAGAAATCCACCTTTTCCGAGCCCTCGGGTTTCGCCACGAGAACCGCCGTCTTTACCTCAGCCACTCTCTTTTCTCTCAAATGAGCAATCGCCTTCTGCAGCGTTCTGCCCGTCCGAATCAGGTCGTCCACGATCAAGACTCTCTGCCCTTCGACCTTGGCCCGGAGGGGCCTTAAGACGACCGGGTCTACATAGAGTTCGACCGGGGGAAGTCCAGGACCGTAGTGTTTGATCCTTACTGTGTAAGAAGGTATGCCAAGACTGTCCGCAATCATATTCGACGGAACCGTGCCCGACCTCTCGATGCCTACGATGCAGTCAGGTCTGAACGCTTTGAGTGCCTTTTTGCGCAGTATCTCGGTCCATTCGCGGACTTTCTCTGAGCCTGCGTAGACTGCCTTCATCGGGTTTTCACCTTTCATGCTTGATACAATAAATCCGCGGGATGTCAACTGTACCGGTCGGTGCAGATGATCTCTTCCAGTGGCTTCCTGAGTTCCGTTTCTTTGAAGAACATACCTTTCGGGTAGCCTACTGGAATCACGGCAACTACGTTCAAGTCCTCTGGAATCTGCAGGAGTCTCTTGATTGTTTGGTTATCGAATGAGCCTATCCAGCAGGTTCCAACCCTTCGTTGCGAGCGGCCAAGATCAGGTGGTCCACGGAGATCGCGACATCGATGAGGAAACTCATGTCGCCCATGTAGTTTCCTCTGTTGTAACGTATGTTTCGTCCGACCGCCACGATTATGACTGGAGCCTGCACGATGAACGCTTGTCCGCTGCAGGCCGCCGCCAGCTTTTTCTTTGCGGTTTCATCTCTTACGAGGATGAATTTCCAAGGTTGTCTGTTGGATCCTGACGGCGCGATCCTTGCTGCTTCGAGAACTTTCCTCAGGACGTTTTCCGGAATCGGATCCTGTTCAAAGAGGCGGACGCTCCTGTGCGTCTTGATCACTTCATAGAATTCCATTGGTTCTGTCCTCTTCAATGTCCTTCCTGCGAGGTGGAAACAGCTTGCTTTTCAGCCTTATCATGTGATCACCATCTTGCTCGCGATCTCACATGAAAGGTTTATGAGGAGTGAGGCGAGTTCTCCAACGCTGAGAACCGATCTTCACCGCGTGACTGTGGTTGACGGAAACGAATCATCCGACGACATCCTTGATTCTTCTGACACGAAATTCGGACGAGACGGTCTCACAGTGTCTGGACTCTATGATGGCTCAGACCTGTCTGCCTAACGAGGTCATTGTGGTCGATGGATCGTCAAGTGATCAGACTGAGGAGATGGTCCGTCGATACCCGGTGAAGCTGGTCAGGGAACCGGGCCTAGGCTATGGATATGCGAGAAACCTTGGGTTGGCAAACTCCATGGGCGAGATTGTCCTATTCACCGACTCAGACTGCTATGCAGAGAAGGATTGGATCGAGAGATTGATCGGCAACTTTGATGATCCCGAAGTAGGCGGCGTCACCGGAGCGCTCAGACTCTGGAATACGAGGCACGGCATCGCGAGATTCTTGGCTTGCGTGGGCGGGCGGATGGAGCCTCCCAAGAAGAGTGCCGTGAGTGTCTGTCCAACGATGAACTTGGCGATTCGAAGGAAGATCGTCGACGAAGTTGGCGGTTTCGATGAGACTCTTGTTCGAGGGGAAGATACCGACTTCACTTATCAGGTTACGCGAAAGCATCGGATTGTCTATGAGCCTCGAGCAATCGTTCATTTCCAGGGTTCGCCGAACTTGAAGATTGCCTCAACGAAGTGCGCGAGGCACTTTGTTGGTATGGGACAGATCTTCGCCAAGCACGGGTTCAGCCTCGACTATATGCGGCTGGTCAAGCTCAGGCTTCCGCTGCGAGGTCTCCTACTTCTTAATGGCATCTTTTCGCTGTTCCTTGCTCCTTGGCAACTCTCCGCAGCAATATTCGGCTTGCTTGCCGCCGACATGCTCTACAGGATGGGGAAGATGTACCGGAAGTACAAGGATCGGTGCGTGCTCTACTATCTGATCTTCTTCGGGTTCTGGTCTATTGTCAGCCTTGCATTCTTTTGCGGAGTCGCTGAGAAGCTTCTGAGCGGACCATCCACGCGACTCCAGAAGAGTTAGAGGATCGACTTGATTTGAGGAACCTTAACCATAAAACTGAATAGCGCGATCGAAGGTTGATGGTTATCTTTCACCATGAAGGAGAGCGTAGAGTCGAATAGCGATAGTCTGATCCGGAGGTAATTCGGCTGAAGATCTCTTTCACTCACTCATCGTGGTATGGCGACAGGAGAGAGGAACTGGAGCTTTCAGACAATTGGAAGGTCACCGTATCTCGCATGCATGACGCGCCTGAACTCAGCGATTTTCAGGTGCAGGAATCTTTTGAGAAGACGATCGGAACCAAGAGGATCTCTGAACTAGCAAGGGGGAAGAAGGATGCTGTCATATTGGTCGACGACTTGACCCGACCGACTCCGGCTCACCGCGTTCTTCCCTATGTATTACAGGAACTCGATAGAGCGGGAATAGAACCGGACGATGTGGAGATCATCATGGCTTTGGGAGCTCATCGACCGATGATGAGGGAAGATCTGGACAAGAAGCTCGGAAAGGAGGTTGCAGCCGCATATGGGATCTTCAATCATAGCATCTACGATTATCTTCGGCATTTGGGCGTGACCAAACGTGGGACACCGGTCCATCTAAACGAGTCATTCGCGAATGCGAGCTTCAAGGTTGCTATCGGAGGTGTGATTCCACATCTCTACGCGGGTTACGGCGGAGGTGCGAAGACTGTTCTTCCAGGTGTATCAGGGGTGGAGACTATCGTCGCGAACCACATGTTGCCTCACCGGGGGATAGACCACGTTGATGGCAACGCTCTCAGGGAAGATGCTGAGGAGGTTGCGAGGATAGGCGGACTGGACGTCAGCGTCAACCTCACTCTGAATGGCGAGCGCAAGGTGGCGGGGGCGTTTGTTGGAGATTTCGTGGCCGCTCATCGGGCCGCGGTGAGACATGCCAGAGGCGTATATTCGACTGTAGTGCCGAGAAATCAGGATGTTGCGATCTTGAATGCGTATCCTCTGGATACAGAGATGTACCAGATCAACAAGTCTCTCTGGGCTGGCTATGAATCGGTCCACAAAGGATCGGTAGTCCTCTTTGCCACGTGCTCCGAAGGACGTGGGTTCCATGCTCTCCTCCAGAAGCACGGCAGACTCTGGACTCCTCCGGAGAAGGGCGGCATGGCTGAGAAGCTTCAGGACAGGACGTTAATCATCGTTTCACCCAACATCAGTTGCTCGGATGTCGAACAGAACTATCCGAGAGGGATTGTTCTGGTTCGCGGATGGGAGGAAGCGATGGCTGAGCTGAGAAGGAGACACAAAGGAGATGCCCGAGCCGCGGTCTTCCCGCACTCTGCCATGCAGATCGGGGCAAACCCTCCCTAAATTGAATTTGTGACTTAGATCGATGTGAACCTTGGATCGGTCATTTAGAAAGATGACCGTTTGACTTGGTGGAATCTTTTGAAAGCCATTCTCGACATGGATCCTGGCGTTGATGATGCTTTGGCGATCCTCTTTGCCTTGAAGCTACCGAATATCGAGATCGAGGCGATAACCGCTGTTAGCGGAAACGTTCCAGTCCAGCTAGGTTCTGTCAATGCCTTGAAGGTTCTCTCCCTCGCCGGAGTTGAAAAGATCCCTGTCGCAGCTGGGATAGGGTCGCTCATCAAAGATCTCGAGATGAATGGTTGGAGGAGACGAATCGCGCGGCCCCGACTTCACGGCGAGAACGGGCTGGGAGACGCCGTCCTGCCTTCGCCCAAGAGGCCGCTGGAAAAGAGCCATGCAGTGGATCTGATCTTGGAGAGGATCAAAGAGGAGCCTGGAGAGTTGACGATGATTCCTACTGGGCCGCTCTCAAACATCGCAGCTGCGATTCTGAAGGATCCGGAAAGTATGAAGAAGATCAAGGAGGTAGTGCTGATGGGGGGAGCGGCAAGGGTGCCTGGTAACGTGACTCCTGTGGCTGAGTTCAATATATGGTATGATCCGGAGGCTGCGAGGATCGTCTTCAACTCCGACCTTCCCATAATTATGGTGGGTTTGGATGTGACCACTGAGGTGGAGATAACCTCCGCTCATCTCGCTCGTCTGGCCAAGAGGAAGAGCAGAGTGTCCGAATTCGTTGTTGAAATGGTAGGCAATACCATGGAGAGACTGAAAGAGGTGGGATATTCCGGTGAGAGCCACGTTGGGTTTTATCTTCACGACCCGCTTGCTGTGGCTGTGGCTTTGGACCGCTCTCTTGTGAGGACTGAGAGGCTTCCCGTCGACGTTGAGACGAAGGGCGAGCTAACTAGAGGTATGACCGTTGCGGATCGGAGGATTCACAGGGCAACTGCTGAGAGGAATCTGATAGATGTCTGTGTCGACGTGGATTCTCGAAGGTTTATGGATCTGTTCATGTCATGTTTGGAGCGGTACTGAGACTCAGTCCGTCAGCTGGATGAGTTCTTCCTCGAACTCCTTGTCTCGCAGCGTCCAAGATCTGATCTGCGTTTCACCTCCTCGTAGGGAGATTATCAGGTAGGAGCATGTTGGATAGAACGCGTGTTCGGCGTCGATCTGTGAGGGCCTCGCGTCCGATTCTGGATGGGAGTGGTAGATGGCGATGAGGTCGTTTCTCGCGCTTTCTATGTCTTCGACTGCTCGAAGGAGTTCGTGCGGCTCGATCTCGTAGCGAGTGGTCGAGCTCAAGACGTTGTTGCACGGAAAGATCTTTGTCGCTATTTTCTTGCGGTCAATTCGCTGCCCGGCTATGAGGCCGCAGGCCTCTTCTGGCCGCTCTCCCCTGCAGTGGCAGATGATCTGATCCAACTGCTGACGAGCCATGATGAGCATTGGACGCCCTTCTCGATGATGCTCGTAGGAGGACATTTGATCTCTTTCATCCAAATATGTTTGCGGGATGTCTGCTATGGATTTCTATTTAGCTCATTCTAAGCAAGAGATTAGTCCTGTTACAGTAATCTGCAATTCGGATTGTCATATGATCAAAAAAGTTCAACATTTGAAATAGAAATGCCTTCATGTCGCAAAGACAATGTTTATATTTGGGGCGAAAGCCGTTACCATTTATGTCTTATGAGAGGATCACCAGAAAAAAGGTGACGCGACGGAGATTTCTGAAGACTGCAGGAGCTCTAGCTGGGGCAGCGGCAATCACGGGGATAGCAAGCCGCTATGGCTTCGACCTCGTCAAGCCCGCATCAGCATCAGTTCAACTGGCGCAGACACCCCTACCCGGGAAGAACATCCCGAAGTTCTTGACTCCTCTACCCCACTTCGCGACGAGATTCGTGGGCGGCAGTCCGGTCAGCCTCAGGGTTCTAGGAAACACTCTTACGGTGACGATGGAGGAACTCCAACAGTACATCCTTCCTCAAGCGTATCACCTAAGCCTCTTCCCAGTGGGATCAACTGATCCGTTGAAGAATGGCGCTTGGGTTTGGGGTTACAAGATAAACGACGGAACGAGCAACTACGGCCCGAACTATCCCGGCTTCACCGTCGAAGCAACTAGGGGCACTCCTAAGATGATGACATATGCCAACAATCTGCCCGCCTCCGGCTCGGAGGTCCAGATACGAGTTACCGTCGACCAGACCCTTCACTGGGCGGACCCGCTTTTGCTCGGAATGCCGCCGATGGGAACTACGTGTAACATAGGGGGCCTCCCTACCCCGGGTCCAAGCAATTGGTGTCTCCCATACACTGGCCCACCTCCAGCTGTAGTCCACCTCCATGGGGGCGAAGTACGGTCGGATTACGATGGCGGCCCCGATCAGTGGTTCACACCAATAGGCCTCAAAGGCAACGGGTATCGGACGAGAGATTTGACTGATCTCAATAAGGCCGTCTACGAGTACCTCAATCAGCAAGAACCCGCCACCCTCTGGTTCCACGACCACGCCCTAGGAGCCACCCGCCTCAACGTGTATGGCGGCATGGCCGCCTTCTATCTCCTCCGTGACCCGACCATCGAACGCCCAGATCTACCCGGAGGACCCGGGGACACCGCTACCGTCCTCGACTACAGCGGCTTGGTGAGCGCCACCCCAGTGCCGATGAAGGCCGAGGTGGAACTCGCCATTCAGGATCGCGTGTTCGACACCCAAGGCCAGCTGTACTTCCCAGACATCGGGATCAACCCTGAGCACCCGTACTGGGTTCCCGAGTTCTTCGGAGACGCAATAGTCGTTAACGGCAAGAGCTGGCCGGTCATGCAGGTCGAGCCAAGACGCTACCGTTTCCGTTTTCTAGATGGATGCAACGCCCGATTCCTTGAACTTCGATTGATGAATAGAACGACCAAGATGCCGGGACCGGCCTTCTGGCAGATCGGGACAGACGGAGGACTCATGGACACACCAGTCAAGCTCAACGACCCCGCCGCCATACTCGCAGGTCTACCTGCGCCACGGCTTCTTCTGGCTCCTGGTGAGCGCGCTGACGTGATAATAGACTTCAGTGGATATGGGGGACAGACTCTCACGCTGATGAACAGCGCAAAAGCTCCGTACCCGAAGGGTGCGGCAGCAGACCCGTCTACCGTTGGACAGATCATGCAGTTCATAGTCGGGGCCACGTTATCAAACCACGTAGGGCCCACCGGCGACCCCAGCTACGACCCTGCAAGCCTCGCATCACCACGCCTAACCCTCATGGACAAGTTGGTCAACTTCGCGACTGGAACCTTGGCAGCTGGTGTGACGTCGGTCCAGAAGCGGCAGCTTACCCTCAACGAGGTCATGGGCATGGGCGGCCCTCTGGAAGTGCTGGTCAACAACACAAAATGGGCTGGCAAACGAATGGAGCTAATGGATGGCATGCCTATGATGATGCCAAGACCGGACTTTACCCAGGATGTGCTGGGCAACTATCTCTCGGAGCTTCCAGCAAACGGCTCGATCGAGGTCTGGGAGATCATCAACCTAACCGCCGACGCCCACCCAATACACCTACACCTCGTCCAGTTCCAGCTGCTCAACCGCCAACTGTTCAACGTCAGACAGTATAACAAGAAATACGCAGCAACGTTCCCAGTCGGCTACGACCCCGTTGCTATGATGACCGTCGGTCCTGGCGTCTTCATCCCAGCCTTTGGACCACCGATGGACTATAGCATCAACCAGACTCCCCTCGCTCCTATCCCAACCATCGGCGGTAACCCCGATGTGACGCGATACCTGCAAGGCGCGCCTCGGCCGCCCGACCCCAATGAAGCTGGCTGGAAGGACACTGTGAAGATGTATCCAGGCGAGGTCACCCGTATCGTCGTGCGGTTCAAGAAGCAGGACGGCACTCCATTCGGGTTCGACGCTACCGGTGCAACTCCGGTCGCCTACAACAAGAACGGCGTTCTTGACTCCGGTCCTGGATACGTCTGGCATTGCCACATCATAGACCATGAAGACAACGAGATGATGCGACCATATCATCCAGTGTAGTTCCACTCCCGCAACCTCTCTCTTTTTCGCTTTAATCGCGGCAAGAATCCGCATCCTTAACTTCACCCAAGTCAGAGGATTGGATCTCAGCTCGAAAACGCAGCCTTGAATCTGCAAGCTGTATGTTCGAAGGGCAATATCTCGAAGGCTGCCGTCTTCGGTCTATACAACGAACTGCTTAGAGGCTCAAGCTTGGCGTTGCACAGCGCCCGCTACTTGAGCAACCCTCTCCGGCTTGGCTCCGCCATCTCAATTATTGAGTCAGTCAATCTGGATCTGATTCTGATGACGTGACTGACGTAACATTGCTCAAGATGGCCAGCCTTCATGGACCAGACTTTTCATCCGTCCCTATGACTAGTCGGGCCGCTCGATTGCACCTTCCGAAGGAAGCAATAGTCGTCGGAGCAGCAGCCCGAATCGAGGTGTGAGTTTCAGCCCGTGGCTGTAACGGTCTGAGGGCTCTGCTCCGAGAGTTGCTCAGATTCATTGCGAATAAGTTGATCAAAGAGATGAGGAGCACTTGGGCGTACTCGCAGTTTCGCTTGCCTCGCAAATAATCAAAGCGTTAAGACGTTGACAAAGTCAATACCCAGAAGCTCTCGTAACGAATTAAAACTACAAGCCGAACATTCTGGCTATCTTGTCGATAATGAATAAGCCGAAGCCAAAAGCCACAATCCGTTGCCTGCGAGGCTGACGCACCTTCCTCTCGACAAGAATACCCGAGAAGATTGTACTGACTCCTAACCAGCGGAGGATCTCAACGACGTACTTGATAGAAGAGCACTGAGAAGACCATACCTTGCACGATTGGAACAATGCCTAAATAAGGAGAGCAAAGTGATTCTACTGTTGCACTCTGGAGATGTACACTTGATCACAGGATGGGAATGGATTGTAGTACTGCTCGTCGTGGTAGCATTACTCGTTTGGGGCCCCCAAAAGATTCCTGAGCTGGCCAGGGCGCTCGGCAAAGTCAGAGGCGAATTCGACAAAGCACAAAAAGAGTTCGAGGCCGCCAGCAGAGAATACGCCAAACCAACACCAGAGAAGCCAGCAGCATCCAGTGAGGACATACTTATCGATACCGCTCAAAAGCTCGGAATAAGCACGGAAGGCAAAACGAAGGAACAAATATCCCAAGAGATCGTCCAGAAGACCAAGGCCCGAGAAACCACTGACAATCCCAAGCCATAGCCCCGGAGACTGGGAGCAGCGGCCAAGATGCCGGAAGCCCCCAACGAAGACAAAGTGATGACCTTCTGGGAACACACCGAAGAACTGGCGAAAAGACTCAGGGTCATCCTCTACACACTTTTTGCATCTACAGTCGCAATCATGGTTCTGCCAGCAGACCCATCTTTCCTAAGGAACCCGCTTGAGTTTTACGTGCCGCTCATAGCCCTGATCTTGAAGGCAGTCAGAGAACAGATCCTTCCACCCAACGTGAGACTGATAGGACTGGAACTCGTAGCTCCTATAGAGCTCTACGTGGTCGCATCATTCATTTTGGGAGTCGCGGTGACCATCCCGGTGATCGCCTATGAGATCTACAGGTTCGTCGACCCTGCCCTCCGCCCGCAAGAAAGGAGAGGAGTGTACCCGTTCCTCCTCTATTTCTCAGCCCTCTTCATCTTCGGCCTTTTCTTCGGCTACAAGGTGATCACACCAGTTCTCGTCGGCGCCACCTTCCCATTCTTCTATGCAATCGGAGCAGAGCCCATCGTCTCAATTCTAGAGTTCTACAACGTCGTGTTCATAACGACCCTCGTCACCGGATTGGCCTTCACCTTCCCTACCATCCTCGTCATACTTGTGAAGTATGGAGTGATAGGCACGGACATGCTTACGAAGAACAGGCGATATCTTTATGCAGGCTGGTTCATCGCGACAGCGGTTCTGACGCCAGACGGAGGGCCCGTGGCAGATCTGATCCTATTCGCTCCCACTGTGGCTCTCATGGAGACAGGCCTACTTATTGCACGAAGGTATGAGAAGAACAGACAGCCCGTACTAGTCGAAATCAGACCAACATGTAGGTTCTGTGGCGCGCCGATTCCAAGCAGCTCGGGCTTCTGCCCGAAATGTGGCAAGGCTCAGAGATAGCTGCATCCTACGAGACAGCCCTTCCTGTTAAGCTCCAGATAAGCGTTCACAGCATCATCGACAAGCACGGTATCGACTTCTCCGAAAACGAAAATAAAGGCGTTCAGTAGTTACACTCCGGCGAAGGCCGATGCCCGCGAGAGATTCAGTTTCACTCAAGGTGGCCGAATCCACAGCCAGAGATGTTGGTAGAGGGATTGCCAGAATCGATCCTAAAGTCATGGCTCAACTCGAACTGACGGCAGGAGACGTAGTCGAGATAGTAGGGAAGAGGAAGACCGCCGCTCTCTGCTGGCCAGGCCACCAAGAGGACTCAGGCAAAGGAATAGTTCGGATCGACGGACACGTCAGAAACAACGCCGGGATCGGAATAGACGACAAGGTCACGGTCAGAAAGATACAGGCGAAGAACGCCGAAAAGGTGGCTCTCGCTCCAACAGAGCCGCTCCGCATCGTAGGAGGGGAAGAGTACCTTGGCCATATTCTCGAAGGCCGCGTACTGACAAGGGGTGACTTCGTTCCCATAAACATCATGGGAAGAAGAGTTGACCTCATAGTGGCATCTACGAACCCTCCCGCTGACGCTGTCATTGTCACATCAAGAACGGACATCACGATAAGCGAGCAGCCCGTCAAACCAACTGAACGGATGGTCCCTAGGGTCACGTATGAAGACATCGGCGGCCTCAAGGCCGAGATTCAAAAGGTCCGCGAGATGATCGAGCTGCCCCTCAAGCATCCCGAGCTTTTCGAGAGGCTTGGAGTTGAGGCTCCAAAGGGCGTCCTGGTGCATGGGCCTCCAGGAACGGGTAAGACACTCCTTGCGAAGGCGGTATCGAACGAGACAAACGCCCACTTCACAAGCATCAGCGGCCCGGAGATCATGAGTAAGTTCTACGGAGAGAGCGAAGCGAGACTGAGGGAGATCTTCGAAGAAGCTCAGCAGAACGCCCCAAGCATCATATTCATCGACGAGATCGACTCGATCGCACCGAAGCGCGAAGAGGTTACCGGCGAGGTGGAGAAGAGAGTCGTCTCCCAATTGCTCTCTCTAATGGACGGACTGCAGTCTAGAGGAAAGGTTGTAGTCATAGGCGCAACTAACAGGCTGAACGCACTCGACCCAGCGCTTCGAAGACCGGGGCGCTTCGATCGAGAGATCGAACTCGGAGTTCCAGACCGGCAAGGCAGGTTGGATATACTGCACATTCACACGCGCGGAATGCCCCTGGACGAGAAGGTTGACCTCGCAAAACTCGCCAACACAACGCATGGCTTCGTCGGAGCGGACTTGGAGGCCCTTTGTAAGGAGGCTGCCATCAGAGCCCTGCGAAGAGTACTGCCCGAGATCGATCTAGAGGCTGAGAGCATCCCAGCCGAGATCCTCAACAAGATAACCGTCGGCATGGACGACTTCATTGAAGCCCTGAAAGATGTCGAACCCTCAGCAATGCGAGAGGTTCTAGTCGAGGTGCCAAACATCCGCTGGGACGATATAGGAGATCTGCAGGAGGCCAAGCAGGAGCTCAGAGAAGCAATCGAGTGGCCACTCAAGTATCCCGAGGTCTTCACAAACATGAACGCAGCCCCGCCAAAAGGCATACTCTTGTACGGCCCCCCTGGAACCGGGAAGACACTTCTGGCCAAGGCCGTCGCAAACGAGAGCGAGGCAAATTTCATCGCCATCAAAGGCCCCGAACTCCTCAGCAAATGGGTCGGAGAATCGGAGAGAGGCGTCAGAGAAGTTTTCAGAAAGGCGAGGCAGGCAGCACCTTGCATCATCTTCTTCGACGAGGTCGACTCTATAGCCCCGGTGCGTGGCTCAGGACTGGGCGACTCCCACGTAACGGAGAGAGTGATCAGCCAGTTCCTGACCGAGTTGGACGGCCTCGTGGAGCTGAGAAATGTAGTGGTCATCGCCGCTACAAACAGGCCGGACATTGTAGATCAAGCCCTGCTTAGGCCCGGACGGTTCGATCGTTTGCTCTACGTCCATCTACCGAACAAGGAGGCGAGGCTCGAGATCTTCAAGATCCACACCAGAAACAAGTCTCTGGCAGAAGACGTGAACGTGCAGAGATTGGCCGAGATCACGGAAGGCTACACGGGAGCGGATATAGCGGCTATATGCAATACTGCCGTGATGCTTGCAATAAGGGAACACGTGACCTCCCTCAAGAATGAGGAGGAGATCAAGGCGAAGTCAAAGGATCTGAAAGTCCTGATGAGACACTTCGAGGTCGCCATGGAGAAGGTGAAGCCGATCTCCCAACAGGAGATCCAGATGTACGAAAGAATCTCAAAGGAGTTCGGCCGAGGCTACGCCATCACAAAAGGACCTGAGAAGCGGTGGACACCGGGAGTCGCGTGAAGCTCCTTTCTTCGTCCGCTGCTCAAAGTGAGCCATAGTATTTCTTATTAGCAGCGCTCCAACGCGAAACATAGCGATCGTAGCGACTAGTTCTATGGGAGGGCACATGCGTGGAGTGGGTTGCGAAACGTCTAGGTTTCGCGAAGCGCCTTGGAGAACTTCGATTCAAGCAATGGATGAACAAGAACGCTGCAGAGGTACTGCTTCAAGTGGGCATTGGAACCGGACAGACTGTCCTAGATTTCGGTTGCGGGTCAGGCACGTATACGATTCCGGCAGCGAGGCTCGTTGGAGAAGACGGACTAGTTTACGCTCTGGACATCAGCAAGACGGCTCTCGAAAAGGTGGAGAAGAAAGCCAAGCTGGAAGGACTCGAAAACACAGTGACGATCACCTCAGTAGAAGGCGAAGTTATCCCCCTAAAGGATGAGATCGTCGACCACGTACTCCTGATCGATGTGTTGCAGGACATCGCCGACAAGTCGGCTCTACTCGATGAAGTCCGCAGGGCGTTGAAATCTAATGGATTCGCCACCATATTCCCGATGCATCTAAACAGTAAAGCGGTCAAGAATCTGGCAGTCGAGAAAGGATTTGCTCTGGAGCAAGTACTCCGAGAACGTATATTGGTCTTCAGAAAGCCTGGAGATACGAAGAGGGCTCCGCCAGCCGCCTTCTAATCGTTCCCTCTCGACAACGCCTAGTTTGATGGCCAGCGTGAACCTCCAAAAACCGTTTCGACCTGCTTTTATCGACATCCGAGTGTTATGGAGGCCGCCGCGGGGATTTGAACCCCGCCTCCTGGCTCCACTAGCCCAAGTTCGACTTGTCAGGCCAGTACGCTAACCAGGCTCCGCAAAACTGATCGAAGATTTCTACGTTACGGCGGCCAACTCCGCCTTGACTGCCTCCCAGCTCCAATTTAAGCCTTCCCCGCCGTCAACCGACAGGATCTGAATAACCTGAAAATGTCATGCATGGCGAGTTTTCTATCTTCGAGCAGCTCAAGGCCACTGGTCTCGATGTTCCGCCTTGTATCGCGATTTATGCTTACGCCAGATATGCGGACGGTGATGGGATTCACTAAATCCTGAATGAAAGCGACAAGCGAGTTCTCGCTTCTGACGTGCTCCATATTCACTATCTCACCTGCCTTTTTACAGACTCTCTTCATCTCCCGAAGTGCCGCGATCGGATCGGGTACGGAGCAGAGGACGAAGGTTGTGACAACGTAGTTGAACGTCTCGTCGGGGAAAGCCAGCCTCTCTCCGTCCAATTGAATCAGCGAGATTCTCGCTTGAGGGCCACGTTTGTTCTTAGCTCTCTGGAGCATCTTGCCACTGATGTCGATTCCAATAACTTCCGCATCCTCTGAGTAGAATGGCAGATTGGCTCCGGTCCCTACCCCTACCTCCAATACACGCCCTCCGAACGACGGAAAGAATTCACTCCTCCATTTATGGAACCAGCAGCGCTCTGAAGGCCGTTGCATCAAGTCATAGTAGGCTGCGTTACGATCGTATCTGCTCTTTGTCTTTTTTCCGGCCAATCCTTTTCCTTGGCCAGGTCTGTCAGTGCTTCAGTAAAGATTTGCGACTTAAATTCTGAAGGTTCCAAGAAGTTTATCTTAACGTTTGATATATGGTGCGATGCTAGGAGTAGAAGTGGAATAGAGAGATTTTCCATTCGTCGTGAAGACTGAAAGACGATCTCTTCACCACAGCTTATTAGTCCAGCTAGCGCAAGATCCTGTAAGCCAAGGCCATGCACAGGTTCGAGAGCTCGATCGGTGAGACTTGTGTCCCTTAAGCTGGATGAAACGGACGTTCTGATCTTGAAAGCACTGATGGAGGATGGGAGAAAGCCATTCAGACAAATAGCTAGGATGGCCTCTGTCAGCACTCCCACTGTGGAGAGCAGACTCAGACGGATGATCGGCACGGGCCTGATCAGGAAGATCGCTCCAATCATTGATCCGAATAAGATTGAGCAAGGGATAACGTCGCTCATCTCGCTCCATGTGGACTCCTCAAAGATCGACTCCATCGCTAATGAGCTCTCAGGCTTGGAAGAGGTGAGAAACGTCTACCTGATGATTGGGGAGAGCAACCTCGTCATCAGGGTGGTCGCCCAAGGCATACCGGCTCTCCAAGAGCTCATGACCGAACGCATCTCAAAGATCGAAGGCGTGGCCATCACTTCAAGTCACGTAATAGCAAAGACGGTCAAAGAGGAGCAGGGAGCACTAATAAGGCCTGGAACGATGCTACGCCTCAGATGCGCGTACTGCAACAAGCAGATAACGGGTGAGTCATCAATCCTCCGCGTGGGGAACTCGGAGAGGTACTTCTGCTGCCCGACATGCTTGGAATCCTACAAGGAGAAGTACGGATCACGGCTGAAGATGCTCGCGCAGTAGGATTCGACTAGGCCGCTTTGCCTCTTTGCTATTCTTATTAATCGGCCAGCCAAAGATTGTAGACGAAGTTCTCTGGAACAAAGAACAGGTGTGATCTGAATTGGCAAGGGTTGAATACAAGGTAAAGCCGCTCAAGTTCTCCAAGGAGCTTAGCGGAATCTCGAAGAGGCAGGTAGACGAACATCACGATGTCCTCTACGCAGGGTACGTGAAGAAGCTCAACGAGATACGCATGAAGATGGAGACCGCAGACCCGGCAGAGGCGAACGCAACCTTCAGCCTCATAAGAGAACTCAAACTCGAGGAGACCTTTGCGCGTAACGCCATGGAACTGCACGAAGAGTACTTTGACAATCTGGGAGGTGACGGAGCGCCAAGAGGAGCCGTGCTCGACCTCATCAAGGAGGACTTCGGTTCGTTCGAGAAGTGGCAGCAGGAGTTCATTGCACTTGGCATATCAGCCAGAGGATGGGTCGTGCTGGCCTTCGACTATAACGACCTTAAGCTACACAACTACCTAGCAGACTTCCACAGCCATGGAGGCGTCTGGAGCTGCTCACCCATACTGGTGCTCGACGTATACGAACACGCGTATTTCCTCGACTATGGAACCGCCCGCAGGAAGTACCTAGACGCCTTCATGAAGAACGTAGACTGGGGGGAGGCCAACAAGAGAGTAGAGCGCAGTATGGTTCTACAGATGCGGAAACAGGCGCAAGAGTAGAACCCGCATCCACTCTTTTTCTCGGTTCAACTAAGCTATAACCAGTTCTCCGACAACACTTAAATCACGTGGCCGAGCCTTTACCAACGTTCTGGGCGGGTAGATCAGCCTGGTATGATCGTCTCGCTTGCACCGAGAAGGCCGCGGGTTCGAATCCCGCCCCGTCCACTAAGCCTTTGATCGTGACGCCGCAACCGCATTGCTGTACCTTTCTTTCTTCACAGATACGCATGACTTCCCGTTGCATTCCCGGCCGACAACGTCATGGTCAGTCGTTAACTCTCTTGGCGAGCCTGATCGCACGGCTCAGTATCCTGTAAGTCAAACCCCAAATCAGAAATTCGTTAACCCGATAGGCCCTTCGCCGCAAAGTCTCGTGAGAAGAGGGGATATCTACGTACACATATCTCTCAAGCCTGTTCAAAGGAACCCAGTCATAGGAAGCAACTTCGGCATTCGGATCTACGTGTACTGGACCACGAACTTCCGCAACGAATGGAGTGACGATAGCATCTATATGCCCCTTGATGTCATCCAGTGCGCCCAGAACCCTGCCTTCGGCAGATAGATCTATCCCGACCTCTTCCTTAGTCTCGCGGATGGCTGTCTCGATCAGGCTCTCACTTCCGGCTCTCCTCCCTCCTGGGAGTGCAACCTGTCCCGACCACGGGTCTCCAACCCTGTTGACTCTCTTTATCAGAAGCGTCTCGGCTTCGCGATCTCTTTCTCGAAGGATCAGGGCAACAGCAGCTACGAGGGTCTGCGGTCTGGGCGCAATCTTGCGCGGTGCCCTCGCCCTTACAGCGGCCTCGATCTGCGCGATCTTCATCTCTGTCATCTCATTGTGGGCCGCAACGCACGCCGCTTTCAAGCTGCTTGATGTTCTGCCTGGTTCAAATGCGATTGCCGATGTCAGAGCTACTCGACAGCTCCTCCATGTCTTACAGCGTTAGCGGCTACATCCGTTATCAGGCCGTAGCTCTTGGGTCTTCTCCAGTAGGGGTATCTGCCTTTGATGTAGTCGAGCCTCCTCTTCACGGCGTCGAGATCGATGTTAGCTGTCATCACTCCTTCTTCGAAGTCTGGCATGCTAGCCGTATATCCGACACGCCATCCAGTCTCCAGAGAATGCGGTGTAACATGAACAACTCCGCTGCCTCCGGCGAACTCGATCGTCCCCTCCACAGTCGCCCTTGATCCGACGGGCGCCGATACCACTACGAAGGCGCTGCTGGCTATCGTCGCAATGTTCGCGTAAGTGTGAATCGCCTCAAGAAGCGTCTGATCCCAGCAGACTGGCCAGAAGATAATGTCTGCGCCCTTCAGTCCGAGTATCCGAGGAACCTCGAAGGCGCATGCGTCCATGTCCACCATGACAGAGAGGTTCCCTATCTCGGTGTTGAATACCGGATAATCGGCCTCACCCGGAGCTATCTGACAATCTACCTCAGCCTTTGCAGACGCGTTCTCGGGATGAGCC
>Ga0315308_1000348_pt1 | contig 25523 bp, 22 predicted proteins | sample TDP3_MG_FD_203078 | JGI IMG/M metagenome (GOLD analysis project Ga0315308, IMG submission 203078) | Freshwater sediment microbial communities from Lake Towuti, South Sulawesi, Indonesia - TDP3 | ecosystem: Environmental > Aquatic > Freshwater > Lake > Sediment | place: Indonesia: South Sulawesi... | reverse complement strand
AGTAGTTGATGACGCAATTGCGGGCAAGAAGACTCGCCTGCGAATCGTCTTCAGCGCTGTAACTCGAAGGCTATTCTCACTGCTTGCAGCAAGTTTCCTTGTAGGCCTTCTTGTGATCTCGACACTGGGGGTGTTTTCGTTAGGCCTGATCCTAGGTTTTGCATCTGGCTCCACTTTGGGTATGACTGTTTCGGTATTCACCGGTGCGGCTGTTTCCATCGTCCTCCTTGTTGTATTCGCGCTCTTGTTCTCAATGGTTCTGCCAGCAGTAGTAATTGAGGGGGCAGGTGGGCTGTGGTCCCTTATCAGAAGCAAGCGACTCACTTCCAGACGCAAAGGAAAGGTGTTTGCTATCTTTGCAGTCTACGCTATCATCTTAATGGTCTTCTCCTCGCTTGTAGAGGGGGTCCTTAGTCCGTTGGTACTCCCGATTACGGTAAACAACTTCGTCAAGAATCTTGCTAATGTTCTTCCAAACTCATTGTATGCGATTATCCTCACAACCACGTATCACTCTCTCAGAGCCAGAGAGATGAGCGGCCGAGCTGGTCTCCCTATCCCAACGACAACTTCTCAAACAGAAGTTGCCGTCCTGACACAATGTCCGAATTGCGGCGCACCAGTTCTTGATGAGTATCACTTCTGCACCAACTGTGGACACAGGATAAGACTTTGGACGTGAAAGTATCTTGAGAGAAAGAGAACTCGCCAGACCGTGCCGAACTATGTCAGGTCAGTTGGAAAGACTTTCGAGAGACCTTGGAGCAGACCTACTCGGCGTGGCCGATCTATCACATTTCCAGCCGTATAGTGACATGGATAATTCTCTGCTCAACTTTCCCTTCGGAATCTCAATTGGAATGAGGCTCTCAGATTCGATAATCGATCGCATTACTGTGGCCGATCCAACACCTAAATATGCTCACCATTACAAGGCTGCGAACGCTCTCCTAGATAATATCGCTTTGAGAATCGCAAACCGCATACAGGGTGAAGGATATGCTGCCCTACCGATACCCGCTTCTCAGACGACAAGGATTGAACAGTATCAGGGGGCAATATCCCATAAGGCGGTCGCCGCTCTCGCAGGGCTCGGCTGGATCGGGAAGAGCCAGCTACTTATCAATTCCGAATTTGGCCCAAGACTTCGTCTAGCGTCAATTTTGACAACAATCCCGTTGAAACTTGGAACCCCTCTTGGGAACAAGTGTGGAGAATGTAATGTCTGTATCAGGGCCTGCCCCGCGCATGCCATCAAGTCAGCTAAGGATATCAAAGGCAGATGGGTTCGGGAAGAGGTCTTTTCCCCGGATGCGTGCTATCAACGCCTGCTCAGGTTCAGAGACGATCCGCGGTACGGGGTAAGCATATGCGGCGTATGCGTTAAGGTCTGTCCTGTCGGTAGCAAAAGATCGAAGAAGAAATAGCTCTTTAGTTCCTACCTGACCTTGGTTGCCATCTCTACCAAGGCGGCGCACTTCTCAACTAGCCTTTTCAAGTCGCCATCTGACTTAGCTTCACAATAGACACGAATCTTTGGCTCTGTCCCTGACGGTCTAAGAAGAGCGTAGCTGCCATCCTCATAGTTGACCCGTATTCCATCGTAAGTCCATACGTCTTTCACCTTCTTCTCCGTCGTGAGCTTGGCCTTGATGGCTTCCATGATCCTGCCCTTGACATGATCAGGACACGGAAAAGCGAACTTTCTTTGAGGATAGTCAGGTATGTCTTCGAGTAGATTTGTGAGCGTGCGCTTTTCATCTGAGAGTTCGCTCACAAGTCTACACGCAGCGTAGATGCCGTCTCCCCAATATCCCCAGTGAACATCCGTAATTTTCCATGGTTCGCAGCAGAGCAGCGGCCTATCTCGGTCAGAGGCAAGAGCTTCATGTGTCTTACCTAGCTCGGTCCTTTCAACGCGTCCACCGTATCTTTCGGCAACTTCATCTATGCGTGGAGAGGTATCGACAGATGTTACGATCCTACCTGGCCCGTATTTCTGGAGCAGGATCTTCGCAAAGAAGGCGAGAAGCCTATCGTCTGTTACGTATCCTCCCTCCTCGTCGAGCACTGACAATCGATCAGCGTCAGAATCATGTGCCACTCCCAGATCAGCTCTCAGCTCCGAGACCAGTCTGGAAGTGTCCTTCAACGTTTCAGGTGTCGGCTCTGGGGGTCTGCTTGGAAACGTTCCATCGACGTTAGCGTTGATCGTTGTTACCTTACATCCAAGTCTAGACAGTAGCGTAGGCGTAACATTCGATCCAACGCCATTTCCACAATCAACGACTACGTGGAGCGGTTGTTTTACGGGTCTAACGTGAGATAGAACTGCTTTTACATAGTCGTCTATGACATCTTGGCGAACCGTGGAGAACCCCACCTTGTTCCATGTTACCGTTCGATAGGAATTCTTGAGGATTAGTTCCTCAAGAATTGCCTCCTCATCACCTGTGTATTCTCGGCCGTCATTGCTGTAACATTTCAGTCCGTTGTCGGTTGGAGGGTTGTGTGAGCCTGTTATCATTACGCCTGCGTTCAGCTTATTCTCTCTTGTTCCAAAGGCAAGCACTGGAGTTGGAACCATTCCGAATTGAACCGTCCTGCAGCCGCCCGCCATCAAACCAGAAGAGACTGCATGCCTCAAGTATGGGGAGGAGGTCCTAGCGTCGTGGGCTACTGCAACGCTTCCATAGTTCCTGAGTGATGTGGCAAGGGCGAGTCCCAGTTTCATTGCTAACTCGGGTGATACTCGGTCTATGTCACCGCGTATACCTGATGTCCCGAAGAGTTTGGGCAAGGGTTCTCCCCTAGAAGCTGAGGCTAGGGTACCAGTATGGTTTTTCTTTTTCCTCTCGATCCCTATCCCATCTGCTCAGGATTCGAACTGCTTCCACGGCTGTTCTGCAGGCCTCCTCCTCGCCTGCGACACGGAAATCGTCTGTGATCCGGTTGGCATAGACAGCGCAGACACAGCCAGCCCTGAGACCATAGATTCCTGAGAGTGTGAAGATAGTTGACGCCTCCATTTCAAAGGTCAGAACTCGGACAGAGGCAAGAGAGTTCACAGTCTTCTCACTCTCAGCAGGCAAGTAACGGTCAAAGCCGGGTCTGCCTTGGCCAACGTAGAAGCTATCTGCAGAGGCTGTGTACCCCAAATGGTATCTGAAGCCAAGCTTCTCAGCAGCCTCGATAAGTGCCAAAGTCGCATCATAGCTCGGCACAGCCGGATACTCAAGTCCGACATATTGCCTACTAGTTCCATCTAGCCGAACGGCGCCGGTTGCGATGGCTAAATCTCCGGGCTTGACTTCCCGACGAAGCGCACCACATGATCCAACTCTGATGAACGTGTCCCCTCCGATCGCGGCGAGTTCCTCCACCGCTATAGCGGTCGCAGGGCCACCTATACCGGTTGAGCAGGCCGAAACTTTCACTTCGTCAATGCTTCCTGACCAGACGCGGTACTCGCGATGTGCCGAGACTTCCTTGGCCGAGTCCCATAGCTGGCCGATCTTAGGCACGCGGTCAGGATCGCCAGGCAGTAACACGTATCTGCCGACATCGCCCTGCTTACAGCGGATATGGTACTGCATACCTCCGCCAATAATTGGGTGTTTGGCTGAAGCCTTTTCACGGCTCAATGAAAATCCTCCCGAATCATCAACATCCATTTCCTTCCGTAACTAATTAAGATGGACGGAGAAAGACCTTCAGGTAATATCAGAAGAATCGACTCGTAAGGCTGGGTTTCTAACTAGCTTTCTCAGCCAAGACCAATGCTAGTCTTCTCGTTACGTGGACTTCTGAAGCTTCTATCCATTTTTCAAGGAGTCTTCTCCACTGATCTTTCGACAGTTGCTTCTCTTTGTACTGAGCGCCTACTGACGAGAGATACAGTTGATCGACGAACGCGTCAAGTGGAATTCTGAGTGGATAATAGAGTTCTCTAGAAGCCTTCACCTTGAACCCCGCCTTCCCGACTTCGCGACTCAAGTCATCCAGTTGCAAACGGAACATGCCGCGATCTTTCCCTAGGATCGTCATCTGCAGATCGTCAAGAAGATTGTTGAAGTCATCATTCGAGGAATAGTCTGCAAGAACAAGTTTTCCTCTGGGTCGAAGGACATGCTGCAGTTCGCTGAGAAGTAGGTGCCTATCCGAGTAGTCGGAGAGTACGAAGTAACAGGTAACGGCTGACATGACTCCGTTGGCAAACGGAAGGAGATCGATACTGGCTCTCAAGAAATCCACCGAAGGAAGACTAGATCTTGCTCGCTGAAGCATCGTCAGGGCAAAGTCCACTCCTATGACACGATAGTGCTGAACGAGAGTGCTGGTTGGTACTCCGTCTCCACACCCGACATCGAGGACCGGACCTTCAAGATCGCCAAGAAAGCGAAGGGATTCGTTCATGACGCCTTGTACGGTCTCGCCACGCCTAACGAGATCACTTCTTTCTCCGAACGTTTCTCCCCTTCTCTGCCATAGATCCATTAGCTTTCTCAGATTCATGGTGAGTTCTTCCTGCCAAGATGCTGACCACCAGATTAGATTCTGATGGTTGCTGATTGGCAGAGAGCTTGAAGAGTCTAGGTTCCGAACTTGGGGAGCACCCTCTGCAATGTTCGTGTCAGGACGATTGAAAGTACGATAGAGATCCCGGCCTGCAGAAAGACATCTCTTCCATAGGATAAGACAGCTAGTGCCCAGCCCTTGATGAATATGTTCACGTAGAAGTAAACTGAAGCCATCACTATGCCCGCGATTGTACATGAGACGATTTGAATCGGAACGCTTCTACGCTTCCCCAACCCAGCAATCAAACCCTCGAGCCCATGCGCAGGGATCGAAACAAACCATCTCGGATACCCAACCCATAGGTCAGCCGCTACTGATCCTGCGATGCCTGTTATGGCGCCCACCTTCGACCCAAACAGGAGCGCGGCGATGAATACGATTGTGTCACCAATATGTGTGAACCCTCCAGTTGGTGAGGGCACGAAGGCAATTCCCGTAAGGATCGCGGTTAGGGCGGAAAGGGCAGCTGAGTTAGCTATCTGCAGCGTAGAGAGAAAGGGTTGCTTTGATGGTGGAGACGGGGTCTTGAGCGCAAGAACCCCGCCGAGCAGACTCAAGACGATTCCGGCTGAGATGACAATGATGCCCACAGGTTCAAGTCTCACTGAGAAGGCGGGGCCGCTCAGTACAGTCCCAGTCGCCGAGATCGCGGAGCAGATTCCCAGCCACCCCGTTTCCCTCATCCTCCCTCTCATGATCATGAAGAAAGCTAGTCCAGCGAGTCCTACGCTCATCGAGGCACCGGTTAGGTAAAGACTGATGAACATCTTCATCGCGTCGGTGATCTTGACGCTTGTGAAGATGCTTTCGACGCCTAATGATGTCAGAATTACAGCTGCTCCGTAAGTGGCTCCAACACCTATCAAACCAACAGCCAGACCTAGGATAGACAAACAGGACTTTGCGTCCCTCGGCCGACTTGGCATTTCGGATCCCTATGACGAGAAAAACATGAGTGGTATATCAAGGAATCCCCATATATGGGTCAAAACTTTGCTAGGGACGGAAAAGGGTCTTCATGCACGCAACTCTCTTTCCCGAACAGCTCTGGCCAATCTCTTGAGAGTCGTGGTTCGCGTATAGAGTACTGGTTCGAACGAAAATCCTTCCCAGAACTCGTTTGCTACCCTATTCATGACGGCGTTCCGGAGCGTAACATGTCTGATCCCCTGGCCTGAGAAAAACCGTGCTGCTGCTTCGACCAGAGACGTGCCAACACCATGTCTCCTATGCTCCCTCTCAACGAAAGTTTCCGCAATTATCCCTATTCGTCTGAACTCTCTATCGGGGCATCTCCTATTCTGAACAGTCACCGTCAAGTATCCCACTATCCCACAGGGCAAACGCTCAGCAACGAACAATCTTGCTGTCCGCCGACGAAGCATCTGTCTGTAGCGGGCGAAGATCCTTCTTCTTCCGCCTTCCGGCGGCCAGAGGCCCGGAAGCTCATGATGCCTGTCAAGTTTGTGCTTTAGCTCCACGATGCTGCGTAGATCGCGTTCTCTGGCAACATGGACACTGACTTTACTGGCACCAGCGGAGGCTTTCTTCATGGGTTCTTCCCACCTCACCAAGAGTATTAGCTTTTGGCTTCGCCGAAGCACTGCTCTGTTCTTCTTATCTAAGGAAGCGTGTCAAACCTTCGAGAATCGAACGCGGATGTCGAAACATCTTTCTGCCTGTTTGTGAGCAGGTCTAACGGCTACGTTGCGTCTGTCTACATTCCTCAAGACGTTCAACCGCGCGCCTCAAGTGTGGTATCGTTATTGAACCTCCGACGACCAGAGCCACATTGAAAGCTTCAAAGAATTCTGGGTCGGTTACTCCTTCCTCTACGCAACGCGCTACGTGGTACGTTATGCAGTCGTCGCATCTAAGCACCATTGATGCCACCAAGCCTAGCAATTCCTTTGTCTTGGTTGGGAGGGCGCCCTGCTCATAGGCCCTAGTGTCCAAGTTGAAGAAGCGTTGAATCTGAACATTGCCTGAGGCCAGAATCTTCTCGTTCATTTTCTCGCGATATTTCCTAAACTCTTCCAACATATTGTCCATGGCTATCTTGCCAGCTGCACTAGACGGACATATTCTAGAAATGTCTTTCGAGGGGAGATGAAGGCGGATAGTTGGATGCTGAAAGATCTGTTAGAGAGCTCTCGTCCTTATGAGCTCCTTCATTCTTTCAGTGCATTTGTCGACCAGTTCAGACTTTCTTTCGTCGACAACTTGGCTCATCTTTCCGCTCAAGTGCTCAGAAGCCAATTGCACCTCTTGCTCAACTACTTCAAGCGACTTGTCCTTATTCATTAGATACCGCATGGCCGTGTTTAATCGTCGTATAGCGGATCCGACAGCCTCCTTGTTTTCTTTCCACGTTCCTTGATAATAGGCTTGCATTAGGTCTAGCAAGATCTCCTGTACCTTCAATATAGTTTCGAACCTATCCTCGGGAATCGTTAGCTTCGACGGGTGCTTCCACATTTCTTCGAAGTATTGAGCAGTGGCTCTCTGAAGAATATCGGTTTTCCGTCGAAGGATAGGATCGGATTTCAGTTGCTCAATCGTTTGTGACTGAGAGACCTCCAAGGCTTGGCTCAAGAAGATTTTTGCATCAATCCAGAAGCCGTCAGCTAAGCTTTCTGCGGCATTGGCGACGTAGTTCATCCAGTCGTTTACTGCGCGTTGAGCCTCGCCAACCTGATTGATCATGAAGTAGAGCACAGATTCCATCTCTCTCATTGTGGCCACAAGAGCTTTCAGATCCGACTCGAATGGGCTACGCTCCAGTAGCGTTTCAAGCCAAATGGCAACCTCTCTGTCGTAATGACTGCGAGACGCCGCTAGCTTGTCACATAGCCTCTGAGCCTTCTCCAGATCTGGGTCAGAATAGAGAGTAAGTAGTGTTTCAATTTCACATCCATGTGGAATGGCGCTCTGCAACGCTAGTCCGACACCAATCTTCGCTAGTCTCTCGTCCAAGAGCGGTGATCCTCCGGAGTCTAGGTGCTGATGAGGCATAAAAGCAGAGGTGACTCAGCTCGCTATCCTGCCTTACGTTTGTCGAGCCGTCTTGAAACATCTTGCTGATGGAATCTGAGAGTCAAAGTGCTGATCACGACCAGAAACACTATTGATGAGTGAAGAACACGATCCTATACAAAAGTCTCCCAGTCGGCTCTATATTCGTATTTGTCTCTCGATCCACTTATGACTTCAATAACCATATTGATTGGATCCGGGGCCTTTCCTGTAGGCATGTCGCGCCAGAGGTTCACAAGAGCCTACTTGCTCTTTTCTAGGATTTCGACAACCTCGTCGACATACTTGAAGTGTACTGGGTCTCTCAGGTACCTCAGACGGGGTCGAGGGATATTCACTTTAACGTCTCCAACAATCTGTCCCGGCCTCGGCGACATGACTATCACACGATCGGCCATGAATACGGCCTCTTCGACATTGTGGCTTACCATGATGAAAGTGTTTGTCGCAAGCGAAGACTTCCCGCGAATATCCAGCACTAGTGAACGCAGGGTCTTGGCTGTTAGCTCATCTAGTGAGGAGAAGGGCTCATCCATCAATAGAACTTCCGGCTGAAGGGCCAGCGCTCTTGCTATTCCGACTCTCTGCTTCATCCCTCCTGAAAGGTCATGAGGATATGCGTTCTCAAAACCTTCTAGGCCAACCATTCTAAGATGGGATCTTGCAATTTCCACTCTTGCTTCTTTCTTTATGTCCAAGATCTCTAAGGCAACCTCGACATTCTCCAGTGCAGTCTTCCATGGAAGTAGACCGAAGAGTTGGAAGATCATAGTGATCTTCGGGGTCGGAGATGTCTGAGGTTGGCCATGAAAGAGGACCTCACCTGAATCAGCGTGCTCTAGACCTGCGATTATCCTTAGGAGGGTGGACTTGCCGCACCCGGATGGTCCTACTAGACAGACGAACTCATCTTCATTGGCTGAGAAATTGACATCCTTCAAGACTGGGATCTTGGATTTCTCTAACTCGAAGGTCTTCGTTACGTGTTTTGACTCAATCACAGTCAAGAGTTAGACCTCAACTCGATATTTCTCGAACCTTCTCAGCAATTTCCTCCATACCAGTCCTTCCATTGCAAGTACGATGACGGCTATCTCGCCTAACAAGAAGAGAAGCCTTACAGTGTTCCCCTTTGGAGGCGGGAGATAGCCGGTCTTGTCAAGATATGACCCTAATCCCGGAAGAGAGAGAGGTTGTCCACCGAACAGTTCCATTTCATAGGGCATGTACTCAGCGAAGATTATGGTGTTCCATCCAGTTCCCCACGACAGAATGCTGCCCGTGACAATGGCAGGCAAGATCGCCGGAATCACAATGTGAGTAATGCGTTTTAGACCCTTGAACCCGAGAAGACGGCCGACTTCCTTGATCTCACTGGGTATGCTCTTAACGGCGCCAACAACATTGAGGAACATGTACCATATCATATCCAAAACTAGAACGACAATTGCCGTAATCTCCAGGCCGAACCTTCCCCCGAAGATTCGACTGAGATAGACAAAGAATATGGGGAACAGCGCGAGGATCGGAACCGCTTGTCCAATATCGTATATGGGATAGAAGACCGCTGCAAACTTCTTATGCTCAGCAGCCAAAACCCCCATCCCTAAGGCAATGCCCAAGGAAATGACATAGGCGACTGTAAGCCTCCCCAAGGTCAAGACCGTATAGACGGGAAGATTCAGAAACTCTGGGTCTGCGAAAGCTTCGTGGAAACCCACCTCACTGGGGATTTGTCCAGCTATGTAGTAGATGATCAAGAACGCTGCGGTCAAGGATATGGCGAGGGCGACAGCCTTCTCCAGACGAGTGTACCGCTTTACCCATTTTGATGCCAAGATCAGAGACTTCGGCCTGTGGATCCGATCACCCAAATGCAACCATCTTGGTCGAATCACTCCGAGTTTTCCGAGGCCTGAAAGGCCTATCCTTGCGACGGGTTTGTACGTGCCCGTGGCAGCTCTTTCCATGAGCCTGTGCCAAGTCAAGGAGTTGAGGTAAAAGACTATTGCAGCAATCAAGACCAGAACTACCACGGAGAGATTCAGATCGTTGTAGACGTATGCTGCCTTGGCCAAGTATGATCCTAACCCAGGAACCGAGTATGTCGTGCCCAAGTAGACCACGTACTCAGCAGCTATCATGAAGAACCATCCGTCACACCAAGCAAGTGTGGATCCGGAAATCAGGGCGGGAACGATTGCAGGGAGGATCACGTGACGAACGTACTTGAAACCTGTTACACCGAAGCTTTGGGCCGCTTCGATTATGTTGACGGGGATTCCTTTGACCGCACCTACAACACCGAAGAATATGGCCCACGCCATAGATGTAAAAAGGAGCAATATTGCCGAGAGTTCAATTCCAAATTCGCCTCCATGAAAGAGCGATATGAAGAACAATACTATGACCGGGAAATAGCCCAGTATCGGAATGGACTGTAGCAAGTCAATAGAGGGGACAAGTATGACTGAAGCCGTCTTATTCGTCGAAGCTAGTATTCCGAAGGGCACACCCCAAGCAACTGAGATCCCCAATGTTATCGTGATTCTCAAGAGAGTTCTGAAGGTGTAATAGGGCAGGGAGGAGATCTCAGGATTCTCAACAAAGTTCATCACCAACCAGTACGCGGCAACTATCGCAAGCAATCCGGCAGTGAAAGCTAATGCTTGTCTTCCCACCCTCACCACATGCGCCAGCTTACCCTGCTCTCTTCGCGGTTTCTTCTGAAGCCGTCGCTCCAAGGGCGATTTAAGAATATCGCGCAGGATCCGTGCTGGATAGCGTAGAGGACTGGCGCCCGGGATTAGATGGCAATTCACGTTTAGAACCAACGAAATTCCGGATGAAGGATTTCTACGCAATGGATTCGCAAAACATCCTCAGAGAGGCTAAAGGACATGGTGCGGGGGGTGGGAACCCCGCGCCAGTCTACCAGTAAAAAGCACATCCGATTGGCAGACCCGCGGGAGCTCGAGCCTAGTAGGATTCGGATTCCCTCAGAAAATGACGCTTTTTGCGATGATATGGTGAACCGGGCGTACACTGAACCATAAGTACAGATCACTAGTTTCATGTCAATTGTGGGGGCATCTCTTACGGCCGGCCGTCAACCGAAATCTACTTGTACGTCTGTCAGCCGTACCTATGACTCCGGGGTTATGTAGGCTAATTGGCTGGGCTCGTCCTCCACCGGGAAAACGAAACTGATTGCCTTCGATATGGACGCTACTCTAATAGATTCTATGGGGGCATTTCGCAGGTGGCTCTTTTTCATGTTCTCGGCTCTGGGGCTTGACACCCCATCGCCAGAGGATCTTAGAAAGATTAGAGGAATGTGATGGGACTTGAGAAACTCACAGGCCAAAATAAGGACAGGCGGTGTCAGATTAATACAAGTAGATGGCAAGTACAACGTCTGGATCAAGAAATTCGGTAATAGTGCCACTAAGATGCTTACGTTGCATGGAGGACCAGGCATGACGCATGAATATCTAGAATGTTTCGAGGACTTTTTGCCGAACGAGGGAATTGAGTTCTACTACTATGACCAACTTGGATCTGCTTACTCTGATCAACCGAAAGATGAGAGTTTATGGACCGTTAATAGGTTTCGCGATGAAGTGGAACAGGTGAGAGTGGCGCTTGGGTTAGACGATTTCTATTTGTTCGGGCATTCCTGGGGCGGGATTCTAGGCATTGAGTACGCTTTGAAATATCAGCGTCATCTCAAGGCTCTCATCATATCAAACATGACGGCCAGCAACGGCTCGTATGAGAGATACATAGACAAGCTCCGGCAGAAGTTTCCTTCAGGAATAAGGAAAATCTTGGAAAAGTATGAAGCAAAACGGGAGTATGATGAACCAGAATATCAAGAGGTGATGCACAAGTATTTCTACGTGAAGCACATGTGTCGCCTCGAGCCTTGGCCAGAACCATTTGCGCGCGCAATCCAGCATATGAACATCGAAGTGTTTAATACAATTCATGGACCGGACGAGTTCGTCGCCACTGGTACGGCCAAGGATTGGGATAGATGGGATTACCTTCGATGCATCAGGGTTCCCACGCTTCTTATGGTGGGTCGCTATGATACGATGAGTGTGCAGGACGTTCAGAAGATGGGTAGGCTCATACCAAACTCACTTGTTGTCGTCTGCAGGAACGGAAGCCATCTATGCATGTATGATGACCGAGAGGCATACTTCCATGAACTGCTGGGGTTCATAAAGGCTGTTGAAAAAAACGAATTCGGCAGGCTGAAAAAGGCACGCTGACGTGCGATCCGCTTCGGCTAGCCTCAGCCCAATAAACCATTTCTGGTTAGGTCTCTGGGACGTTAGAGTTGAAGCAGTCGCGGGCAACCTTCCAAGAACCGTCGGCCTGTCTTTCAAGGATGGTCAGGTATTTACCATCATACTCTTCTCTATCGCCCCCCGCCTTAGGAACCAAAGACTCTGTGTAAGTACCACGTGCAAACCCCAGATCGCCAGATACCCTAAGTTCTTTGTTAGTGATTACCATCTTCAAGATGAACTGATCGAAGGCGGGCTTCATTCCTGCCCGTATCTGCTCCTTCCCGGCCCTAGCAGGGGTATCCGGCGGCATCTGTATTCCGTCGTCGGTCCACAAGGAAATCCAGCTGTCGAGGTCTCCAGCGTTAATAGCGACAGCGAATTGTTTCATCGTCTCTTTTATCGCAGCGAGGTCGGCTTTGTTCCCTTTTTCCAGTGAAATCACCTCCTTCTGCGTGATTACTTCTACTACTCTATTTCAAGGCGTATTAATAGCCACAGCCCTAGTTTGGCCAGCCTTTGAGTTATCGCCTCTTCATTTGCAGTGATTACTCCTGTTTTAAATAAGAAACTACAACCATTGGTTATATCTATCGCGCGTTCTTAAATACTTGCTTCACCGATTCTAGTTTTCTAGATGCTAGAAATGCTGGATGTACAATCTATTTCAGCAATTGCAGCAGCCGTAGGCGTCTTGGTAGGAGTAGCGCGCGCGCTTCAGGAGCTCAGACATCTTCGCAAACAAAGAGAGACGGACCTTTTTGTCAGATTAGCCCCATGGCTCAACATGTCCAGCACTGAACTATTGCAAGCTTATGTAAAAGTCTTAAATTTGGAGTTCAAGGACTACGATGACTTTGTCAAGAGGTATGGTCAGCCACTTGCTGAAAAACCAGAGCAAATGGCAATCATGACTGTTGGCAACTATTTTGAAGCAATAGGCGCTCTCCTAAGAAGGAAACTCTTGGATGTGGATCTTGTATGGGATTATTGGGGCGAAACTTTCGTCACGTTATGGCAGAGAAAATTCCGACTTTATCTAGAAGGCGTAAGGAAGGAATTCAATCAACCTGAATTCGCGGAGCATGGTGAGTATCTCTTTGATGAAATGCGGAAGAGACAACAACTAGTGAGAACCCAGTAAACACCCTCCGTTTTTCTTGTAAAATCGGATGACAATCCGCTCATCCTGTCGGAGCACACCTTCGCCGAAGTTGTTGATCGTGTGCTGGAACAATTCCGCGCGCGCTTATCTAGATCCAGTGATGGTATTCCAAGCACCTATCTATATTTACCAGTAAAATGGCGCCCGGGATGGGATTTGAACCCATGCGGCCCGTAGGGCCAATGGCTAGCCAGTCTATGCCCATTTGAATTCAGATCTCGAGGCTTGCGAGAGGGTCTTTCGCCTCACATCGCCTTAACCTGGCTTGGCTACCCGGGCGTTTTCTCATCGATTCTCTTGAGTCATCATTGAGTCTTCATTGCGAGCTATAAAAGTAGACCTGTAATTGAATGCTGGAAACTGTTCACATCGTAGGTCACATGAGCGGTTCCTTCTGCGTGTGAAGGAGGATCGATGCCTGCTCTTTGGAAGAGCTTTTTAATCCAGCAGATATACCGCTCCAAGCAGTTCCCATTGGCGTCATGTCCATAGTGATTCGATGATTCCGCTTGGAGACGATAATCCCACAAGGATAATGCCGATAATCACTTGGGCCCTTATCTTGGCAAATGTCGGAGTCTTTCTCTGGGAGATCCTTGTTGACCCGAGACTCTCTGACCAGATGATTAGGACGTTAGGCTTTGTGCCTAGCGCTATAGCCCATCAAAGAACCTACTACATGTTCCTGACCTCTATGTTCCTACATGGAGGAATCTTACACCTTGCAGGGAACATGCTGTACCTGCACATCTTCGGAGACAACGTAGAGGATCTATGCGGCCACATTCCGTTCCTTGCCTTCTATCTGATCTGTGGATTTGCTGGATCCCTTCTCCAACTAGCTTCCGATTGGGGTTCAACGGTTCCTTCCATCGGGGCCTCTGGAGCAATATCAGGAGTGCTCGGAGCATACGTCTACCTTTTTCCCCACGTCAGAATTAGGACCGCGGTTACATTCGGTATATTCATACGTCTGGTCAGACTACCTGCCTACTTCCTGATTGGATTCTGGTTTATCTATCAAGTGGCCTTAGGGCTTTTGGCGGCTGACGCCTCGGTCGCCTACTGGGCCCATGTCGGAGGATTCGTGGCAGGTTTCGGGCTCGCAAGAGTAATGGCCCGGAGAAGAGACATCCATCCCCTCTTCCGGCGATACTTCGCAGTGTCCTAGAAGATAATATCCCGTTTCAATCCCAAGTTGCGCAGTTCTTTCATGGCACCGAATATGCGTTCCTTGGCTGAGTTCTCTTCTCTCTGATCAAGGCAAGTAGCTCTCAGAACAGATCTCTGAATGGATCAGCCGGTCGGTTCTGCCCCAATTGATAACTGGGTTCCTCAAGTAATGTTAATCTATTCGAACGATAAGCTTCCGGTTTGCACATTGGGAGAGATTGACTATGGAACTGAAAGGAAGCAAAACCGAGAAGAACCTTCTAGCGGCGTTTGCAGGAGAATCCCAAGCAAGAACTAGATACACTTTCTTCGCCAGCGTATCGCGAAAGGAGGGCTACGAGCAGATCTCAGCCATATTCACCGAGACGGCTGACAATGAGAAGGAGCATGCGCAACTCTTCTTCAAGTTGCTTCAAGGCGGAGATGTTGAAATCACGGCAGAGTATCCTGCCGGGATAATTGGAACTACCGCGCAAAATCTGAAGGCCGCGGCCGCAGGCGAAAAGTTGGAATGGGGAACTTTGTATCCGAACTTCGCAGATGTTGCGGACAAAGAAGGATTAAGAGAAGCAGCGGACACCTTCCGCCATGTCGCGTCTGTCGAAGTGCATCATGAGAGAAGATATCTGAAGCTTCTCAACAACGTCGAGACTGGCCAAGTGTTCAAGAAGTCATCTGTTGTCAAGTGGAAGTGTCGAAACTGCGGCCACATCCTTGAAGCCAAAGAGGCTCCGGAGAAGTGTCCCGTCTGCGCCCATGCCCGAGCTTTCTTTGAACTCTTCTGCGAAAACTACTGAATCGTTGACATGGAAGACAGCAGTGAACGAGCTCTTTAATCCGGCAATCCACCTCTTTTGCTGCTGTGTTGGCCCTACTCAGGCCTACCGACATACGAAACTTGATAGATGGCCGGTTCCGGTAGGTTAGATGCTGACCTAGATTATCTTCAGTTCCTTTCCGACTTTTTCGAACGCGTTGGTCGCATAGTCGAGGTGGTCCTTCTTGAGGGCGGCGTTCATCATCGTCCTTATGCGGGCTTTGTCCTTAGCCACCATTGGGTAAACAATTGGAAGCGCGAATACTCCTTCCTCGAAGAGTCTCGTACTCATCTTCCTTGCTACTGCACTTTCGCCCACAATAACTGGCGTGATGGGAGTTTGACTTTGACCTATGTCGAATCCTAAGGCCTTTAAGGCTTTCTTGAAGTACCGGGTGTTCTTCCAGAGGTTTTCCAAGTGTTCCGGCTCGTTCTCGATGACATCGATTGCGGCCATGCAAGCCGCTGCTACCGGGGGCGGAGAAGAAGCACTCAGCAACCAGCTCCTTGATTTGTTGAAGGCGTAGTTGATCAGGTTCCTGCTTCCTGCAATGTATCCGCCAACAACACCGAAGGCTTTCGAGAAGGTTCCCATCTCGACGTGGACTCTCCCTTCCACTTTGAAGTGGGAGGTGATGCCGCGTCCCTTTTCGCCTAGAACCCCGTCTCCGTGGGCGTCATCGACGTAGATCATTGCTCCATGTAGCTCTGCCACTTTCACTATCTTGTCTATAGGGGCGATGTCTCCGTCCATGCTGAAGACTCCGTCAGTTATTATCAGGATTCGGCGATAGTTCTTTGCTTCTGCTTTGTCCAAGACTTGTGCCAAGTCATCTGTATCGCAGTGCTTGTAGATTCCTCTGTCAGCCTTTGAAAGTCGAACTCCGTCGATGATGCTTCCGTGATTCAACTCGTCGCTGACTATCAGGTCTCCTTCGTCAGCCAATTGAGGGATGAGACCCTGATTAGCCGTGAAACCAGCTGAGAACGTTAGCGATGCCTCAGCGTGTTTGAACTTGGCAAGTCTCTCTTCCAGCTTCATGTGTATGTCCATATTCCCGGCGATTGGCCTAACCGATCCGGATCCCACGCCATATTTCTCAATGGCTTCGATGGCCGCCTTCTTCAACTTTGGATGGTTGCTTAGGCCGAGGTAGTTGTTTGAGCAGAGCATGAGAACCTCTTTTCCATCGACAATTGACTTGGGTGAGCTACTGCTCTGCAGGATCCTAAGTTTCCAGTCTAACTGATCTCTGACCAATAGTTCGTATTCTTGCTTCAAGAAGTCTATGGGATCTCTCATCTTACTCTGACTCCTTAGAAGGATTCGGAGGCGGACTTGCCATAAAGCTATTTGTCCGGAAAGATCGAGTTCTGTGGCTTGAGTTAGCTTAGTTCAGACTAATCCCTGTGTTACCTGATCTGTCCTTCCTTGTACCGCTTGCTCAGCTTCTCTAACATGTCTTTGGTCATAGTGGCCAAGTCGTAGTTGGGTTTCCATCCCCATTCTTTGCGGGCAGCACTGTCGTCGATGGACATGGGCCAAGAATCGGCGATTTTCTGCCTGAAATCCGGCTTGTATTCACACGTGAATTCTGGAATGTGCTTTCTAATCTCTCCGGCGAGTTGTCCGGCTGAGAAACTTATTCCTGCTAGGTTGAAATCAGAATGATGCTTGAGTTGAGATAGGTCAGCTTCCATCAGTTGCATAGTGGCCTTGACGCAGTCGGGCATATACATCATAGGAAGGACCGTGTCCTCTCTTACGAAACATGTATATTTTCGGTGCTTGATCGCTTCGTAGAATATTTCTACAGCGTAGTCCGTTGTGCCACCTCCTGGAGGAGTCTCGCTGCTGATTATGCCTGGATAGCGAATGCCTCGGACATCAACGCCGAATCGCCTGAAGTAATAGTCGCAAAGTAGCTCACCCGCAACCTTTGTAACTCCATATATTGTTATAGGCCGCAACACTGTTTCCTGCAGGGTATTCCTGCGGGGAGTCTCCGAGCCGAAGACTGCGATAGAGCTTGGCCAGAAAACCCGTACGAGCCTCTTCTCTCTAGCGATCTCAAGAATGTTATAGAGGCCATTCACGTTGACTTCCCAAGCGAGCTGCGGGTTCCTCTCTCCCGCAACTGAGAGCACAGCTGCCAGATGGTAGATTGTGTCAACATCATGTTTCCTTACGAGCTCCTCAATGGCCTCTTTCTTGGTCACGTCGGCGAAGCCGAAGGGGCCAGAATCCAAGATCTTCTCGTTGGGCTTGGTCTTGTGCCCAAGAGCGACCACATTATCATTACCGTATCTCTTGCGTAGTTCCATCGTGAGTTCAGAGCCGATCTGACCGAACGCACCTGTTACAAGAATTCTCCTCATGGCGCCTTTCAACGACCAGGCCTCTACCGAATCGCGCTTTCAGATTGAAGCTCCAAGACCTTGCGAGCGTACTTAAAGATCACTAAATCCTCAAGGTCAGGCAACATTAGCATTCAGCAACTTAGGGTTCTGCGGTATGATGCTTGACTGTTTTTTGAAACTACTTGGAGCGCCGGTTCTGACTGAAGGTAACGAACTTGTCTGCAGCCAGCTATTGCTCAACGAGATCTTGGAGGCGCGTCTGAGTGTGAAATGCGTTCGTGCGGTATGGATATGGCAACATTTCGCCTATCTTTCGCATTAGTCTTGTCTGCTTCTGGATGATGCCGCCTTTCGCCATGACCATCACGACCCATATGTTGCCGTCTGCGAATTCCCTTATGTATTGCCTGCAGGCACCGCACGGTGCAAGGTTCTCGATTGAGGGATGGTCTGCCACTACCGCGACTGCATTGATCTTCTTGTTTCCATGGATGACCGCATGGTCAATGGCGTTTCTTTCCGCGCATACTCCTAGCCCCGCTACCTCGCTTTCGACGTTGCATCCTTCATAGATCTCGTTATCATTGCCGAGCACTGCTGCCCCAACTCTGAAGCCCCATAGAACCTTTGCGTTCCTCATACCTCTGAGAGCTGCGTCTAAGAGTCGCGATTCAACGGCCTCTGCCAAGGCATCGTCTGTCATGTTTCAATCATCCCCGAGGTAGAGGCGCTCCGTAGTTATCGTCTGCCTATTTTAGCATGTCTGTACAACATCTTCGTGCTTACCATCGTTTTTCTGAAGGGGTCGCGCCAGCTCTTGAGAGACTCTATAGGCCACCAACGACTTCCCCGATCCAAGCTAAAATAAACTCAGAGCGTCGTCCCTGCTCTATCAGGCACACTTACCTTCTCTTCATAATAGCATAGGCCAATCCAATTAGCATCGCGATTGAGGTCGCCAAGTAGACTGGGCCATATCCAAACGCTTGGACGAATGACGCGATTATTGGGGGAGCGACTATCGTGATCACGTCTCCAACTCCGAGATAGACAGAGTTTGCAAGGGCAAGATCGAAACTGCCAGACCTCGACACCACCAGCGCCATTGACGGAAAGATTATGCCGTGTGCCATTCCTGAAGCGAAGAGAAGCAGGGAAAAATGGACGAGAGAGTTGCCGAAGGGCAGAGCCATCAGCGCTATTGCGTATTCAAGGAACCCCAAGCCAATCATGCTTTTCTCATCAAATCTTCGAAGCAGCTTGGGAAGAGGAAGCCTAGTCGACACCATGGCAAGGGAGTATATTGCGAACAGGAACGAGATCTCGGCTGATGTAAGCCGGAATCCTTCTGAAAGGTAGAGGGGAAGGAAGATGAAGATCGAATTGACGCCCAGAGAGAAGAACATCTCAAGCGTCGCGGAAAACCGGACGTTCTCATTCTTCAGGACATTCTTCAAGCTCCTTCTGATGTTCAAAGACGTACTTAATCTTGGTGAAGTGACTATGCGGGTCGAGCAGAGAACGCCTCCAAGCCCGATTAGAGACGCTACGAGATAGGTTTCCCGGATCTGATATTGAAGCAGAAGGAAGCCACAGATTCCTGGTGCTATGAACATCGCCAAGGAAGATGATAGCGCGAATAAGGAGACACCAGTTGCCTTGTGCGAGGAATAGATTTCCGAAGCCATTGTAAGCCCAATGGTAAAGACGGCCATGAAAGCCAATGTGTCGATGGCGTAGGCGACAAGGATCTGAGCAGGCGTAAGCGCCAAGTACAGCATGAGTAAGGAGCCCACAACTCCAAATGCTCCGAGGCCGATCAGTAGCCGACGGCCAAATCGGTCTGAGAGGAGACCCATCGGAATCCTTGAGAAGAGCCTTACAGCAGAGGCGGCGGAAGCTATCAACCCTATGAATGCAAGGGACGCTCCGAGTTCAGCTGCGTAAAGGTATAGTGTAGGTGTAATCATGTTTGCAGCTACCATGGCAAAGAGGGCCAAGCCCACGAGTGTGAACATGGATCTTTGATAGGAGGGGGCAACTTCTCTCTCAGGCAACGGTCAACTCCCTCATACGCCTCACATCCAATTGAGATACTGGCTACAGCGCAGACATCGTGAAACCAGAAACTTGGTCAGGCATCGCTTATAGGTCTTCCACTCGACTGTGCCTGATGTCACATGTTCTTGTCGTCGAAAAAGTTGAAAAACCTCCCAGTCAAAGGACTATGCCAAGTTGCCAAGCCGAGGTGGCAGAGAGGTTATGCGGCGGCCTGCAGAGCCGCTCTATGGGGGTTCGAATCCTCCCCTCGGCACCAGTTTCACCTTCATCTCCTAGTTGTCTGGATGTTCTCCCTAGATGGATCGCTCACAGTCAGAAGAGACATGTGCAAGAGACGGAGGCGCTTATCTCAGTCAATCCGTATGAAATACCAATGACGGTTGCTGCTCCACCGTGAGAACTGGTCTATTATTGAGATAAGACGGCTCCAAAGAAGCGGTATTGGACGCACGGCTCCCTCGCTGCCTCTGCGTCATGGAACTAAACTTCATTAGGCTCAGAGCCTTGAGACAGCCGGCTCTGGGTGGACTTCGATTGGTGATAAAGCTTGCCGCTCCAAATCTATAGTACAATGACTGGGCGACTGGAGCCTTTCAAACCGCTCAAAGAGGGCGAAGTCAACATCTATGTTTGTGGTCCAACCGTCTACGACTACTGCCACATAGGCCACGCCCGAACTTACGTATCATTCGACGTGATCATCCGTTACCTAGAGTATAGAGGATACAAGGTCAGATATGTTGTCAACATCACAGACATTGATGACAAGATCATTGCCCGTAGTAGAGAAGTGAACGAGGAACCACTAGTCTTGGCTCGGAAGTTTGAGGAAGCCTTCCATGAAGATCTGAAAGCGTTTCATCTTAGACCCGCCGATCGCTACCCTCGCGTTTCAGAGCACATAGGCGACATAGTTGCTGTGATCGAGGATTTGATTACGAGGGGATTCGCGTACGAAGCCGACGGTGAAGTCTACTTCGATGTCACGAGGATTGAGGACTTCGGAAAGCTATCGCACCAGAAGCTTGAAGAGATGCAAGTAGGCGCTAGAGTCGCGGTCGATCGCAAGAAAAGGAGCCCATACGACTTCGTGTTGTGGAAGCGCGCCGAAGAGAAGGAGCTTGGCTGGGACAGTCCGTGGGGGAGGGGTCGACCAGGATGGCATATGGAATGCTCGGTTATGTCAATGAAATACCTTGGTCCGCAACTTGACATTCATGGAGGCGCTAAGGATCTCATCTTCCCCCATCACGAGAACGAGATAGTCCAGTCTGAGGCATATACCGGAAAGAAGCCTTTCGTGAAGTACTGGATTCACACCGGCTTCCTAAGTATCAATGGGCAGAAGATGTCGAAATCCCTTGGAAACTTCGTAATGATCAGAGACCTTCTCAAAAGGCATAGAGCTGAATCATTCAAGCTCTTCGTTCTATCAACGCACTACAGACGCCCCGTCGACTTCACGGAAGAAGGATTGATCCATGCGCAAACCGCGCTCAAGAGCATGTATGAGACGCGTGACCGACTACGGACTATGCTTAACGACCATAACTGCCAGGCCGTAGGCACTGATGAGGATAGCAAGCTGCTGGAAGAGATAGCGGACGCAAAGGAAAAGTTCCTAATGGGCATGGACAACGACTTCAATACGGCGGTCGCGCTCGCAAGCTTTCACCAACTGATCAAACTCGGTAACAAGATCGCAGATGTGAAACCATCAAAGAGACTTGTAGAGACAATACTGTCAACGATCAACGACTTAGGCTCGATCCTCGGCCTTTTCCAAGAAGTCAAGAAGGCTGAACTTTCTGAGGAGGCAAGACTTCTAATCAAGGAACGAGACAGAGCTAGAACGCAAAAGGACTGGAAGAAGGCCGACGAGATCAGAGAGCGACTCAGAAAGATGGGAATAACCCTAAGGGATTCTCCCAAAGGTACAGCATGGATCTTTGAGTAGTAAGTATCACACAAACGCCCTCTTGTGACCCCATTACGCCATTCTTGAACGCGGTCACTATTGAGAGTGATGTGTGACAGGCGGCGCTAGCTCTGATTAAATGAGAGCCCTCAGCACCGCCCGAGAAAGTGTCCTCACGGCCATAAGGTGCACTTGGAATAGACCTCACATCCTCCCCGGGTTCAGATGGAAAGGCCCACGGGATTTGAATCTTCTTGTTTAGTAGGTTATGGGCGGGTCCCATAGTGACCAGAACTGGTCATGATTGTCCAATAGTGGACAAAGCCGACCGTAACCAATAATAAGCAGCCGCGGGTAACCGGCGCCAAAATCCGGTGAGGGTATGAGGGAAAAGATTGTGCTCGCCTACTCGGGCGGTTTGGATACGTCGATCGCTGTGAGGTGGATGCAGGAGAAGCACGGGGCCGAGGTGGTTACGGTTACGGTGGATGTGGGACAGCCCGGAGATCTGAACGTGGTGGAGGCAAATTCTAGGAAGGTCGGCGCCGTGAAGCACTACTCGATTGACGCCAAGGAGGACTTTGTCCGAGACTATGTCTTCAAGGCGATTAAGGCGAACGCGCTCTATGAGGAGAAATATCCCTTGAGCAGCGCTCTCTCAAGACCACTGATAGCAAGTAAGCTAGTTGATGTTGCTTGGAAGGAAGGTGCCACGGCTGTGGCGCACGGCTCCACCGGCAAAGGCAACGATCAAGTTCGATTCGACGTTTCGATCAAGTCCTTGGCGCCGGATCTGAAGATAGTTGCGCCCATTAGGGAATGGAACCTTTCAAGAGATGAGGAGATCAAGTATGCCGAGAAGAATGGCATACCTATCCCCGTGGATCTTGATAACCCATACAGTATAGACGAAAATCTATGGGGAAGATCGATAGAGTGCGGCGTTCTAGAAGATCCGGGGCATGAGCCGCCGGAGGAGATATTCGAGTGGACAGTGTCGCCTGAAAAGGCACCGTCTGACCCTGAATTCTTATCCATAGGATTTGATGACGGAGTTCCCGTAAGAATCGACGGCAAGAAGATGAGCCCTCCGGAGATGGTGAAGACACTCAATGCGAGGGCTGGAAGACATGGGGTCGGGCGAGTCGACCACATGGAAGACAGACTCGTCGGAATCAAGTCCAGAGAATGCTACGAGTGTCCTGCCGCAACCGTCTTACTTGAAGCTCACAGGGAGCTCGAGAAGACCGTACTGACAAGGCATGAAGTACTATTCAAACGGCAGATTGACGCCCAATGGACGTTTCTTGCTTACGCTGGACTCTGGATGGAGCCTCTCAGAGAGGACTTGGAAGGATTCATCGACAGGACTCAAGACCGGGTGACTGGCGAGGTGAAGCTAAAGCTGTACAAGGGGTCAGTGATGGTTGTCTCACGATCGTCGCCATTCTCACTCTACGATGCAAATCTGGCAACATACAATATTGAAACAAGCTTCGATCAAACTTGGTCGCCGGGGTTCATCGAGATATGGGGGCTTCCAACCAAGGCAGCAAACATTCTGAAAACCAAGGGGAAGAGATGACATGAAAGGCCCTTTGATTTCCAATCCGATGAGGCCAAAAGGCAACGAGATAGTTCGGCGACATAATCAAGTCATGGTAACTTCTACCATGGTTCCGTATCCCATGGTCGGGCATGGCGCTGAAGGAGCCTTGGTAAGCGATGTGGACGGGAATGTCTACTTGGACTTCTCTTCAGCCGTGGCCGTGATGAACGTCGGCTATAACCACCCAGAGGTCAAGAAAGCTGTACTGGACCAAGCCGAGAGATTGATCCACTTCGCAGGGAATGATTATTACAACACCAAACAGGTCGAACTTGCCGAGAAGCTAGTGTCGATCACACCTGGTAGATTCCAGAAGAGAGTTTTCTTCTCGAACAGTGGAGCGGAATCGATAGAATGCGCCTTCAAGATTGCACGATGGCACACGAAGAAGCCCGGGATGCTCTCGTTCTTGGGAGCCTTCCACGGCCGCACATTTGGGGCCCTCAGCCTAAGCGCTTGCAAAGCTCTTCACAAGAAGCACTTTGCCCCACTTGTTCCTCAGGTGGTCCATGTTCCGTATGCGTACTGCTATCGGTGTGCCTACAAACTAGAGTATCCCTCATGTGATCTATGGTGCGCCAAATATGTTGAGGAAGTCGCGCTGCGATTCTTTCCAAGCGAGGACATGGCCGCCATAATAGCCGAGCCCATACAGGGCGAAGCAGGCTACATAACCCCTCCAAAAGATTTCCTCGCTGAGATCGAATCCATATGCCGAAAGAACGATGTCGTACTGATCACAGACGAGGTTCAAACTGGATTCGCCAGAACAGGAAAGATGTTTGCCTGCGAACACTTCGGAGTGGAGCCTGACATAACGACTCTCTCGAAGGCCCTTGCAGCGGGTCTACCTATGGGCGCCACAGTGTCTAGAGCAGAGGTTGCTGATTGGGGTGAAGGTTCACATTCAAACACAATGGGAGGAAACATGCTGTCGGCAGCGGCTGCGCTTGCAAACATCAATGTCATCGAAAAGGAGGATCTATGCGGAAGTGCTCAAGAACTAGGCAACCATGCGATGAAGCGGCTTAATGAGCTGAAAGAGGAGGGCGAGCTTGTCGGCGACGTACGCGGTCTCGGGTTAATGATTGGTGTTGAATTTGTAAAGGACAAGAACACGAAGGAGAGAGCGATTAGCGAGACTGAACACATCGTCATCGAAGCATTCAACAATGGGCTGATACTTCTCCCAGTCGGCTTGAACTGTGTAAGAATAGCTCCCCCACTGAATATTGACATCACTCACCTAGACCAAGGCATTGACATACTGGAAAAGGCTGTACAGAAAGTGGCGGCAAGCTGACTTGTCGAAGCTGCTTCGAGATGCGAGGTTGGGATCCAAGAAGAAGGAAGTAGTAGACTTCACATCGTCAATCAGGGCAGATCAGAGGTTGCTTGAGAACGTCGTCAGAATCAACAGAGCCCATGTCATAATGATGGCGGAGTGTCATGTACTGGACCGGAAGAAGGCGGCGACTCTTCTTGAAGCGCTCGGAAAGATCGACTTGAACGCTGACATCACAGAGACCGATACTGAGGACATTCACATGTATGTTGAAGAATCAGTCCTAGGGGCCGCTGGTCAGGAGATAGGGGGAGACCTCCACATCGGGAAGAGTAGGAACGATCAAGTTTCGACTGCAATCCGAATGACACTCCGCGAGAGGCTGATAGAAGTCATGTCAGCTTTGACAGATGTTCAAGAGAAGCTTCTAGTCACTGCTGAAAAGCATACGGATACACTGATTCCCGGATACACTCATACACAGCCAGCTCAACCGATAACTTTCGCTCACTATCTCCTATCGTTCTTTGACGCCTTCAATAGAGATCTCGAGAGATCAATGGAATCATACCGACGTGTCAACAGGAGCCCAATGGGTGCTGGAGCTCTTGCTGGAACAAGTTTTCCCATAGACCGCGAGAGGATGGCGGAGCTGCTCGGGTTCAACGGAATTGTGGAGAACTCACTTGACGCAGTTGGTTCGAGAGACTTCATCGTGGAAGTACAGGCGGCGCTCACAATGGCCGCATTGAACCTTTCTCGACTCACCGAAGATCTGATCCTATGGAGCTCCCTTCACTTCAGCATAGTGGAACTTCCGGACGAATTCACGTCAACGAGCAGCATAATGCCTCAAAAGAAGAATCCAGAGGTTCCGGAGGTGATTCGAGCCAGAGTCAGTGACATAGCTGGAAACCTTCTGGCTACTGTAATGACTCTGAAGTCGTTGCCTTCTGGATACAACATGGATCTTCAGGAGATCACGCCTAAGCTCTGGGAATCGATCGATTCTGTGTCAAGTTCGTTATTCGTGCTCAACAACCTGATTCCAGCCCTGAGAGTCTCTGAAGCGATTCCAGGAGAACTATTGGGCTTCACTACGTCAACTGAGCTGGCTAATATGCTCGTTAGAAAGTACGATGTCCCATTCAGAAGTGCCCACAGAATTGTGGGAACCCTTGTGAGAAACCTGATCGAGAAGGGCCTCAGTCTCTCCGAC
>Ga0315308_1000346_pt1 | contig 25603 bp, 33 predicted proteins | sample TDP3_MG_FD_203078 | JGI IMG/M metagenome (GOLD analysis project Ga0315308, IMG submission 203078) | Freshwater sediment microbial communities from Lake Towuti, South Sulawesi, Indonesia - TDP3 | ecosystem: Environmental > Aquatic > Freshwater > Lake > Sediment | place: Indonesia: South Sulawesi... | reverse complement strand
TTCCTATCTCTAAGCTCCTCTCCAAGGCTTCGCCTAATGTCCTTGGAAGGATGTTCTCCGTACCAGAACTCGTTCAATCGCCCACCTTCCTCTGAGCGTAGCCTTCCTCAAGCTTCGCTGCCACGTCCCTTAGATTCGATATCATGGATTCGACGGCCTCGCTCAGGTTGCGCTTGTTGTCAAACTCGCTAACGATCTGCTCAAGTGCACTGCGGTTTTCGCCTTTGAGAAGCCTTGTGATGTCCACTAGGTTGGGCGCTGCTCTGACGATGTTGTCGACGACGGTTATGATGGCAGATCTGGAGGAGCGCGATAAAGGATTCAGATCGATTACTATGGTCTTTTTTCCGGCTTTCGCGAGAGCGTCTACTCTGTCTCCGTCTTCGAGTGGAACTAGAACCACGTCGGCGGCCACTATGCCACGAACGTCAACCCTCCTCCTAGAACTGTGTACTTCTTGGAACTCCGTCTGGAATGTCTGATCGTTTCCAAGGACGTTCGCGGCGCCTAGGCTTCGAAGATGTTCAGCGACAGCACGCTCTCTGTGACGGGTTCGATAGAATAAGTTGACCTCGAGTTTGGCTCCTGTTAGGTTTGACAACTCAATGAGATCCTTTGCCGAAAGGGAAGCTGCGTTTCCGTTTACTGAGATCACCGGATGCTTCGCCAAGAGCATAAGAGCCGCTGCAGCTCTGGTGGACCTCAGTGCGTGTGACTGAGTCTTTTCTCCGAGGAGGTAGTCGAAGGCCTCACCTCTGCCATGGGCGATGAGTCCTGCTTCTGCGACGATCTTGGCCTCGAAGTCTTCCACCAATTCTTCCCTTATTCGAAGTGACTCGGCTCTCGGATGTGATTTGGAAATTTCTATCCCGTTGGTCAAACCAGTCCCGCTCCTTCGAAAGCTATCCCAGAGAGAAAGCTGATCCCATCTGATCCTGAGTATTTAGTGAACACGTCCATGAGGACTGGAGCGCGCTTTGGCTCGACTATTGAGAAGACAGATTCTCCAAGCATCGCCATACTGCAGATAAACCCCTTTCTCTCAGCTTCCGATATCACCTGCTTCACTCTCCCTGAGACCAAGCCGGTGGAAAACGCGAATCGCTGGGAAAGCTTGAGAAGATTCTGCACAGTGGGCGTTTCGAGAAATTCGCCCAAATACCTCTTTCCCAGATCAGTAAGTAGAATCATCTTCTCTTTGTTGTCAAGAACTGACTTCGTAGAGATTGGTGAGAAACTAAGACAGGGTACAACATAACCGTCTTGCACCTCAATCCGCTTCACATCTCCGATGCCTGGAGCTCCCGCAGACAGTCGTACTTCGATCCCTCCAACAGTCTCCGCCGCTACTGTGCCTAGGCCTGTTCGACACGCGATCTCCGCCATGTGTGCGATCTGAGCCGCCTCGACCTTTGAGAGTTCGAGGTCAAGAACCTCGTTTATCGCCAGCGCGAGACTGAGCGCTCCAGCCCCGCTAGATCCGAAACCGGCTCCTATCGGAACCTCACATCGGTGGTCAATCGAGATATTCGGGCGGAAATCCGACCTCTGAAGCGCCAAGTTCACGACCATCGTTGAGGTTGGAGCCTCGAGCTCCTTCCCATTTATCTTAATGGTTACACCGGCCCTTTTGGCAGGGTCAACAGTGACGACCGTCGTTACTCCTCTTCGGATGTTGACTCCCACGCCAAGGGAGCCGCTGCGCAACGGATCCGACGACTCTCTCGCTAGAAAGAATCCCGTTATATGCCCTGGAGACCATGCCGATGCGAGCTTCGCCACCGGTTATCACCATGCTGGGGCCGTCCGCTTCTAAAGAAACTTCGGTTTGTAAAGCTATCGAAGATAAACTATAAAGTTCTATATAGATAACCCGCATTAAACGGTCATAGTTGCTGAAGGTATCCAAGCCCGCGACCCAAAGATTTTATTAAACACGCACTCATTTGACTCAAAGTCTCGTCCGAGAAGGACTCTAACATTGGCCAGAAAATACAGAAAAGCCCGAAAAATGCGCGGATCAAGGACTTGCGGATACGGGAGAGTCGGCCAACATAGAAAGAGTGGCGGCAAGGGCGGCCATGGGCTTGCGGGATTACACAAGCACAAGTGGTCCTACGCCATCAAGTACATGCCTGACCACTTTGGAAAACATGGGTTCGTGCGTCACGTTCCGGGGCTGAGAGAAAGGAGCTACATAAACGTCGGCGATCTCGAAGATCTCTTGAACACAGTCGCGAAACGCAAGAAACTCAAGACGAAGGAGAGCGAAACCCGGACAATCGATCTCGTTGAGCTTGGGTTCGACAAGTTGCTCGGCTCCGGCAGAATCTCAAAGCCTATGTCAGTAAGAGTGAGATCCGCATCCGAGCTGGCGAGGACAAAGATTCAAAACGCAGGCGGGAAGATAATCATCCCTTAAGCCTCGGCGGGAAACTCAGATGGGGCGCTTCCTCAACGCCTTCAAGCCGATCTCGAAGCTGATGCCCGAGGTTAAACCCCCCGAACGCAAAGTCGGCCTCGCAGAGAAGTTCCTCTGGACAGGGTTAATCCTCATTCTTTACTTAGTTATGTCCGAGATACGGATTTACGGATACAGCGTCTCACAGGATCAAGGTGATCCTCTCGCCGTTCTGCGAATCATCTTCGCCTCACAGAGAGGTACATTGATGGAGCTCGGGATAGGGCCCATAGTCACCGCAGGACTCATCCTCCAACTACTCGCGGGATCAGGCCTCATCTCAGTCGACTTCTCCAACGCAGAAGAGAGAGCTCTCTTCACGAGCACCAACAAGTTCTTCGCTCTCCTCATGACCGCATTCGAAGCGGCATCTTTCATCTTGGGCGGCGCGTACGGCACGGATCTGCAGACTTCCACAATGATCCTCATCTTCCTACAACTACTCTTCGCAGGCCTCATTGTGATGCTCATGGACGAACTCGTCCAGAAAGGCTGGGGGCTCGGCAGCGGAATAAGCCTATTCATCGCGGCTGGCGTCGGACAGAGGATATTTGTCATGACGTTCTCACCCTTCAGAATAGGTGAGCAAGGGCTTTACTACGGCGCAATACCCGGAGTGTTCCAAACAATTCTCGGAGGAGAGAGAAGCATATGGAACATCCTTCATAGAGCGAACTTGCCCGACACACTCGGACTACTCTCCACAATAGCACTCTTTCTGGCGATCATATACGCCGAAGGAATAAGGGTGGAGCTGCCGATATCTTACGCAAAGTACAGAGGATTCAGAGGCAGATACCCGGTCAAGCTACTCTATGTGTCAAATATCCCTGTCATACTTGCTCAAGCCCTATTTGCCAATGTCTTCTTCTTCTCGCAGCTGATATGGTCAAAATACAACCCCAACAACTCCAACTACTGGCTCAACCTCATCGCAACCTACAATGCGACGACAAACGAAGCCACGGGAGGACTGGTGAAGTATATCGTCGCGCCGAGAGGCTTCGACGGCGTTCTGCACGATCCGCTACAGGCCTTAATGTATGGGGTGATCCTGATCGCCATCTGCGTGGTCTTCGCCAGGACATGGATTGAGGTTGGCGGTCTCGGCGCGAAGACAGTCGCTGGGCAGCTCATAGACTCTGGTATGCAGGTTCCGGGCTTTAGAAGGACCGAGAAGCCGATCCAGGAGCTCTTGAACCGATACATCCCTGTTGTGACAATTCTAGGAGGCTTTTTTGTGGGTCTCGTAGCGGTGTTCGCGGACTTCGTGGGAGTCTTCGGATCTGGCACGGGAGTTCTTCTAATAGTGGGCATACTCTACCAGTACTACCAGATTCTAGCCCAAGAAAGAGCGCTCGATATGTATCCAGGCTTGAGGCGTTTCATGGGAGAGTGATGAGAGTGGCCGGAAAAGTGATCGTCCTTACCGGAATTCCAGGAGTGGGGAAGACCACCGTAATGGAAGAACTGTTGAAAATAGGAAGAGAGCAAGGTAAGAACGTGTCGGTCGTCAACTTCGGAACGACCATGATGGAGGTCGCCAAAAGAGAAGGAAACGTGAAGAACAGGGATGAGCTTAGGAAGTCAGCCATTGAGTTTCAGAAGAAAATTCAAACAGAGGCCGCCAAGGCTATCGCAGGACAGGTGAAGGAAGGAAGCATCGTTCTTGTGGACACCCACATGATAATACGGACGGAAGAAGGCTACTACCCAGGAATTCCCCAAGACGTGATCACCGTACTCAGGCCAAGTTCCTATGTATTGGTCGAGACGGACCCAAAAGAGATCCTCGCAAGGAGGAGCAAGGACAAGACGCGCTCAAGAGACATGATCCTAGCACAAGAAATCGAATCTGAGCTTCAACTGTCGAGGTCTGCAGCTATGGCGTGTGCAGTCGCAACGGGAACGCCCGTCAAGATAGTGCAGAATCCCCCGGGAAAACAGGCACAGGCGGCCAGAGAGCTCTTGCCCCTGCTCTAGGAGAGAAGCAGAAATGCTTGAATCTATATTACAGTTCGGAGACATAATAACGAACATAGTCAACAATCCAATTCCATATGGAACGCTGCTCGTCCTATTGATCTCAGTACTCACCAACTGCGCGATTGCAGCCGTAAACAGAAAACTTCTGAACATCGAAGAGTTGAGAGAGCACGATAGAGAGATTCGAGAATGGACCAAGCAATATACTGAGGCGGTAAAGAAGAACGAGAGACACCAGATCACGAAGTTGAAGCGCCGTAAGGCAGAGGTTGACAAACTTCGATTGGAGAGAAGTTCAAAACAGATGAGAGTATCCCTCTACACACTTGTGCCAATGTTGATCGTCTTCTATCTTCTCAACAGATTCTTTACGGGTCCCGCGGGGCCCCTTGTGGTCGCGAAACTACCATTCTACTCCCCAATCCTTAGTAATGGCGACGGCAATCTCTGGTTCGTGACATGGTACTTTCTCTGCTCTGTCGCTCTAAACACTCCGATTCAGCGAGTCTTTGGAACTTACATAGGCGGTGACTAGATGCCACGTCCGCAGCTCCGATCGAGAAGCTTGAAGAGAATATCAGTCAAACCATTAGGGCCCGAAAGATCGTTGCACCTGAAGAGGAAGAAAGTATCGAGAGCCAAGTGCGGCAGATGCGGATCATTTCTCAGCGGCGTCCCAAACTTGCCCGGACATCAGATCAACTTGCTCGCCAAGTCCAAGAGGAGGCCGAGCAGAATCTACGGAGGCAACTTTTGCCCGAGCTGCGTGAGAGAAATGATCCGAGACGCAGCTAGGAAGACGCTCAAATGAACACAGTAATAACCATCGCAGGACTACATGGCACTGGCAAAACCACCTATGCAGTTGCTCTATCAGAACACCTTGGCCTCAGACTGATCTCGGCTGGTAGGCTCTTCCGTCAAATAGCCGACGAAAGGAGTCTGACTCTCGAACAACTGTCGACCGTGGCCTCAAGGGAACCGGGCATCGACAAGGAAATCGATGGCCGAATGTTGAGTGAGGCCCAGAAGGGAAACGTGGTCTTAGACGGGCTCCTCTCGGCCTGGACGGCAAGGGACTACGCAGGAATGAAGATCTATCTAGTAGCGCCCGACGAGGTCAGAATACGCCGAATCGCACGGAGAGAGCGGATACCGTTTGATGTAGCGAGGAGGGAGACTCTGACAAGAGAGAGGATAGAGCGGGAACGATTCAAGAAGTTCTACGGATTTGACGTAGACTCGCTCAACATCTATGACCTCGTAATGAATACAGCTCTGCTTCCGAAGTCATCAAACCTAAAGATTCTTAAGATGGCCACTTGGGAGTACATTGCCACCAGAGTCAAGGTTGGTGCCATTGCCCGCTATTGAGATCGGCAGAATCTGTGTGAAATCTGCTGGACGCGAAGCTGGCAGAAAATGCGTAATCGTTGACATCGTGGACAAGAACTTCGTAGTCGTGACCGGACCGAAGAAAGTCACCGAAATCAAAAGGCGCAGAGTGAATGCCAAACACCTAGAACCACTCGAAGATAGGATAGACATCGTCAAAGGCGCTTCAGACTCGGAGGTAAGCGACGCCCTCAAGAAATCAGGCAAGATGCAAGCCTTCGCGAAACCAATCTTGAAGTAGACTTCGAATCACATTCTCTAACCATCAACCTCTGGAGTGGTGATCTATGGCGATAGCTCCACCGTGGAGCGTGAGCAGACAGGAGCTGAGAAAAAGCGAAGACTCCACAGACCCAAAGTATGGATCGAAGCCAGAAGAGAGGGCCATCGAGGAATATCTTCAACTAGGCATGGTGAACCTCGACAAGCCAGCAGGGCCGACCAGCCACGAGGTCGTGGCCTGGGTAAAGAAGGTCATGGGGCTGAGGAGGGCTGGACATGGAGGGACCCTAGAGGCGAATGCCGGGGAGACCCTCAAGTTACCGGTGTCCTTCCAATAGCCTTTGAAGGAGCCCTGAAGGTTCTACGAGTACTGCAGCTGGGCGGAAAGGAGTACATCTGCATAGCACAGCTACACAGGCCGGTCGCCGAAGCCGAGGTCAGAGACTCACTAAAGGCCTTCTCAGGAGAGATACTCCAACGCCCCCCGCTCAAATCTTCGGTCAAGAGAGTGGTGAGAGCGAGGACGATATACTACATCGATGCCCTCGAAGTCCAAGACCGACTGATACTGTTCAAGGTCGGCTGTCAAGCAGGAACCTACATCAGGAAGCTTGTCTTTGACCTAGGTGAATACCTAGGTGTTGGAGCTCACATGAGAGAGCTAAGGCGCACACGAGCAGGCCCGTTTGCTGAAGACACTCTTGTCACGCTTCACAGCCTTCTGAATGCGCACCTCCGATTCAAGGAGAGCAGTGACGAGTCCGGTCTTCGCAAGTTTGTGCTACCTGTTGAGTCGGCGGTCTCTCTGCTACCCAAGATTTCAATTAGAGACTCCGCTGTGGATGCGATCTGCCATGGAGCAGATCTCGCCGCCCCAGGAGTCGTCAGCTTGGCTGACGGAATATCGAAGGGGGATATCATAGCGGTATGCACTCTGAAAGGAGAGCTTGTGTCCGTCGGCACAGCGCTCGTGACTTCGGAAGAGATGTTAGAGATGGAGCATGGGATCGTGGCAAATACTGAGCGAGTAGTGATGTCGATCGGTACGTATCCCAAGTCTTGGTCAACGGAGAAGAGAAGGATCTTTGAAGGAGAGAATCAATAGTCGCATCGGAGAGGCATAGACCTGAGCAACCTGCTGGTAGGGATAGTCGGAAAACCGAACACCGGAAAATCGACCTTCTTTAGCGCGGCGACCCTTATTCCCGTTGCCATAGCAAACTACCCCTTCACGACGATCAAGCCGAACAGAGGCGTTGGATACATTAGATCTCCGTGCGTTCATCCCGAGTTCGATGTTGAAGATGAACCGTCGAATTCCGCCTGTGTAGACGGTATAAGACTCATACCGGTCGAACTGATAGACTGCGCTGGCCTCGTGCCTGGAGCTTACGCTGGAAAAGGGCTTGGCAATCAGTTTCTTGACGAGATCAGAAAGGCAGACGCTTTGATCCATATTGTTGATGCGGCTGGCGCAACAGACTCTGAAGGTAGGTTGTGCGCTCCGGGAGCCCATGATCCTTTGGAGGATGTGGCCTTCCTAGAAAATGAGATCACGATGTGGCTCTTTCAGATATTGAAGAAGGATTGGCTGAAGATTTCTAGGACGGTCGAGGCGACCAAGGAAGGCGTCGTAAGTCAGCTTGAAGGAAAGGTGAGCGGGCTATCGATCAGGAGGGCGCAGATAGTCGAAGCCATAAGAACGCTTGATCTGAACACGGACAAGCCGACCACTTGGAGTGATGAGAATCTCAAGGACTTTGCCGACACGTTGAGAAGAATCTCGAAACCTATGCTCATAGTTGCAAACAAGATTGATCTTCCTCATGCTGAAGAGAATCTTCAGAGGCTAAAGCAGTCCGGCTACATCGTTGTCCCTTGTTGCAGCGAGGCCGAGCTGGCCATGAGGAGGGCGGCCGAGAGAGGATTGATCGACTACAGGCCAGGCGACAGCAACTTCAGAGTTCTGCAGCGTGAGAAGATGTCGCCCCAGCAGAGAGTGGCCCTTGAGCGGATAAGGGAGAAGATACTATTGAAATGGGGGTCCTCAGGAGTGCAAGAAGCAGTCAACGCCTCCTTCTTCAGACTGCTTCACGCCGTCACGATATATCCGGTCGAGGATGTTGAGAAGCTTGCAAATCACAAGGGCATGGTCCTTCCTGACGTCTTTCTGGTTCCCTATGGGACGACTGCGAAGCAAATGGCTGGCCTGATACATACGGATCTGGGAGAAGGCTTTCTCTACGCGATTGATGTACGAACGAAAAGAAGGCTTGGAGATGACCATATTCTGAAGGATCGAGATGTAATATCGATCGTCTCTACCAAGAGGCGTGGCTAGGAGAATCCAGCCTCTTTCAGATAGAAGTCATTTGCTCTCTTGGGGCCGAAGTTGCGCACGCCATGAAGGCGGAGTTGCTTTCTGATCTCCTCGGACCTCCCCTTCGTCAGCTCTCCTTTCTTCTCCAAGAAGTCAACTATCTCCATCGCCTGGGCTTCATCGTCGCATCTCTGTATGAAATCCAAGATGTCTGGTTGATACCCTTCAAAGCGTCTGGCTCTTCGTTCACTCTGATCGGAGTCTCCATTTCTTCCGCCCTCGAGCTCGCGCAGAAGATTAGGGAACAGCTTGCGCACCTTCTCTCTGTCCAGCTCCAAAGCAGTCACCCCAATTAGCCGCGTCTTACATTCTGAGCCGTAGGACGTTTCTCTCTAGGCGTCAAATCAGCAACGCTTCTTCGTATCAACCTTGCGATCTGTCCGACGGCAGTTCTTGAAGATCCTGAGTGACGGTTCCAGTCAGAAGACTCTCTGCCGGTACATCCCTCGAGACGATTTGGTGGGCGTTGATCCAGCTTCCAGGACCAATCTTCACGCCTGGGAGAATCGTGACGTTGACACCTGTCTTTACGTTGTCTCCCATCACAGTCCCCAGCTTCCGTCGACCCGAGTTGACACGTATGCCCTTTATTTCCATGAAAACCGGCTTTCCATCGTGCCTCAGGTTTGCAGTCTTGGTTCCGGCACCTAGGTTGCAGTTCTCACCAATCACGCTGTCGCCGACATAGGAGAGATGAGGGATCTGCGTGCGGTCGAAGATGATGCTTGACTTGATCTCGCAGCAACTGCCCACCCGCACATTGTTGCCGATGCTTGTGGAGGGGCGCATGTAGGCGTTCGGGCCAACATCGCATTTCTCGCCGATGAAAACAGGGCCTTCAATATAGGTTCCCGATCTTAGCGTCGAATCCTTGCCCAGATGTAGATTTCCTTTCACGTACACGTTGTCTTCGATGTTGCCCTCAACGTGATGAGCCATCATGCTTAGATATCGTTGATTCGCGTCCAACAGATCCCAAGGCCGACCCACATCCAGCCAATCACTCGATGAGATCTCCACGGCAGAGACGGGACATCCGCCCTGTATGAGGAGTCTGACTGAGTCGGTAATCTCGAATTCCCCTCTCGATGATAGGGCGGTTTCTTGTATTGCTTCAAAGATACGCGGTGAGAAGACGTAGAGGCCTGCGTTTGCCAAGTTGCTGTGAACGGCATCGGCTGAGGGTTTCTCGATGAGGTCCATCATCCTCTTCCCTTCGAGCTTGACGACTCCGTAGATTTCGGGATTCAAGACGGGCAGCACAGCCAGTGTTACGTCCTCTGCATGGTTCTTGGAAGCGTTGATGACTCGTCTTACTGAGTCGGATCCCAGACAGAGGTCCCCGTACGTGACAAAGAACTTCTCGTCTCCCACAAACCTATTCGCTAAGCCTATTGCACCAGCGGTGCCTGTAGCCTGCTCCTGAACAATGTAGCTCAAGCGTATACCGAACTTCGAGCCGTCTCCAAGGCGGCTTTGGATCAGTTCCCTTCTGTAGCCAACCACGATGCCAATGTCGTCTATTCCCGCCTTAGAAAGCGCGAGTAGAACGTGCTCGAGGATGGGCTTTCCACCTACCGGAAGCATATGTTTTGATCGAGTTAAGGTTAGGGGATGGAGTCTTACGCCTTCACCAGCAGCGAGCACCAGTCCCTTCATTGCGTCTTCCCCACGATCTTCTTAACAATTGACGATGTCTTGCTCATGACGTTTTCAGTATCTCTTTGAGAACGGAATTCCACGGTGATTCTGATCGCGGGTTCAGTTCCAGAGGGTCTGACCAATATCCAACCGGATGAGAATCCGACCCTGATGCCGTCAAGCTCGGTGAGCTCTTCTATGTTTGGGAAAGTCTTGAGGAGCCTCGCCTTTATGAGCGGCATTGCGCGTTCTATTTCCTGTCGTTCACATTCGACCTTGCTTCTGAGAATTGGGTAGACGCGGATCTTAGAAACAAATTCTGATGGCCTGGTGCCTTCGCTCTCAAGCGCTCTCAAGAAAAGAATCGCAGAAAGCACACCATCCGCTGCGGCGTTGAAGTCAGGGTGCACCCAAGAGCCGCACGGCTCTCCACCGAATATCGATCCAGTGTTCTTGACCATTCTGGAAACGGCCACATCACCTACTCTCGTTCTAAGAAGCTTTCCTCCGGAGCTCTCAACGGCTTCTTCAATGCACATCGACGCATCGACGTGGGTCACGACCAATCCGCCACCTTTTCTATGAACCTCATGTGACGCAAACGCTGCGAGGGAAGAATCCTGAGGAGCGAATCTGCCGGTCTCATCAATGACCGCAAACCTGTCGCCATCGCCGTCGAAGGCAAAACCAATGTTGAGCTTTTCCTCCTTCACCAACGCACGCAAGTCTGACAGGTTCTCCGGTGTTGGTTCTGGTGGTCTTCCCGGAAAAGTGCCGTCTGGCTGAGAGTTGATGGTGAACACCTCAACGCCTAGCTCTCGGAGAATCTTTGGAACTAGATTGCAGGTGGCCCCTGATCCCGAGTCAACTCCCACTCGCCATCCCTTTAGCGACATCGTCTTGCTCACTACAGAGTCTATGTATTCGCTGTCTGGGTCTTCCTTTTCTGAGTAGTCTCCGAGACTTTGCCAGTCAGCTCTTCGGAAATCTGAGTTGATTACCGCTTTCTCTATAGCCGCTTGTTTGCTCTCGTCTATGGGCAGGCCCTCCGTGTCAAAGATCTTGAGCCCTATGTATTGAGGAGGATTGTGAGACGCCGTAACCTGCACGCCTCCGGACGCCTCTTCGCGTTTTGTCAAGAATGCTAGAACCGGAGTCGGAACCAATCCCAAAAACTGCAGATCTGATCCGCTTGCTATGATTCCGGAAGCTAGTGCCGAGCTGATCATCCTGCTCGAAGTACGTGTGTCGTGGCCCACGAGAATCTTACCGACTCCATGTTGAGAGCCAAGAACCATGCCAATCTTCAGGGCCAGCTGGGGGGTGAACTCTCGGTTCGCAATCATCCTAATGCCTGATGTCCCGAATAGTCTTAAACCCAAACTTGGTGGCTCCCAGAGACGCTTTGTGTCCTTATGTGTGGGATCTCTGAGATATTTCAACTGACCTGCAAGGAATCGAGTGTCTTGGAGGCTTGATCGCAATTGATGACTTGCATGTCATGGGCTTTCAGTCTCTGATAGCGACAACTGGAGTAGCTTCTGGGAGAGATCTTCTTCGATTTAGGGGTCGGGGTTTTTTCCACCAATGGAATCCTGATATCTCAACGTCTTAGGTCGATCTAAGGTCGTCCATCATCTAGAAGAGTGTGCCCTATTGCCGATTGAACAGCACGCTAAGCAGTTTCTTCTGTCTCGGGCGTCTCTTCAGGGGTCGCGCTGAGGCCCGGGGCCAAAAGTAGTTTGGATTTCCTGACACCGACATGGCGAAGTGGTGCAATCTTTTTGGCATCATTATAGATGTCCGAGGCGATTTTCCCGAGTACTGCCTCATGAACGTATTGATCAAAAGTAAGATCCTTCGCCTTGTCCTCCGCGATCCTAGCCATGACCGCTCTGATGCCGTCTTGCTGAGACTTTTTGACCCTCATGGCTGTGAAAGCGACGATGGCCACTCTCAACCTGTAGCCATCATTTGTAGTGACGACAAATTCTCCATCGATTCGAGTGCTGCCTCTTCTTACAAGGCTCCTCAAATAATCTCTCGAGTATTCATGTCCTTTGAAGATGGTGTCGGCTTTGTTGGCCTTTGTCTCCGTGATCTGGAAATGAAGTTTGAGATATTGCTGTGAGAAGTCTCCTGTGATCTCATGCAAAGTCGTCTCTACCATCCGCCCGACAACTCCCTCGTCGGGCTTGCTTGGCGTGGATCCGATCTCGACCCCGCCGAAGTAGGAGGGGGAATAGACACTGTACCAATTCTTGGCTCGCCATTTGTCGCGAACGCGTCTTCCTTCCTTCGACAAGACTCGTTTCCTCACAGCGTAGAGCGTTACAAGACAGATGAAGGGGCTTTTAAAAGGTTTCTTCGAGGATTTGAGGAGCTTGTGATCTTTCATGAGTAGGAATTGGCCGCTGCGGAAGACCGTGGTCGAGTGGTTAGACCGGTGTTTCGGAGGAATAGCCCGATGTAGCTTTACAACAGGTCGGAGGTGAACATCGATCGCTAGCCATCAATCATTGTCCAATCCTCTTCAGAGTCTCTTCAGCAGCAGAGATGCAGGATAGGAGGTCTTCCAATGTGGAGATCGCAGAATCTAGGGGTTTTTCACATAGAAGGTGTATGATCAGTTGAGAGCCCCTTACATGCATCTTGATATCGAGGCCTTGAGGAACTGATTCGTTGTCTGGTGAGAGAGCGCCTTCAATCGATCTCGCGAGTTTAGGGTTTTGGAAAGTGGTTGTGATCGTGGCGGAGATCATTTCTGTCTTCCTTTCAACATCTTTTCGATAATTGAATCGGCTTCATCGATGAATTGTTCAAGGCTGGATCGGGGGATCATTGCTCCAGCTGCTACGTCGTGTCCTCCGCCTCTCCCCGAGAACTTCTCTGCCGCCTCCATCATTACAGCGTTGAGGTTCAAGCCTTTCTCCCTCTGATGGTCTGAAGCCCTTGCGGAGATCTTGATATCTCCAGAGGCTGCTGCTGTGGTGGCAAGCAGAGGTTTCTCCTCGCTGAATACGCCCGATGTGGACAGGAGGGAAGCGACGGCGCCAAGCATCTTCTCTTCTATGAGTCCCTCTCCATTTACATGATACAGACTCTTTCTTTCGGTAACCCTCTCTCCCGTTGCCAGAACTCTCATGTAGTCTGCGAGGGTTCTGCGATATTGTGACAGCACCTCTTGGGATTCATCAAGAACTCTTCCCCTAGAGCCGAGACCTATGGAGACGCCAAGTCCGAACTTTCCCATTCGGCCGCACGCGTTGAGGAGCGAGGCGTACTCGCGAGCATCCCTGAGCGGCGTCCATTTATCCTCTCCAGTAAGCGTGTAGACGGAGCCTTGAAGGTTCTTAGAGATCTCGGGAGGGAGCTTCCTTTGAAGGAGGTGTCGGACGATCTGAGTGAAGAGGCGTTGCTTTTCATCCTCGGTTAGGTCCGCGAGCGTTCTCCATCTCTCCTCAACTTTGAGCTCGAGGCCAACGTTCTTCACAAGGAACTTGAAGGACTCGTCTTCTTCGCCACTCAGGCCGGGGATAAATGGGTTAGTCGTCGAAGCCATGGCTTTATGCAGGGGTCTCGTCTCGCGCCCATACAGGATGAGATCAGTCTCGACTCTAAGCCTACCAGAGTTGACACCGTCCCTTACGATCATCTCATTCAATCCGCGAAGCTCTCTCTTCTGGTTCTTGTCCTGCAAGTCACCCAAGGCGCCCACTACGGAGAGCGCCGAGAGGTCGACGTTCCTTGCGTCAATTTCCTTTGCTAGGACGTACGAAACTCCAGCAGCACTGATCTCCCTAGCTCCGTCGAGCCCGAAAAGATGGGGGTTCAGATGCTTGACCGACGACGGAGTCGAGATATCCGATGGTTGATGGTGGTCGAGGACAACGATATCGACGTTAGGAAGGGACTTGAATAATAGATCCAAGTATCCACTTCCAAAGTCGCTGAAGATGGCCAATGAAGGCTTTTCCCGAGCAATCTCCGACACCGTCTCCTCATCAAGTTGTTTGGCTATTCGGATATGAAACGGCGCTCCATAGCGTCTGATCGCTTTGCCCATGATAGACGCAGCGGCAAGTCCGTCTGCGTCTAGGTGCGAGATGATCCGAACGCTATCGTTTCTGTCCAGATGCTCTCTGACTGCTTGGCTAATCTCATTTGCCCTTGCGATAAGTGGTTCGGCGCTGGCTTGGGCGTTCATAGAGAATCCGAACGATTAGATCCCAGTCACTATCTGAGGCTTATAGGACCAATCTGGAGGCAACTGCTTCTTCGCCTTATAGTATTTGACCAATCTATGTATCTTGGCCTCCGCAATGATCAACGAACGCTTGTTCACGTAGTCGGCTTTGTTCTTTTCTAAATGCCTCCGCAACCGCGTGGTCTTCTTGAGCAGCTCAGACAAAGGTTCTGGTATCTTCGCTTGGAGTTCTTGAGCCTTGAGCGTCTCGCTAACAGTCTTTCCAGTCGTGGTCCTCGTCAATGGGACGGCATACTGGTCCCGGAGAATCATGCCTATTTTGGTGGGAGGATGACCCTCTCTACCAAGTTTTATGATGAGGGTCTCGATCTCTTCCGGAGTATATTTGGACCAAGACGGAGCTCTTTTCGCGATTGGTCTGCTCGAATGAGATTTCCCTCTCTGGTGAGTATGCATCCGAGCCAACTGGGTTCCTCCACCCCATGTTCGGCGGCCTCTAAAGCATTTGACGGAGCTTATTTAAGGGTATCTTAGATGGCCAATCATCCGAGACATGCTGACAGTTCTTCGAGATTACCAGATCATCTGTTTTCCACGTGCCAAGAAGCAAAGGCCCTTGCGGCCCTCGCCCGATGTGAGAACTTGTTCTTCATGGATCTCTCCATCTCAGCGAAGGTCTGAGTCGGACACTCGACGGGCTCAAAAATGGGGTCGAAGCCGAAGCCTTTCGATCCACGAGCAATTGTCGAGATATTTCCCTTCGAATCGCCCTCGAAAACATGTATACTAGAGAATGGATTGGCGTATGCAATTACAGATTTGAAGATGGCCGCCCTTCTCTTCTCTCCCTCCATCAGTCGGAGAATTCCGAAGGTTCCGATCTTGCTGTAGACGTACGAGGAGTAAGGTCCTGGAAACCCGCTCAGAGCTTCAATGAACAGCCCAGAATCCTCGACTATTATAGGGCCACCAACTACTTTTGCGGCAACCTCTGCGCATTTGGCCGCGATCTCTTTCAGCTCTTCCGATTGGATTTCAGTCGGCTTCACATCTTTCATCTTCACTGAAATCCCATACTCCTTCAACACCATACGGATCTCTGCTGCCTTGTGTTTATTACCCGTCGCGAAGAGTATCGTCCTATCTCTCGGCAATGTATCTGCCTCTCCTATCGATTCTCCACATCCTTTCTTCCACGCTATGCGCTCTCGATCTTCCAACCGACCTCTCGTATCCTTCCACGACTGCAGCTAGCGCGATCTTGGCGAATCTATGATGCGAGCTTTGTAGGACCCTCCATAAGAGATGAAGGTCAACTCCTCTGTCTTCAACATCTTCTGAGTAGGTTCCAAGTCCGAGATCAATCAGATACAGTCTGTTTGATTTGATCAATACGTTCGACGTCGTCAAGTCGCCATGGATTATTCCGCCCTGATGGAGAAGGCCGATATTCTCGCCAAGCTCCGTAAATCTCGCGCTTCTCTCATCGCCACCCATAGTGCTGACGCGTTCTTTCAGCCTCTCTTTCGAGATGTATTCCATGACTATGGTCGTGTTGGGAAGATCCACTAGGTAGACGGTTGGAGTCGGGACTCCGCATTTCTTGGCGTCTTGTAGGAGCCTCGCCTCGTGTGCCGTCCTGAAGGATCTTATCCTCGCGTCCAATGCTTGGAGTCTATAGAGCTTCGGGACACGCTTCTTGACGAGCACCCTCATATGATGCCAAGTTCCGAGAAACAGGTCAGCCTCTGCACCTTTCCCAACGAGGCGCACATGCGCTAGGACTTTCTCCATGGTATCTCAACCTCATCAAATCTCCATCGGGGTCTCACGAAGCTTCTCTCAATGGGTATAGAGATGCCACTTCCTAGAGCCAATAGGCCAGTCCACGCAATCTGAGCGCCTGAGTCGCCGCTTAGTTTCTGCGAGACAACGCTAAACGTCGCCTTGTGCTCTTCAGCGATCCATTTCATCATCTGCTGGAGACGTCTATTGGCAGCGACTCCTCCAGTGAGAACCAATTCTTTCTTGCCAGTATGTGCTAGGGCCCTCTCTGTGGCCTCCGTCAACATTGAGAAACCGATCTCTTGGAGGCTGAAACATAGGTCCTCGAGCCCAACGCCGTCTCTGAATCGCTCTTTTAGGAAAGTCAGCAGTCCAGAATACGACACGTCGTTTCCCTTGACAGTGTACGGCAAATCCACGAGATTCTTTCCCTTCGAGGCAAGCACCTCAATCTCGCGGCCTGCTGGTGAAGGGAGTCCAGCTTCTCTAGCGAAGGAATCGACGAGATTCCCCAGAGTGATGTCCTCCGTCTCTCCGAAGACCCTCCATCGACCTTCGACCAGAGCTGTGATGCACGTATGTCCTCCAGAGACCAGCACGACGAGCGGGTCTCTGGCACTTGTCTCTAGCAGTGCTATCTCGATGTGTCCTATCGCATGATGAACCGGCACCAAGGGAATATCAGACCACAGCGAAATCGCTCGCGCGATGCTGGCGCCGACCCTCAATGCTGGCCCCAACCCTGGACCTGCTGAATATGCTACAGCGACCAGCTCTCCAAGACTCGTCTTGGACTCCTTCAGTGCTTGAGATACTACTGCTGCCGCAACTCGGGAATGGTGTTGGGCGGCCTCGCGTGGGTGAATCCCCCTTCCAGGCGGCGGATTGAAGATGCTCCTAGTGTCAGATGTGATATCTCCAAGGGATGAAGCTACGCACGCTCCAAATGTATGGGCGGTCGACTCGATGCCTAGAATCTTCTCCAATCTTGCCACCTTCCTGTCCTTGGAGGGGGTAGCGCCCGCTGTCCTAGAACTGCCTAGCCTCTCTCTGAAGATGGCCCTTGGACTCTTTCATGCCGTTTACGATCTTCTCAGGAACTCTGTATATCCACACTTTCCGCATGTCCGTCGGTCTGAGTGGTGGGCCATGAAGGTTCCTTTTCCGCACCGCGGACATTCTTGGAGTCTTCGGATTAGTCTTCCATCTTTCATTTCGTAGAGTGGCTGTCTCTTTTTTTCTTGCTTCTTCTCCGCCTGTTTCTCGCTCATTTGACGCTAGCTCCGCTGTTTCTTCGCCCCAGTCTTTTTGGGTGTCTTTTCTTTCGCTTTTCGGGTGGTCTCTCGCTGTTCTTTGGGCAGATTCCTGAGTCTTATGTGTTCTGGCTCGATTTGTAGAGTGCGTTGTGGGCTGTCGTAGATGTGACATATTCCCCTCGTCAAGTTGAGCCCCGTGGACGTCTTCAATTCGACCACGACGGTGGATTCCGGTCTTGAGTTCATGAGATCCGAGATTCTTTTCGTGACTTCCGGCCTGCTCGGCGTTGCCGCGCCTGTATGATCGGCTTCGAATATCACTTCCCTTCTCAGAAGCAGGGGGTTGTATTTCTCTTCAAGTACTCTGAGTTCCACGCCGTGCAGCCTCTTCTTGAAACACGCAGCCTTGTAGCGTCGTCATTCAGTTGCGGATCACTTGCTTTAACCTTTTGGTGTCGGGCGCATCTCCTTGATGTAGCCGCATATCTCTCTCTTCTTTTCTCTTGACGCTCTTACAACAACGAGCCCTTCCTTGGGCTGGCCATAGACGATCAGGCTATTTGGTGGAGATAGTAGGATCGATGGAAGGGCAAGGAGGTCTTCTTCGCCTTCGACCATGACTCTTGTCGGCCCCTTTGTCCCTAGGGCATGCTTCACAGCGTTCCACGCAGCAATTGTTAGTGTGCTCCTTGGGTTTGAGATATGGAAGATCTTCACGCAGGGCAGATGCTGGGTTTCTATCTTTCTGCGCATTACTCTGTCATCCGTGATGCATACATCTGGAATGATGCTATTCTTGAAGACGTTCTTTGAGACACGGTCTCCAACAGCAATGATCTTCGTAGGCCTCGATGCAAGTATCAATGCTGAAAGCTCATTCATCGCTTTCTTGGGTTTTTCGGCTATGAGCTGTCCAAGCGGCCTCTTCAATCTCGCTCTGACGTGATCTGTGAGCATCAGATCGTCAGCTATCTCACACGTAGGGCGTATCTCCCGTCTTTTTGTACTCCCATCTTGGCAGCGATCCGTGAGCCTGAGGGATCTAGGATTATCGCTATTCCCGTCCAATCATCGCTGAGACTGGTCGACTTGCAGTTGCTGCAAATCGTGCCTGAGACGAGGAACTTGCAGGTCCTGCAGGCTTTCTCGCTCAACTCTCACGCACTCCGGTTGTGCGCTGTTGGGTCTGGCGAACCTTCTTGAGGTCCTCTTCAATCCATTCGAGCTTTCCGAGGAACGGTTGTTTGGCGGTAACTCCAATCTTTCCGCTAGCTCCTCCCCGTGCTAGGCTTACTGCCGTGACTCTGACCCTCACCTTGTCGCCTTGTTGGAGCTTCCGCTTGGTCTCCTTGCCGTAGAGTATGCTCTGTCTCTCGTCGTATGAGACGAAGTCATCTATAATCTGAGAGACATGAAGAAGAGAGTCGATAGGCCCGACGCTCACAAATGCCCCGAAGTCCTCTATCTCGACGACTTCTCCCTCTACAATCTCCTGCAACTCAGGGTAGAAGGCTAAAAGGGTGAGCAAGACACGATGATAAGTTGCACCGTCTCCCGGTATTATCTTGCCGACCTCGTCCACGGCAAGATCGTTGACGGCGATCACGTATCCAAGATCTTCCGACACTATCCCTTCGTACTTTGCTCTGAGGCGATCGTGGGCGACGCTTTTCAGCGGCTTTCCAAACTGATCGGGAGGGATCCTGATAGTGTCCTCCAGCTTAATCAACCTGAACATTAGAAGAATCCACCTTCGAGTGAGAGGTGAGATTTTTCCCTCACATACACAACTGGGATGTTTATATCCCTTAACTTTCTACGCAGCGATTTATCGTTGGTCGCTACGGGCAGCCTTTTGTTCTTGGAAAGCCTCAGGATCATGTCGTCGACCGGCTCATTCAAGACCAGGGAGCTGTCCAATGTCCTATAGTTGGTCAGTCTTTCAAGGACGAACTCTGCTTTTCTCTTTGCGTTTGGGCTTCCTTGTGCAGCGATCCTCTGAACCTCGTCTAGTACAGGCTGCGGAATCACGAGGCGGACTTTCCTACCAAAGACCCTTGTCAGTTCGCGGTCTATGTCGAATCTAAGCTCTGCTTGCGCCAAGAGAAAGCTCGAATCTGCAATGACTTCAACTGGCACAGCCACGTCACAACCTGAAATCAAGAATGGTGTGTTTCAATATCTTCGGAAGGCCTCTCTCGGGCGATAGCCCGCATCTGTTCGATTCTTTAGGGTGGTCGCACGACACACAGAAATATCCTTTTTGATAGTGAATTCAGATATGCAAGTCGAAGGGGAGATGGCGTACCTCTTCATTTATGACTTGGGTGGCGAGGTAGATCCATCAAAGATAGCAGAGATAATTCGTGCAACTCCCACTAGAAGCTGGCATTCTCTATCAGCCCCTCAGTTCGTCAACATCAGCCCATCGCCCATATCGACAGACCTCGGAACTTACAGCGCAAGTGTGAGCGGGTCTCCGGCCCAGGTCAGCTTAGAAGCAAGGCTCTATTCGATCGGAGCGATGTCCGTCGTCGCGCGGGTTCCCATCAGATGTCCTTTTGAAAAGCTCGTTGACTACAGTTCGCCTAGGGGAATTGAGGTCGAATCTGAAGAAAGGCCGCACGCTCTAGGTGACTTTGCTCAGCAGCACTTCGAAAAGCTATCACAGACGATCAAACCCTATATTACTGCAACCTACCCAAGAGAAGAGGAGCCCGAGGAGTACACTGTCTTCTGTATAAAGTCCATCGAAGCACAGTTCAAGTCCGAGTTGTTCCTCCGAGAACATAGAGCAGCAATAGCAGCGTTGCTAAGGGAGATGGATCTTCTGAAGGTCTCAGAGAGAGCCGCCAAGGAGGCGACGAGATGCTTTCTGTCCTATTACTTCGACGATCTGGTTGTGGTTGACTGGGATGCAAGCTTCATCGTTGATCCAAGCGGAGATTTCTCGGATTATGTTCAGACGATGGAATTGGCGAATATGCAGTTGCTGGTGTTGAGGGTCTACGATGAGCAGTTGACTCGATTGGTCGACAAAGCGTATGACGATGTCCGCTACTTCTCAAGGGCATCTCCTCTCGCGATTCTTGCAGGCCGAAGGCTCGGAAAGGTGGTTGCAGAGCTAGCGGAGACTAGGATAGAGATGTCGGAGCTGTACGAGTCTACTATGAATATTACCAAGTTTTTTGGAGATTGGGCGCTTGCACGTCTTTATGCTCTCTTGCGCGAAAGGATGCACCTTCGAGAGTGGACAGACTCAATTTCTGAGAAACTGCATGTTCTGGAAGATCTCTATCAGATGGCCTACGATAAGTCAAATGCGGCCAGGCTTGAGATGCTTGAGATCATAATCGTGCTTCTGATTCTCTTCGAGGTGATCTTCGCCCTAATAAGGTCAATCTAGATCGGGCTGCTCTTGGAAGTTGGAGACTTCAGCCTTTGACCACACCGTAGCCGACAAGTCTCCACTTATCCGCTATCCTTCTGCTCACTGCGACCCTGTCGCCAACGTCTGCGCAGACAGGTCTCTTTAGAGGTACTTCAAGCATTTCATTCTTGATGGATGAGACCAATCCACTCGTGACGGAAGTGCCCACATTGAGGACCAGCGGTTCGTTTGGCTTCATTCGCTCAACCTTTGCCATGTCCGGAGTTCCGACAGCACGCTCAAAGAGGTGTAGCTCCATCGCAAGGGTGTCCAGCACGGGCGGCAGTTCTCCAGGCTTCCCAGCGACGTTACCAACTAGCCCATCCGCCTTTGTGATGGCGGGGTCGAGCCTAGTTCCCAAGGCAACAAGCCCTCCACAACTGACCCGCTTGGCGAATGTCCCTCCGGTCTGGAGGGACACGATTTCGGTGGTGAGGGGCTGATAGCTGGTTCGCCCCATTCTTTCGACGCGAAGCCCCGGGCCTATCTCTAGCTCGTTTCCTACTTCAAAAGCCCCTTGTATGACCGATCCGCCGAGGACTCCTCCGATGATGTCTTCGATCTCGGTTCCGGGCTTGTTTACGTCGAATGACCTGACGATGAAGAGTCTTGGAGGTTTACTTGGATCTCTCTTTGGAGTCGGTATTCGGTCCTCCAGCGTCTTGATGAGCAGGTCAATGTTGACTTTGTGCTGTGCCATGACTGGAACAATCGGTGCATCCTCGGCTACAGACCCCATCATGAACGTGCGTATCTGCTCATAGTTTTCGCGGGCCTGCTCGTTTGAGACTATGTCCACCTTCGTCTGGGCCACGACGATGTTCTTGACGCCGATTATCTGCACAGCAGCGAGGTGTTCCCTAGTTTGAGGTCTGGGGCACGGTTCATTAGCGGCTATGACCAGTATCGCGCCATCCATTATGGCGGCGCCTGAAAGCATTGTGGTCATCAATATCTCGTGTCCGGGGGCGTCGATGAAGCTCGCAACTCTCAACAACTCAGTCGGAGACCCATCGATAGGACAGAGCTCACTCGTCGTGTAGCACTGTGGTTCGGGACATTTCGGGCATCTCCGAAATGCAGCGTCTGCGTAACCTAGCTTTATGGTAATGCCGCGCTTCAACTCCTCACTGTGCCTTGCCGCCCATGCACCAGTCAAGGCTTGGATGAGTGTGGTCTTACCGTGATCAACGTGGCCAATGGTGCCGATGTTTACTTCGGGCTGTCGCGGGAGATTTGGCAAAGGGCAAGAGTTCCTCCTAGATATCGCGGACGCTACTTTTCCCTTGCATTCTCGGTGTCCGGTTTCGGCTCCGCCTCTCCTTTCTCGGCCGCCTCAGTGATCTTGAGATTTATCTGGACTATCTCGTCAGTAATTGTGTCTCCACGGATCAGCTTCCTCTTTCTGTCACCTCTGTTGGATGGGTGAAAGCCGACGCCACCGCTGAGGATCGCCGAGACACGGACTCCTCCGTGGATTCCCGGTCTCATAGGTGTGCCGTCCTTGTCACTTCCACCTGTAATTTGGAGCTTGTGCTTGGGAAGAGAGGCAATCGATCCGTCGACAATTTCGCCGAGTTTTCTCCCAATGAGTGGGAAAGCCTTTGCCGTTTCCAACTCTAGTGCCTGTGACTTCCCAGTCTTGGGATCGGAAACGATAAGCTTCGGCAATGTTTTCCCTCAAATCCTGCATGGAGGGTAGGTATACGATTCTCGTCTTTCTATTAAGCTTTCTACAAACCCCAGGCCGGGTTCGCTTTCCTCTTCACCTCGGCCAACTTCTTCAGGAGCTCCAGTTCTTCGCTTGGAAGCTGGCCCGCAAACTTGGTCTGAATGGCTTTGTAGTCGGCCTCCGGCAGATCGATCATCAGCTCGTCTCGTTCAAAGATGTGCCTGCCAACGACCGCGTCTCTTATGGATATCGCGACCTGTCTGCCTTTCTCCGCCATCTCTAGGCTAGCCCCCTTGTCCTGTATCTGCATGATCTCCCCAATTGTCCTTCCATCACTTCTTATGAGCCGTGTGTGTGGCTTCACTACTCCCTCCAGTATCTCTACGCCGACGATCGCTGGGTTGCTTCTTCTGAATATGCAGCCCGGCAGGATGATGACTCTTCCTGGTCTCGTAAGTCTGCCGAGTTCTTCGGATATTCTGGACAGCCTTTCGGTCTCTTGCCATTGCAGATACTCATCAATGACGTGATAAATGATGTCTCCTCGAAAGATCTTCAACTTCTGCGCTCTGATCTCTTCCTCGGCGTCAGGAAGGACTTTTACATTGAATGCTAGGATGACTCCGAGAAGATGAGCTGAACGTTTGACTAGGGCCGCTTCTACCACCTCTCTCCGGGCCACATCTCCAATATCGGCGATTCTGATGGCTATATTGTGATTCTGAAGCTCGCTCGTTATCGCTTCAAGTGAACCGAGTGTGTCAGCTTTGAGGACGACTCCAATTGTATCCGTAGAGATTCTCAGTCTTCCGACCTCTTCTGCAACGCTAGCCATGATCGAGGTGACTGCTCTCTCGTCGTCAGTTGCATAGAGCGGAGAGCCCGCCAGAGCATCGGAAAGGTCTGGTCCGGCGACCTTGACCCCAGCGGCTGCACTGACTTCGTCGACTGGTAGGAACTTGTCTCGTGGATCTCTTATCTCATCGAGGGGCTTGGGCAGGAGGAGGGCTCTTATCCTCGACGAGATTGGGCGCTCTTTTCCGGCAAGAACTATTATGTCGCCTCTATGAAGGACGCCGTCATAGACTATCGCGTTGATGGTTACGCCAAGGCCGGGCTCCTCTTTTACTTCAAGAACATTCCCTCTGGCTAGTCCTCGAGACACTGAAAGTCTCTGCTGCATAAACTGCTGCGTGAGTCCTACGAGCACGGCGAGCAGTTCTGGGATTCCGTTCCCGTTCTTGGCACTCACAGGTATGATGGCGACGCTTTTCCTGAAGTCCGATATTTTCTCGTACGTGTCCGACCTGAAACCTAGTCGAGAGAGCGTTCCCATCACGTTGAACAATCGGTTGTCCAGCTCGCGTCTCACGCTGGTTTCTTGCTTGGCCAAGGTGGCCCTCAGTCGGTTCTCCCTGTCCGAACGCCATCCCGGAATTAGGTCGATCTTGTTTGCGGCGACGACGAAGGGCGTCTTGAAGGTCTTGAGTATTCCAACACATTCGTGGGTCTGAAGCTCGAATCCTCTGTTCACATCCACGACGAGGATTGCGATATCAGCTATTGAGCCACCTCTCTTGCGCAGGTTCACAAATGCGCTATGACCTGGTGTATCGATTACAAGAAGGCCGGGGATCTTGATCTCTGCCCTAGTATCCTCTAGAAGGCCTCTGCACATCTCCTGCAGAGTTTCCAGTGGGAGGAAGCTGGCGCCCACGTGCTGGGTCTGAGACTTGGCTAGGGCTGCGACTAGTCAAGACATCTCCCCAGGCTCTCTTGACGCGACAGCGGTGCCCCTTATCTTGTCGAGCAGAGTCGTCTTTCCATGATCGACATGCCCTAGTACGACTACTATGGGCTGTCTTATCTCCATGGGGTCCCCTCCCGATGATTGACCAAGCGCGCCTCTCTTAAGTCTTGAGTCAGTTCGGTTTGAAGTAGCCGCCTTCCAGAGGTCGCGTATATCTCAGGATCTCTTTCTCGCTGAAGAATATGGGGATCTCTCTTTCCGCTGTTTCCCGGCTGTCGGAAGCGTGAACCGAATTGCACGTTTCCGTGAGTCCGAGGTCTCCACGAACCGTTCCAGCTCCAGCTTCAGCCGGGTTTGTTCTCCCTATGATATTTCTTATCGACTCTACGCATCCGGGGCCTTCGACAATGAGTGCAAGTATAGGTCCAGACGTGACATGTTTGACTAGTCTGTTGAAGAAGAATTTGCCCGCGTGGACTTCGTAGAGTTCTTCAGCTTGGCGGCGCGTCATCCTCAGCAGCTTGGCTGCGACTATGGAGAATCCTCTTCTCTCAACGCGCTGTAGAATTTCGCCCGCAAGTCCCCTCGCTACAGCGTCGGGCTTGACGAATACCAGAGTTCTTTCGTCCAAGCACGTCAGCCCTTCTCTTCCTTGCCATGGTAAGCGGTCCACTTCAGTTTTCTAGAATCTCGTCCGAGCTTGAGTTGGTTCTTTCTGCATTTGCTGGAGCAGAACCAGTAGATGGATCCGTCGCTCCTGATGTGCATGATTCCAGTCCCATACGGAAACTCGTAGCCGCAGAAACTGCACTTCTTAGGCTTGGGCATACGCAACGACTTCGCTACTTGATCTTTCTTGCCTCGCGTTCAGTGTCGCGCAACATCAGTATGTCTCCGCCTCTGATGGGTCCCTTCACGTTTCTGGTTATTATCCTGCCCTTGTCCTTACCCTCCAAGACCCTTACTCTGACCTGCATTACCTCTCCGGTGACCCCGGTTCTGCCAACTATTTGAATGACTTCGGCTGGAGTGTGTGCTTCAGCTTCTCTTTCTTTCGAGCTCATTTGAAGCTCGCCTACATGCTCTTTCTTAGGTCTTCCAATCTCTGCACTATCACTCTGACGAGATCATCGGCAGATCCAGTTTCTGTGATGCATGCAGATGCGGCTCCGACATCTATTCCTACAGACTGTCCAAGTTGACTCTTGCTGGGCACGAAGATGTATGGCACTTTTCTCTCTTCGCAAAGGATGGGTAGATGAGCAACGACTTCGGGTGGCTCCACGTCCTCGGCGATGACAACGAGTCTGGCGATGGCTCTCTCGATGGCCTTTGTGGTCTCGTTGGTACCTTTGCGGAGCTTGCCTGTGTCTCTAGCCATCTGAAGAGCTTCATAGGCAGAATCCGCCATGTCTTTT